>TARA_R110001592_G_scaffold3545_3_pt1 | contig 18803 bp, 23 predicted proteins | sample TARA_R110001592 | Tara Oceans TARA_R110001592 (sample SAMEA4398387) | marine metagenome | biome: Polar Biome; feature: [SRF] surface water layer (ENVO:00010504); material: water (ENVO:00002006), including particulate matter (ENVO:01000060) such as... | depth 5 m | reverse complement strand
GGTATTACAGAATTTGATTCAAGTATTGGTGGTTTAGGTGGTTGTCCATTTATTGATAATCCAAGTGGTAATTTAGCAACGGAGACTTTAGTTAGGCATTTGAATGTTTGGGGTTTTGATTGTGGGGTAGTGGAAAACGATTTGAAAGAAGCCTTACAGATAGTGAGAAAGTTAAAATCAATAATGTTATAGGTAGTGTCGCTTTGGCCTTATATATTAGGTGATGTAAATGTCTTGGGAATTAATATTAAAAAAATCTACTTTAAAGGTTGATATATTAAATCGGTTTAAAACTGCCCTTGAAACTCATTATGATGAGTTAGGAGTTGATTTTGGCTACCAAAACGAAAAAATTAATTCTATACTTAGGGGAATTAAAACAAACGATGATTTAATTTCAAGGCTTAAGTATTGGCATAAATTAGCAAAAAACAGTGCAGATAAAGATATGTTTGGTAAGGTTAGGGCTGATGGCGATTCAAAAGGAAAACAATATAGAAAGTTAGAAAATACATTACAGGGTTTATTAGGGGGATTGTAATGAGTTGGAAGAATATACTTAAATCATATACTAGAGGAATGATGATTAATGCCTTTGTTAAATTACATAAGGCAGTAGATTTTTGGGCTGGAATAAATAATTATGATATGGGAGATGAAGATGATTTTGGTAGTCTTGCACATAGAATGCTTAGTATTAAACAAGCATCGTTTGAGGATGAAGAATTAGATTTGTATAAACAGTTTGAAAAGGTAAGAGATATTACAGAAGATGCAATAGGTGTAAGAAAACCACTATGGGAATTATATCATATGTTACAATGGAGAGAGGGATTACAATGAGTTGGAAGGACACAATAAGCCAAACAGGTTTAACTGCTAATATGGCTAGAGCCATTGATAGTGTAATGGACAATGGACAAGAGATGACTGTTGCATCGTTAGAAAAGTCTCTTAATGATAGAGGCTTTAGGCGTTTAACTAGAAAGGGTATTGCAAAATATATGAATGTATTAAAAAGTGAAGGTGTTGCTCAAGAGATTAGAACAGGTGCATACTTAGATAAGATTGCATATAGGAAGGTGAAGTGAATGTGGCAGGATATACTAAAGAAAACAAACACATATGCGGAAACTTATATTCAATTGCATGAAGAAAGCACCGAAAAATGGGTTAATTGGTTAGATACTTTGGACAGAAATGAGTTAGACGAAGCAAGAGGCATTACCGAAGAAGAGTTTAATAATATTGAACAAGTAACTTATAATCTACCTTACAGTCAATATATAGAAACTATTGAAATGTTTATAGAAAATCTTTGGCGAAAAAAACAAGATGCACAAGATAGAGCATGGGTTAAAGCCAATCCTGAAAAAGCAAAAGAACGGGATAAAAGGAATGAAGAATTACGATTAAGAAATCAAAAATCAAAAGAAGAAAGTGATGCTAAAGAAGAAGCCCGTAACAGAAAGATATGGGAGTCACACGCAAGGGCTAAAACAGCAAAAAGAAAACCCTCTAAAAGAAAAGGACAAAGGAGAAGGTATTGATGTGGTTTAATATTTTAAAGAAAGTAGATTTATTGGAAGAATGGATTAAGAGTAAAATGGCCGGTCGGGGTTTATTTTTTACTAGTCATTTGGATATGGATAAATTAACCATTACTGAATTACAATATCTTTCTAATGTTACACAATCTCAATATGAAGAGTTATTTGAGTCACTGTTTAATTCTGCAAAAGAAAAAGATAAACCTAGTGATGAAGACGAAATGCACTATTGGTCGTCTAAGTGGTCTATTGAAATTTGGAGAGATAATACTTCTCGTTTTTCATATGATGATTTTAAAGACGGCATAGACCACACTATATCTTGGAGAAAAGGACAAAAAGAAAGAGATGCCAATAAAATAAAGAGGCTGGAAGAAGAGAATCAAAGAGAAATAAAAAGAAAGGAAGAAAACTATGGCACACCTAAAAGAGATAACAACTATGAACAATATTTAAGAAACCAAATGAAAAATAAGAATAAAAAGCGAAGAGGTAGATATTAATGTGGAAAGATATACTAAAAATAGAATGGCAACAAGAAGAACTTATTGATACAATAATGATTGATGGAAAAGGAAGAAGTGTGCGAGAAGTAATAGATGCTATGTTTGAATCACAACATCAAGGTAAGAAGGTAAGAATCCCTACTCCTGCGGAAGTTATAAGGCATTTTCAACATGAGGATTATAGAAGTGAAAGGGAAAAAAGAAGGCATCCTTTAGCATTACCCGATGATACTAGAACAAAAACCATTACTATATATTATGCAAATTGGTGAAGAATATGAGTTGGAAAGATATACTAAAGAATTGTTCTTGTGAGAAAGATTCTAATAGGGAGGAACTAGAAAAAGTAGCAGGGGCAGTGACTACCGCCGCACCTGCTCATGCTAAATTATTTGCACCGGCATATAGTGGAAAGAAAAGGAAGTGTAAGAAATGCCGAAGAAAGTAAAGAAAGTAAAAGGAGTTGCAGTAGGTAGTGCAGTAGCCACACCACTAACACCGCTAACATACCTTGAAGAATATGCTAAATGGGTAAAAACCTGCAAGGAACTAAGTGGAGAAACCATTGGTCTACGCCGTTCTACTAATACTATGTGGGAATATTTAGGCGACCATGTAATAAATCCTAGACCAAAATCGGAAAACGATGGCTCAACAGGTTTCTATACTAGTCTTCCCCGATTCAATAGAATAATTACAAATACTAAAATACCTAGAGAAAAAGAAATAACAGAATTGAAGGCAATGAAAGAGGCACTAGAGGAATTAAAAACGCACCCATCCCTAAGCCCTAGAAATACTATGTTTAAGCGACCTAAGAAATTTTCAAGAACAGGTAAATATTCTAAGAAAGAAGGTAAGGATAAAATTTTTGGACATTATTTAGATAGTTTTTTTGCCGCTAAACATGGAACAACTAATAGAGAGGCAGATGGTTGGGTATCTACTTCAAAAGATACTGCTACACCTCCCGCCCATCAAGCATTATATGGTGAAGGAAAACCTAAATTATTTGATATGGGATTATATGATATAATTTTGTTAGGGTTAGAAGAAATAGATGGTTTGAAATACCATTTAGTTATTGATACTGCTAAACCTGCTCGCTATTTAATTGAGATACCTTCTTTTAGAAAAGTATTGGGTAGAGCAATTTCTACTTCTAAAGTGGGTGATGCAGTAAGTGTATCAAAAATTAATTCAAAGTTAATTAATAGGAAATATCCTGCCCCAACAGATGCAAAAACTCATAAATTATTGGCTAAATATGCAGGGATAAAAGGAGTAGAGGCGGATTTTATTTCATTTGAAATAGTGCTTACTCCTGCAAGAACTAAAACTCTTGTCCAATATTATATGCGGTCTAATATGAGCGTTAAAACTAGAACCTTAGCGAAGGCTTGGATGGATATTTTGGTGGTTTAATTGCGTAGGCGTAGTTGTTTGTTTTGCCAACATGAAGATGTTGATAGTTTAGAGAAGAGTCTTGAGGAAATGCAAATTACTTGTGATGATTTAGATAAAGAGCAAGGTTGGCGTAGTGGCACTTCGGCACAGCACCAAAGAAATCACATGGGAGACTATGTTAATAGTGCTAATCCTAGTTGTAATTTATGTAGTGACCCTATGCGAACACATTATGAAAGCGGTTTGTATGACGGCACTTTAGAAGTAGATGTAGTGGCTGATATTTTAAACACTACTAAGCAACAAATACAACGCCATGTAAAGAATCATCTTCAACCTATTGTTCAAAAAAGTGCGGCGAGTATTATTGCTAAGAAGGAATTGAATGAAGTGGATATGTTGGCAGGTAATCTTGAAGTGTTGGATAATAAATTGACAGAAATTGCTAACAAAGAGGATTTAGATGTTAAGGAATTAGACGCTTTAGTTAAGTTAGCAAGAGAAATTAGGGAGAGTTTAAAATATATGATGGAGTTTAAGGGTAAACTAGTGCATAAGAGACAAGATACTATTATCGTTGCTCAAATGCAAGTTGTTCAAGAAGTGTTGGCTCAACAGAATCCTAAAATATGGTTGGATATTAAACAGAAGATGCAGGAGAGGTTACAATGAGTTGGAAAGAAATAGTAAAATATGAGCCTAATTATTTGAGAGACATTCAACAGGATGCGGAAGTAATTGCAGATTTAGCGGCTGATATTGAGAAAAAAAACCCTTCTTCTTTAGATAAGGCATTGATGAAAGAAATAGTTGATTCATTGAGAAAAATTAGAATGGACTTAATGCCGAAATTAGCCGAGAGTATAGAAACTGATGGTGAAGGCTGGTTTAATTAGCAGGAGAGATTACAATGAAATGGGAATTAATATTAAAAGAGATTAAACTTAAAGAAGGTGTGTTTGAGGAACTAAATGAAAGATACTTGAAGATACTTATGGGAATAGTTGAATTACATAATCAAGAAGGGCAGGTTGAGAAATCACAATTAAAGAAATTACTTGTAGATGATGATATGGAACATTTACTTTAGGAGAGGTTACAATGAGTTGGCAAGAAGTTATCGCTAAAGACATAGTGAAGGGTAGGCTCGGCGGTAGTGGTGGTAGAAACCAAAAATATACTAACTACACCAATGAAAAATTATTGGCTGATGCTTGGGATGATAATAAAGCCGACAAACTAATTGCTGATATTACAGCAGGAGGACATAGTTATACTAATGTTATCAAACTATTAGCCCCCTTCAAAGGAAAAACAGAAAAAGTAATTGGAACAATGTTACATAAAGAAGACACATATGGTTCAATACTAGATGGCATGGAAGATAGTCTTAATGTAACTGCTAAGGAATTAATCCCGAAAATTAGTAGAAATTTAGCAAGGATGGCAAGAGTAGGTAAAGGTGGAACAACAATTGAAGCCGCCCTATCTCAATTAAAGGATAGTCCTTCTCTTGATAATGCAAACCAACTTAGAGAACTAATTAAAAATAGAACAACTATTGAAGCGAACATGAATAATATAATTACTACTGCTGAATTGAGAACAATATTAGAAGACCTTTACCCCGAACAACCGGAGGATAAAATACTCCTTAATGCTAACCCCACATCTCATCCTACACTTCAAGTTACTTGGGGTGTAGTTAAAGCAACAACAGGAAAACCTATTGAGGGATGGTTAGAAAGAGAATCCACTACAAAGTCACATCATTCATATAAAATAGTAAATTATACTAAAGATTCTCCAAAAGCAATTATGCAAGAGGGTAAAGAAATCGTAGCCGCTAATGAAGATAGGGGATATTTTAGTGAAACATTACCTTTGGGGCTAACCATTATGGGAGAAAAAGGAGAGAAGGAAATACTATCTCAAGAACCACAAGAAGAAGCCCAAGAATATGAAAGGGATGATACTGTATCAATAGGAAAAATCCCTTCAAGTTTTTTTGCCGCATTGAAAGGTATGAAAGGTAGTGCAGATGAATTAGTGCCTACTATTGATAATACTTTGATGCTATCTCCTATATTTTTTTCCGATGCAAAGAGTTTTAAATTTGGTAGAGTCGCTAAACTAATTTTGTTTGGTGAAGGAAAATCAGTAACACGCCTTACTTTAAGTGGATTAGATAATGTATTAGAACAAGTGCCTCTTATAAAAAGAGGTGAAGAAGATAGTGACTTTAAAACAAGAGCATACCATGAGTATTCTACTGAATACTTAATAGATTTAATATATAATTACAAGCAAGGCGATAGCCCAATACCAAAAACAGATGAGAATGATAAAGCAATAGAAGATATTCAAGACCAAATAAAGGAAAAATATGGAGATGAAAACATAGATGTGGAAGACTCAATAGAGGAAATTAATGGCTTTGATACACTAGAAAAGTTAAATGAGTTTATGCAAGGAACTGAATTAACAAGAGAGTATTTAGAAGGAGAAGACCAACTAGAATGGAAAACTAATCCCCTTGCTAGTTATGAAGGAAATAGATTACAACTTGAGTCACCTAGTTTCTTTGAAGATATGGACTCAACCCCCAAAGAAATAAAACGCAATGAAGCAAGAAGACTTCAAAGTAAAAAAGAACTATCTATTACATTCCTTAAAACTATTTTATTAGACGAGGGTTCGTTTAATTTTATGAACAGTGTAGTTAAGAGCGTTGATGAAACCTTTGAATCAAATAATAAAATGTTTAATGCTATCATATATGGTTTAGAGAAAAACCTTTTAGATATACTTCAAGTTAGATTTACAGCAACAGATGTAGACACTTTAATAAAAACAATATTTACCGTAGCGATTAGATACGACGAATCAATAGAAGCACAAATAGAAAAATTAAAGGTTGAAGATAAGCAATATGTTCCTCAAGAGGGAGATAATGAAATACTTGAGGCTATTGATATTAAAGTAAGAGCAGTATGGGCAAAAATCAATAGTGGTTTTATTGATGCAATTATTACTAAAATAGATGAAATTGCTGAATTAGGTAATGATAATGTAAAACCACTAATAGAACAGGGCTTAGTTCAAATTAAAGGAGAGGTAGAAGAATGAAAATTACAGGTGTTAGTGAACAAAACGACACATTAGTTGTTAAGATTAAAGATGAAGTAGACATTGTAATAGACTTACACCCGATACATACTGAATTTCATAGTGATACATCACAGATAAGACAAGAGCGCAAAGATGTATTTAAAAAAATAAATGATGTTTTAACTGAAAAAGGTGTAAATGTAACAACAAAATACAAGCGAAAAATCAATAATATAACTGATAAGTGGGTCACTAGCATACAATCTCATGTTGCCTCAAGTGTAGAAGGTGAAGTAGGTAAAAAACAAATGTTATATTTAGATGAAGTGAGAACTATTTTTAATGGTTATGCCAAATATAAAGATGGTAAGTTCACAGATGATATTTTACTAGGTAATGTTTTAGAAATTGAGGAAATTACTTTAAAGAGGGCGGGTAAATCATCGGGCGGTAAAGACCAAATAAAAGACAGAATAACCCATTACACCCGAATAAAAGATAGGTTTGAGGATGATGCTTTAGGTAAAGTAAATGAAAACCTATATGGTAATATTATGGAAATACTTAACGCTATTAGTGATTTACAAACCGAAGGAGTGGTGACTTTTAATGCAAAAGAATTAATTTTTAATGATGTAATTAGCGACCATATAGAAGGGCTAATGTCCACTACTCCGTTTTATGAATTAAGTGAGAGAAAGAAAATATATTCTTTTTGGGAAGAGAGATTTAATGAACATGAGGACTTGTTAAGTGCGGCTGACGATTTAATTAAATGGGCAAATGAAAGTGGGGCATTTAATGAAAAGGCAATAGAAGAATTTGAAGATGCAGTAGATGATATAAGAAAACATAATTATGTTATTGAAGCAAAACCAATTAATGTAATGGACACTAAAGAAGAAGATATGGCCCTTCAACTTATAGGGTCTTTCTTAAGAAGATACCAACAGGAAGAAGGTGCAAGTGAAGCATTTAGTGGTGTAGAAATGATAGATAATCAAAAAGAATATGACCCTTTAACTGCACTATACATTGATAGTTTCTTTGGAGGGGCGTTCTTTGATGGGGATATTAAACAAATGGAAGAGGTTAAGGAAATCTTAGATGACTATGATAGTATAATATCGGAGTTTGGTTTAGAAGAAAAATACAAGGAGATGAAAGAAAACCTACCACATATTAAAGGCCCAATTAAATATTCAAAATCAACACAGAAAATTACCAATGTGCTTGAATTAGATACACAAGAAAGGTTAGCCGAATCTCCTATTCAATACGAAACACCAAAAACCATAACCTATTATAATTTTGACGATGACTTAGAAATAATAGAAGATATTGCGGAGGCAATAGAATCAAAACAAATCACAAGTAAAATCTATCTCCCTTCCTTATTATTCAGTGCTGAATATTTAGATAAGCACTACCCTAAACTAGATAAAAACCCATACGATAACATAGATGTAAGCGACCATCAAGACATATATACTAATTTAATTACTAAAACTGTTGAGTTAGTAGTAGAGGGTCAAAGTATTAGAAGGCAGGGTAGAATAGCAGGAAAGAAAACTCCTATGGCAATTAATGAATGGAATGCGGCACAGGGGAAATCGTATAGTCAATCATGGGGAGGGCGTAAAACAGAATTTACTAAACCACCCAATGCTGATAACTTATATGATTTCTTAAAAATATTAAAGGACTACTTATTTACACCTATAACTTCATCTTTAGGTTTAGGTATTAAGTTTGATTTTAAGGACTCGCAAGAATATGGGTCACTATTAACCTTTATCGCTAAAGAAAATCTATTAGAAAACGAAGGGGAATTATCTAAAGTAAATCTCCACCTTTTAACTAGGGGAATGTTAGATGAGCAATATAATAATCAAGGTAGCAATCTATTCAGTATTTCCGCACTAACACATATTAAAGCCTTTTTAGAAGAATTAAATGGTTCTTTTAATTTTGAGAAATTGCAAGTCAAGGCTAAAAATCTAATTACAGCAATGACAAAAACCATGACTTCAAGACAAACAGAAATGGATAGGGGAACAGTTAAGAAAATTAAACAAAATATCCGCCATGAAATACATAGTTTTATTCAACATATTGCAAAAACAATTAATGAAAGACTAATACCTCCTTTTGATAAAGAAATTGAAGGAGATAAAATAACAAGTCTTAGAGATATTTCTACATTTGTAATTTTACAGGATTTTATGGTGGCAAATAAAGGTGCATTAAAAGCAAATAGAGATACCTATGATGAAATAGTAAAATTAATAGATGTAATATCCGAAGATAACTTAGGTAGAGTAAAGAGTAGAGGGGATAGTAAAACCATTAATAAGAAATTATTGGATGCACATGACAACATTAGAATTATGAAAGGGTGGCCAATACACTATGGCCTTAAATCAATATATTCAATTGAGGGTGTAAATAATATGAAAGATGAATTAAGTAAATTTTATAGTGTAGATTTAACGGCTATGGATATAACTACAATTGTAGAGGAAATTGATTCCTATTCTAACATTGCTAAGAAGAATGGCATATCCGAAGAGAAAGTATATTTGATTAAGGCAAACTTTAGGTGAATATTATGTGGAAAGAAATTTTAAAATCGCCGGATAGAAAGCACTTTACTAAGGATGGTAAAGAATGGAAAGGTAAAACTCATAAGATGCCTAATGGTAATCTTATGACGGAAGACCCTCATAATGAAAAAAGTGTTAGGCTTTATCATAAAGAAGAATTAGGAGTTAAGAAAGGAAGAAATAAAGTCATTACTATTCCTGCTGGCAAGAACAAAGGAAATAAATATTTATTTATTTCTTCCGAAAGAGCATATAGGTATATACCAAATCATCCTATTTTGGGAGATAGAACAGGAAGTAAACAAAGAGGGGCTATGGTAAAAACTATATCAATAGACTCTATTTTAAAGTGCGGCTTGTAAAACATATAAAAGGAGGAAAGGAGTATGAATTGGCAAGAAATATTAAAAAAGAAAGACCCTGCATTGGTTAGAGCCGGAGTTTCCGGTTTTAGTAAGCCGAAGAGAACACCAAAGCATCCTAAGAAATCTCATGTTGTTGTTGTTAGAGATGGTAAAAAAACAAAAACAATTAGATTCGGTGAACAAGGTGCAAGTGTAGCCGGTAAGCCAAAGAAAGGTGAAAGTAAAAAAATGAAAGCAAAGCGCAAGTCATTCAAAGCAAGACACAGAAAGAATATAAAAAGAGGCCCTACAAGTGCCGCATATTGGGCAAACAAAGTGAAGTGGTAATGTGGAATTAAACACCTTCAACTTAGAAAACCAAATGGATTTAGAACTATCTAAAAACTCATTTGCCTATTTCTTTGAACATATGTTAGATTGGCAAATGGCCGGTCATCAATTAGAATGGTTAGAGTTAATGGAAACAACTAATCGCACAGTTATTGTTTGTAGTCGGGGTCATGGTAAATCAGTATTCATGCACAGTTGGGTAGTTTGGAACTTATGTTTTAGAGAACCACCATACCAAATGGTGTATATGTCTTCTAACCAAAAGCAAACTAATATGCACATGAAAGACATTGAGAAGTTATTTAATCATCCTGCGCTTCAACAGTTTAAGCCTAAAGGTTCTAAGGGTTGGGCAGTAGAAGAATTGAATTTAGTTAATGGTAATAGCCTACTATCAAGGTCGGTTAATTCACAGTTTAGAGGACTCCACCCTAATGAAGTTATTATTGATGACCCTTTGAAAGAATTTAGTTTAGCAGGTATTAACAAAGTAACCGATTGGTTCTTTGGAGATTTAGTTCCTGCTATACATCATACGGCTTCGTTAAGAATTATTGGAACGCCGTTTAGTTACACAGATATTTACCAACAATTAGGAGAGAATGATGTATATACAGTTAGACGCTATCCTTGTTTTAATGCCTTGAATGAACCACTATGGAAAGAGAGATGGGATTATGATGCGTTAATGTCAAGGAAGGCTGAAATAGGTTCTTTGAAATTCACAAGAGAATATATGTGTGTGCCTATTTCTACCGGAACTTCTTTGTTTAATCCCGAATACTTAGATGGTGCTAAGAATAAAGACTTGGTTCTTAGTCCTATGAGAAGAGAAGGCTACAAATATTATGTTGGGATTGACCCTGCTATTTCTACTGATGGTGACTACAATGTTATTACAGTGTTAGAAGTAGATGATGAGGATAACAAAAGTATAGTGTATGTTGATAGAGCAAAGAATGTTCAGTTTAGAGAAAATTTAGACAAGGTTAGATTGATTGGTAAAATATTCAATCCCGAAGTAATGTTGTTTGAAACGAATGTATTCGCTAAATCCTTTACTCAAGAATTGAGAAATATTTCCGATGTAAATGTCCATGACTTCACTACCACTAGAAAAAAGAAGCAGGATATTATTCTTAATCTACAAATGAATTTTGAGAATAATAAGATTCATTTACCCTATGGTAATGAAGAAAGTCGTAGAGTTACTTCGGCATTAATTGAGGAATTATCTATGTTTGCAATTAGCGAAAGAGGGAAGTTTGAGGGAGTTGGCGCACATGACGATATGGTTATGAGTCTTGCATTAGCAAACGCCGCAACCCAAAGAGTAAATGAAAACTTCTTATTGCTAGACGATTTGGGCATATTTAACGAGAAGCCTAATAACCCACTTCATCCGATGAATGGGATAGTAGGTTTGAACTTTTGAGGGATTTATTATGGCTACACCGGAACAGTTACAGCAAGCAAGTAATAAGATATTAGAGGCCAAAGAATTACAAGAAGAAGCCGAAGAAGATATTGAGGTGGGATTAAAACCACTTAAGGATGAAGGAACAATAGCACTATCACTTCAACAAGATTTAGCCATTTCTTCCGAGCATGAAATAGTTGCTAAGTTATGCAACACATACAAAATGAATGCAACACAGGCTAAGAAACATTTAGATTATTTTCCTAAGCAATATGAATTATATGGGCAAGGTATTCCCGAAGTAATTAAGGCAATGCGTAATGAGCGTAGGGGTCTTAAAGGAAACAATAGAGATAGAATGACTAAGAGCATAGATGATTTAATAGATGGATATAGCGAGCATTTGGAAAAGTGCATTGATACTATTTATTGGATAGCCCCATATAAATCCACATTAAAGAAAATGTCATTCAATGAAAAGGATTTGTTTAAGTTACATAATATTAAAAAAGTAGATGATAGAAGAAATGTCATTGATGCGTTGTGTAAATATTGGGAGGCTGAATTAGACCAAAAGAATATGCCTTACAATAAAGAATATGCAACACTACATAAGGAAATGTCTAATGCTAAGAGGGAGTTCCGTAAGACATTAAAAGATGTAAAGAAAACTCTTAGAGAAGAAACTAATGAGTTTATTCTAAAGCAAGTATGTGAGAATCAAGGTATTAGTGCTAGGCAAATACATGACCGTATGCCTAGTAATCTTTACAATAGAACATCATGGCATTCTATTTCTAAAATGATTAAGCCACTTGATATTGTTTCTTTAGAAGGCTCATATTACAAATTCAATAGTGACATTAAGAAAAATGTTTATGCTTATACTGCGGCCTTTATTGATTCGGATGGTTACATAACTATGGATAGAAACCATAATCCAAGAGTAGGTTTAGTAGCAACAGGAGATAGAGGTAAGGCATTTATGATGGAGATGAAGAAGGCATTAGGTGACATTGGTAAATTACATTTAGACCAAAAATCACCACAGAATACTCGCCCTGTAAATCGTTTGAATTTTTATTCTCAAGCGGAAGTTACAGAATTATTAACTAAGTGCTTACCTCATTTCCGAATGAAGAAATCTAATGCTAATATATTACTAGAACTAATTCGCATGAAGAAATCCTATAAGAAAGCCGATTGGTATAAGGGTCGTTGCACTGAATTGTTTAAACTGATGAAGTATGAGAATCATAAAGACCATGTAGGTTATGACTTTGTTAAAGAAGGAATTGATATTGAAACTGTTGCTAAGTTACATGATAATTGTAAAATGTCTACTATGGATGCGCTAGAAAATATTAGTTCACCTATTCTTAAAGTAGGAAACTTAGGAGAGGGTCTAAAAAATACATTTGAAACAGTGTTAGAATTAAAACCTCGTATAGAGGAAACTAGAGAAGAAGACCAAACAAGTATTCAAATAGATATGGAAGACTTAGAAAAAAATTGTTGTGCTAATGCTAAAACAGAAATAATGGAAGTGTGGGGAAATAGGATAGAGCGTTATAAGTCCGAAGGTAGAACCGACAAAGCCAACACAGTAGAAAAAGAATATGATACATTAGATAAAATGCCATGTGATGACTTAAAGGCACACATTACATACATAGTGGATATTAACGAAGTCGCCCCTAAAGGAAAGAAACTTAATCCCGAATTAGTAAAGTTAAAGAAAATACTAAAAGAATGGAAAGAATGTGAAACAGGGCTTAGTGAAGAATGGCAAAAAAAGAATGCTATGCTTAAATCATGGCAAGACCAATTAAAAAAATTAACTCCCGAACAACAAAAGGAAGTGAATGACTTAGTAAAATTCAAAAATATGTCGGAAGAGGATGCTGTCCGAATAATTCAAAGGAAATATGGATTATCAAGTGTTTCATCAGCAAAGGGTAGTTGGCAACCATAACAAGTTTATTTAACAACAGCATAAAACACAAGAATAGGAGGGGAGATATTTGGCAGAAAAGAGGAAATTTAACATCACTAATTTATTTAGAAGGTCTACGCCTAAACCGGCTGACCGCAAGGTATTCAACATTGGTATTCAAGAGCGTGAAAACTCTTACATGATGACAGCACCTTTGGTCTATAACATTGTTCAACAATCAGTTATTGTTAGAACTTGTATTACTCAATTAAAGCAAGAAGTGTTTAGGCGAGGATATGTTTGGGAGAAGGCATATGAATCTAAGTGTAAGTCTTGTCAAAAGACCCATAAAAGGCCTGTAAAGGAATGTGCAAGGTGTGGTTCTTTAGAATTAGATAAGCCCGACCCTAAACAATTAGAGTATGCGGAGAAGTTTATTGGTGGATATATTAACAAGTCCGAGCAACTATTCATTGATGTGCTAAAAGAATTAGAGGATGATTTGAATATTATGGATGATGCTTACATTGTTCTTGTAAAAGAATATTACTTAGATGGTAATGGTAAAATCCGTATGCACCGTATTAAAGAATTGTTTAGAGGCGACCCTGTTACTATGAGTATCTATGCTGATGAAATTGGTATTAGAGGAACTAAAGGGTTTACTTGTATTAATCACCGTAACTTTATTTCACAAGAACCACATGAAATGTGTCAAGAGTGCAACGGCCCACTTTACCCAATCCATTATATTAATAGGGCTAATGGAGATGAGCAATTCTATTTAGAAGGAGAAGTGCTTCACTTTAGTAAGTATAGTCCAAGTAGATTATACGGACAATCCCCTGTATTAACTCTCTTTAACCATATTATGACTTTGATTGCAATGGAGAATTATATCAATTCATCATACACTAAGAGTAGAATGCCGAGAGGAATATTAGCGGTGCAAACTCGCAACATGGAATCAATGGCTAGTTTTTGGCGTGGAGTTAAAGAGCGTATGGAACAAGACCCCCACTATATTCCTGTTATGGGAATAGAAGCCGAGAATGGTAAAGGTGCTATTGAATGGATTAAGTTTATGGATAGTCTAAAAGAAATGGAATACACCGCAGTTAAGGATGATTTGCGAGATAGAGTTTCAGCATTTTATGGAGTAAGCAAAGTATTCATGGCTGACAATACTACAAGTGGTGGATTAAATAATGAAGGTATGCAAATCCTTGTAACTAATAGAGCAGTGCAAATGGCACAAACAGTCTACAATAATTATGTATTCCCGTTCTTAGTTAAGCAATTTGGTATTACTGATTGGGCATTGAAACTTCCTCCATCCGAAGAAGAAGATGAAATTGCGGAACTTCGTAGGAGAGAATTAGAAATTAGTATTGCGGCGGCAACAAAGAATCTAGGGTTTGATGTTGAAATGGATGAAGACGGTAAATTTACTTACACTAAACCTAAGCCGGAAGAACCTCAACAAGAAGAAGGAAGCGATACAGCAAAGGCAGGGTTAATGAACTCTTTAGCAGGTTCTAATATAGACCAAAGAGATTTAGATGAAAACATGAGAAACATGGCACAAGGAGAACCACAAGTAGATACTGCAAAAGAGAATTTAAAGGGTGCTTTATCTAAGCCACAAGAGAACCCTGCTACCACAAGGAATAAACCATCGTTAAGCGTAGGGCCGGATAAGCGCATGACAGGATTACCAGCAGATGCCGGTAATCAAAATGTAGATAGAAGAACAGAAAGGAGAGTGCCGTAATGAATTGGAAAGAAATATTAAAAGAAGATAGAATGCCTACAAAAGAAGAATGGAATAAGTTTATTGAAGAGGCGGGCGTTCCTACAATGATAGATTTACCTGACATATCTTATGAACAATTTATTGCGAATGAAGAAGAGGCAAAAAATTATCTTCTCCAAATGTCTAAGAAAGAAGATGCAAAAGTAAAGGCATTTTGGGCGAAATACCCTAACCTTAAGCCTCAAGGAACTAGAGAAGAAAGATACCCTAATCTAAAATTTAAGCGGTGATGGACAATGACAGAAGATTTACAACAAAAAGAAATAAGACTAAGAAAAGAATTAGCAAGAATTAAAACTTCTAATGCTAATAACGATAGAAAGGTTACTTCTAGTAGGGATTTTTCTGTTGGAGGATTGCCTCCCGATACTACACATAAGGCTAAAAGAAATTCAGCCGATACACCCGATGTAATTCAATTACCTGCTAAGAAGCGAAAGAGAACTGAAAACAAGTGGTGATTATATTGTCTTGGGAACAGGTATTACTTAGAAGAAACGCTCTTATTTTAAAGAGAAAGGTAGTAATGACTGATGAATTAAGAAAGAAGGTAGAAGCATTTAGGGCAGTATTAGTGGCCTTGCAAGAAAAACATGGGGAAAATATAGCGAAGGCTGTTCCTAAACATGATGCTACAAAAACAATTCAAGAGAATAAGGAGATAATGGATAGTCATTTAAAGCAAATAAAACTCCTTGAGGCACAGGCTAAACCCCTTAGAGAAAAACTAAATAATCCAAAAAAAGGCGAAGATTTAACACAGGTTCGTAATGAACTACTACCGCTTGAAGAACAGATAAAAGAAATGTCACAATTGTTTCTCGGTGAAAGACCCGAAACCAAAGATTTTAGAGGCAAGGGGAAAGAAGGGAAGGCTTTACCCTTTGACTCCGATGAATATAAGGCTAATGAAGCAAAAATAGCAAAGATTAAATCACAAATGAAAGCCTTAAATCAAGAAGTGGCAGGTCGTCAAAGACTATTTAATGGGGTAAAACATACTAAATTATTAGATAAAATACAAACATTAGGTAAAACCATAGGCGAGAAAACAAAATATGTAATACATACTGATGGAAAAGGAAAAAAGAAAACATGGACAGTGAAACCACTACCATTAAATACAGATAATAAACAACCATCATTTACTGATGAAAAAAAGGCTAAAGCATATGTAGATAGAAAGGATGCAACCTTTGAAGCATTTAAACTCAAAATAGAGAATGAGCAAGATAGTGTTCGTAAAGACATAGAAACCCATTTAGGCCCACTACCAACAAAGAAAGCAATTAAGGAAGCCAAAGCCATAAAGGTAAAGTTAGTAAAAAAATTAAAAGCATTATCTACCTTTAGACCTAAAGAAGATTATAGTAAAGAAGAGTGGGATAAACAGCAAATCGCTAGCCAAAAACCTCCTAAAGATTGGAGTAAGAATCAAAAGAAACCTTCACTTGAAAACCTAGAACATACAATTCAATTTGTTACAAACCAAGAAGAATACGAAGCCCACTACAAATCATTAATAGAATCTCAAGAAAAATTCTTAGAGATAGCAACAAATGAAGATGTTAAGGAAAAAACACAGAAAAAGATAGATTACTATAAAGAACAACTTAAAATTCCTTTTAGTGAAATTAAAGAACAAGAAGGTTATAGGCCAATACCTAGTATTCAAGACGAATCCGCTAAACCAACCACAAGTCAATCTTCCCCCTTAAAAATAGGTGGACTTACTCACAGACTTAGTAAAATAATTGCTGACTTAGATACAGTGTTAGAAAAACCAAATGGTAGTGAGTTGGATGATGTTTTAGTAAATGCAATAAACAATTACAAGTATTTAATTGAGGATATGAATGATAGTGAGTATGAAGAACTGATAACTGATGCAATGAGAAGAGATATTAAGCGAGCAATTAAAGGAAAGACAGGAACAAAAACGACTAAGGAAGAATTAGGTCTTGATGTTTTAGTAAGTGGTGGTAAATCCAGATTTACCGGAAAGGCTCAATCAATACCAAAAGACACCAAAGACAAATTTAAGAATATGGATGAACAAATTGATAAGATAATTAAATACGCATCAAGACATAAGAAATGGAATGATAGGTTATTAGAATTATTAATGTTGGGAAATAATAGTAATATTAAAGTAATATTAAGGGATATTGCTACTACTTCAAAAGGTAGTATGACGGGAAGCCAATATAATTACAAATGGCTTAAGAAAGCCAAAATGTTTGAACCAATTGGCCAACAAGGAGATAAAGCCGAAGGAGAAAAAGAGGTTTTAGATGAAGTAGATAGAAGTTATAATAAAAATTATAGTGGTTTTGATGAATTAAGCAACCGTATTGAATCTATGAGAACTAATCTAAAAAGAGAAATAGATGGAATGAATAATACTCTCGGAGAACATATAGGAGAAACAAATTGGAAGGGTAGAAAGGCTGTTAGTGGGTTGAGAGAAAAACGCCTAGCAAGAAAAAAAGCCAATAATATAAAAGATAAGAGTATAGAGTTAATAGCATACCAAAAAAAGATAAAGCAATTAAATCTTACTTTACCTGTAACTACTGATGCCATAACAAGAATAGTAGATGTTACTAACGCAGAATCTCAAACTATCATAGATATAACTGAAATTACAATACCAATGCAAGCAATAGGAAATGAACTTAGAGCAAGAGGACAAGTCCGTATTCATAAAATAGAAAATGAAATAGAGAAAATACCTAAAGGTATAGCGAGAGATGAAGAACAAAAGCAAGAAGCCAATGCTTTAACAGGGGAATTAATGGAACTTACCGAACTATTAGGTGGAAAATCTACTTATTTAACTGAAACCGGAAATACTAGTGGAAAAATATTAGAAACCTTTAGGGCAATAAATAAACTCTTTGGTGATGTAGAAGAAGCGGAAATTGAGGGAGAAGTAATGGCCGAATTTGAAATAGATACTGACTATGCCGCTAATGTTGGCAGTGGCGGTAGGGCAAAAAGGGAATGATACACATGATTTGGGAAGACATAATAAAACAAAAAATAGAAAAAGAAAACAGTCCTATATTGGAAAATATGGAAGAAAAGAAAAGAAAGGCTTTGAAGAAAACCTTGCAAGCGGCTGAACCTAGTGAATACTTTGGTAGAGATTTTACCCATTTAGGGGAATTAATTGATACCTTAGTAGCATTAGATTTGGTGAAAACTGATACCAAACTAAAGAAGAAGATGGTATCGCTTGATGAAAGAAACATTGATATGGTAGCCACAGCGAGCAAACTTCGTAAGGAGTATGAATTGTTGTATCGGGAAATCCGAGATACAATCTATCCAAATAAAAAGGGGGAATTGAGAGATGAGTAATCAAGATGATACATTAGCAATACTAAAGGAACTAGTAAGCCGCATTAAAGAATTAGAAAGTGCCGTTTATAATAAGGATAATCTATTGATGAAGTCGGGATTCGTTACAGTTAATGCACCAATTCCTGCAAGTCATCACAGTGAAGTAGTAGATACTGACGCTATTCATAAAATGAGTTGGGCTGAAATAGACAAGGCCGTTCAAGGGAGGAATTAATATGCCGGAAAAAATAACAAAACAAGAAGCAAAGATTGAACAAACTATTAGAGCAGTAAGAAAGGCTAAGGAATTATTAATGGAACAAGACCTTAATACTCTTCCTTATGATGGCTTAGGTAAAACTGTTAAGGTTAAGAAACCAAAAGCGGTTAAGGCTGATAAGATTACAA
>TARA_R110001592_G_scaffold63685_3_pt1 | contig 18806 bp, 19 predicted proteins | sample TARA_R110001592 | Tara Oceans TARA_R110001592 (sample SAMEA4398387) | marine metagenome | biome: Polar Biome; feature: [SRF] surface water layer (ENVO:00010504); material: water (ENVO:00002006), including particulate matter (ENVO:01000060) such as... | depth 5 m | reverse complement strand
AATCAAACATTCGAACATTTCCAAAAACTAATTGATGAAGGGAAGTTTTTAAAATGAACGGATGTTTCATAGATGCAGTTGGATTAGAGTTTCCATTTAAAGCAGAAGACTTTCTCAATGATGCCGATATGGAAATGATATCAGGTGACGTAGCAATCCCAACAGAAAGTGCTATAAAATCAGATAAGGTAATGTGGAACAACTGGTCATCTCCAATGGAACCTACACACTCATCAGATAAAGAACAACCTGCACCGATGCAGGTTCTCAACGATGCCCAAGAAGCCAATGAAGCTGGCAAGCGAGTCTGGTCCGGAGCATCCGAGATGCAAAAAGAAATGTTTAACGGTACAGCAGTAATAACAAATGTTAAATTAAAGCACATGGTACATGAGTGGATACAGGATACATTCCATGAAGATTATATAGATACGTTATGGACATCTCCGATGGGAATGGCAAAGTATGTTCCTGTAACACTTTTATGTTTTAATAAGTCATCAGCATGGCACAAAGAAGGCCCAATAGATATTCCAAATTATTATCCAAGTAATTTCCAAACAGGCATAGTTACTAGATTTAGACCTCCAGCAGTATGTAATTTTAGATTGCTTGGAGATATAGATGATAGTTATTTACAATTTGCTAAAAGTTCTGAACGTATGCGTAATACAGAACTAAGCATACAAGATGAATTTTTTAAAAACTGGTTAGTAGATTCTGGTGGCACAGAGAAAGATGGCGTTTGGGAATATACTGTTAAAACAGATCCGCCCATTCTTCAAAAGCGAATAGATGAAGCTCATAACATAGCACAGGCTAAACAGTATGCACCACATATTAAACTTCCTAACTTTCCAGACTTTGTTATAAGAGACAGACTTAAAGTAGCACCTTCTACAAATTACATTGTTGATCCGGAGTATTGGAAAGACGATATTGAGATTATAGAAACACATGTTGGTATGCATAATCCTTATTTTGTTAATATAAATCAGTGGCACAGAGTAGTTACAAATGGACAGCCTAGAGTTACATTTAGAGTACATGCTAATCCTAAAACAATGACGTTTAAAAAAGTAGAAGAAATGTATGAAGCCGGAAAATTACTTAAATAAAAAATATAGGAATATATACTAGTATGATAATTGGAATAACAGGATTTATGGGAAGTGGCAAAGACACAGTTGCCAATATGTTCGTTGAGAAGGGTTGCGTACAAGACAGTTTTGCCGCACCACTAAAAGATTTATGTGCTAGTGTTTTTGGTTGGGACAGAAATTTATTAGAAGGCGATACAGTAATAAGTAGAGACTTCAGAGAAACAGCAGATATATACTGGACAAGAAAAACAGGCATAGATAATTTTACTCCAAGGTTAGCACTTCAGTTATTAGGTACCGACATTATGCGTACTCATTTTAATCAAGACATTTGGTTAGACAGTTTAGAATATCGTATTAGAAAAAATCTAGAATCAGACCAAAAGATAGTAGTAAGTGATGCTAGGTTTAAAAATGAATTAGATTTAGTAAAAAGTTTAGACGGTATTGTGATACATGTATTGCGAGAGGACTTACCTGAGTGGTATGAAACAGCCGTACATGCCAATAAAGGAAGCGTTCCAGCAAAGCATACCATGGAAACACGTTATGCAAGTGTACATGCTAGTGAATGGAAGTGGGTTGGATATGATTTTGATTATGAAATATCTAACACAGGAACATTAGCAGACTTGCAACATCAAGTAGATAGTGTGTATAATAATATCTTTTCTAGTAAAATCACTGCTATATAGCAGAAACCTCCGTATTTATCAAAACCTTTTAAAACCTTGTACTCGGCAGGTTTTATAATACCGTCTTTTACACATTATATGATAAATATTCGTACTAACATATTTTAATTAGGAGATTATAATGGCAGAATTAGTATCACCAGGTGTTAGCGTTAGTGTAACGGACGAGTCGTTTTACGCCTCGGCTGGAGCTGGAACTGTACCTTTGTTAATCATCGCTACGGCTCAGGATAAAACTGGACCAGATGGAACAAGTACAGCGGCATTTACAACTAAAGCAAACGCAGGTAAATTAAAACTAATAACTAGTCAACGTGAATTACTACAACAATTTGGAAACCCAAGTTTCTATAAGAGTGGTAGTACTCAGTTGAACGGTTATGATCTCAATGAATACGGTTTACTAGCGGCCCACAGTTTCTTAGGTTTGGCAAACAGAGCATACGTTCTGAGAGCAGATATAGACTTAGGTGAATTAGCGGCATCCAGCAAGGCTCCAACAGGCGCTATTGCAGATGGATCATACTGGCTTGACACAGCATCTTCAACTTTCGGGTTAAGAGAATGGTCAGGTACAGCATGGGTTAAGAAAACAGTATCCGTTGTAGATTCAACAAGTATAAACTCAGGAACAGGTGGACCAAGCCAAGCATTTGGACAGAACGGCGATTACGCAGTTGTGGCAAATACAGCGGCTGGTGGAACTTCTACCCAAGTTAAATACTACGAAAAATATTCAAACGACTGGTATCAAGTAGGTACTACAAGTTGGGCGTCAGCAACATCAAGTGACTTCCAATTTAAAACCCACTTATCAGTACCAAGTCTAAGGTCAGACGATACTACAGCATTATCGGCTGGAGACATATTTGTTCAAACTTCAACACCTAACACAGGTGCAAGTTTATCTACTAAACTTTACAGTTCTTCAAGTAAGACTTTTAGTGCAGTAACAACAACAATATATGCAACAACCGATGCGGCTCTTACAGCAGTAGGTACAGCAAACGTTAAAGTTGGCGATCTCATTGCTATACAAGGCGGAACAGAAGCAGAGTATGACCTGAAAAGACATAATGGAAACACATCATTAACAGCGACTGGTTCAGCCGCATTTGGTAGTGGTGTAGACGTTTCCGGCAACAGCAGTTTTGACATTGTTTACAATGGTACTACAGTTGTTGTAACATTGGCAGGAACAATTAGTACAACACCAGCAACATCAACAGCCGAAGATGCAGTATATGACATCAACGCGGCTCTTGGCGCGGCTAGTGTAACAGAAGTTCTTGCTTCAATAGGAAGTAATAATAATATTATATTAACTTCTAGCAAAGGTAGAGACATTGTTATACAAAGTAATCACGCAGACTTTGGACCAAGTTCAATTGGATTTGGAACAGCGGCGGTTACAGCAAGTAAAACATACTCTAACTACGGAGTACTATCATATGTAGCATCAAAAACTACTATGGCAGGTACATTAGCACAAGGTACTTATTGGTACAATGCGACAGTGGCTAAGGCGAACGTTGACTTATTAGAGCACAACGGAACGACTTGGGTTACTTTCACAAAAGACCTAAGTGTCGTTGCGACAGCACCAACAGTACAATCAGACGGAACTGCTCTAGTAGCCGGTGACGCATGGTTGGATTCAGACGATACAGAAAACTTCCCTTATTTCTACAAATGGTCAGGCACAGCCTGGGTTGCAGTAGACGGAAGTGACCAAAATACAGCAGACGGAATTGTATTTGCAGATTTCAGACAGACATCAGCAAGTTCATTAGACGCAGACGCACCGGCGGCAACAGCATACCCAAGTGGTATCTGGGGTTATAACAAACGTGCTTCAGTAGGTAATGTTAAAGAATATAAAATTAACTATACTCCGGCTTCTACTAATATTGGTAACGTATGGGTTGATGCTTCAGGAAACAAAACAGACGGTAATATGTTCGGCTTAAGAAAAGCAGTTCATAACTTAGTTAAAACTAAGATGCAAAGTGCAATCGTTTCTAATGATGACATTAGAAGTGAAGTTAATGCATTTAACATTATTGCCGCTCCTGGCTTCCCTGAAATGCTAGACGAAATGGTATCACTAAGTACCGACAGAAGAAATACTGCTTTTGTTGTTGCTGATTCACCATTCAGACTTAAAGCAGATGCTACAAGCACAAAAAATTGGGCAACAAACGCCAACAATGCTAGTGAGAATGGAGAGGACGGACTTGTTTCTTCTTCACCATACGCGGCTGTTTACTACCCAAGTGCTTTAACAACTAACTTAGATGGAACCAACGTTGTTGTTCCTTCAAGTCACGTTGCTTTAAGAACACTTGCATTTAATGACCAGGTTGCTTTCCCTTGGTTTGCACCAGCAGGCTTCCAAAGAGGTCTTGTTCAAAATGCAACATCAGTAGGTTATGTAGATCCGACAACAGGCGAGTATACTGCGGTAACACTCAACGAAGGTCAAAGAGATACATTATATGGTAACAAAATTAATCCGATTGCTCAATTCCCAGGACGTGGACTTGCTGTATTTGGACAAAAAACTCTAAACCCAACAGCGAGTGCGTTGGATAGAATTAATGTTGCTAGACTTATTGTGTACATAAGAGAAAGACTTGACGATATCGTTAAGCCGTTCTTATTTGAACCAAATGATGCAGTAACTAGGCAGAACGCTAAAAACGTAGTAGATGGACTTATGAGTAACTTAGTTATTCAAAGAGGTTTATTTGATTTTGTTACAGTTTGTGACTCAACAAATAATACATCCGCTAGAATAGATAGAAATGAACTTTACATTGACATTGCTATACAGCCTGTCAAAGCAGTTGAGTTTATATACATACCAATTAGAATCCAAAACACTTTGGGCTCTACTGGATCTAGTTAAGCAATACATTAACAAAATTAAAGGCGTCTTTTTTAAGGCGCCTTTTTTTTGACTTGATAAATAACGTTATGAAATTGGATACCGAATTTACAAGAGAAGAAAAGCATACAGCCGCCTTTCAAAAGATATGGCACAAAGACGGAGAAGGTTCTACAGCAGAACTAAATGATATTTTTGATTGGTTAGATACTTTTAGACAAGGACTTTGGGACGACATGGTTGCTGGACTAGATGGCACACCACATGAGCAGATACAACAAGTACTAGATAGAGATGAGTCATACAAAGCAGTACTTGACCAACGTAACTATACAATAACAGATACACAACGACTTGTAGCAGAAAATGAACATGGATTAGATTCATGGATGGCTAACAATCTACGTTATGGTTTAGATAACAGACCAGGTCATTGGGATAAAGATAGACCTCTACATTATGATTTTACAAAAGACAATCCATTAAAGATACCAACAGCAACAACTGTTTTAGATAGATTTAGTTATGAAGAATGTCCTATTGCAAGTTATTCTATACTTAGAGCAAACTCTGTAATTAAAAGACATACAGGTATTGAAAACAGAAAAGGTCAATACATGCGAATACATGTTCCTTTGTATGTACCAGAAGGTGAATTATATTTTGAAGTTTGCAATCAAGAAACAGATTGGACAAAAACTTTTGGATTTAATAATCAATGGATACATAGTGCATACAATGAATCTTCAGAGCATAGAGCAGTCTTTAGTGTAGACCTACACAGAAATTTATTAGATGTTCCAACTGGAGTACACTATTTTAACTCTAAGTTCAAAGAAATGAATGAATTCGACACTGATCCATACATCAGAACGCAATAATCATTAAACACTAGTATAACGATTTCCTTCCATTTTAGATAAATAAATGTAACGATTAGACCCATTTATAATTTGTGTCTAATAGATTAGGAGAAACGACAAATGGCAGAAAAAACAAAAAGTAAGTTTGGTGTACCGATAGGTAGTCAACAAGGTATATTAATGCCTAAACTGAAATTCAGATTTAGAGTTAGTATGTTAGGTAACTTTGGCGGAGACCAAACAACCAACGAATTTACTCAGAATGTTATGAACGTAACTCGTCCTAAAGTAAACTATGAAGAAGTTCCAATTGATTCTTACAACTCAAAAGTGTATGTCCAAGGCAAACACACATGGGATCCTATTACAGTTGTCCTAAGAGACGACATTAGTAATAGTGTAGCAAGAATTGTAGGCGCACAGAATAGTAGACAACTTAATCATTTAGAACAAACGGCTCCAATTGCTGGTGAAGATTATAAATTCGACATGCTTGTTGAATCATTAGATGGCTCTTCAGCTGATGCAACCGAACAATTCTATCTTGAAGGATGTTTTATAACTAACACTGATTATTCAGATTCAGATTATGCTACTAACGAACCAGTGACTGTATCATTAACAATTAGATTTGATAACTGTATACATGAACAAGGAACAAGTAGTGTTGTTGCAGGAATTAGCTCAACAGGTAATCCGTTTACAAATACTGCACCAGGACAAGCAAACAGTACTGGCGCTTAATAATCGCTAGGGGGATTTGATGCCGAATAGATTCAATCCATTCTCTAAAGGTAATCTTTTCAGAATTGCCCATGAGTTAATGGGAACCGGTTACTATAACGGTTACAGCAGTAATGGAGGAGCACACCAAAGTAACGGTGAGCCAACTACTCATCATTACTTGCGAGATTGGAATAATGCAAAGAGATTTAATCCAGGCATAAATCCGGTACGTCAGAAATTTCAAGGATACGTCAACTTCCACTTCAATCCAGAAGTGGGAGTTGCCGACTTACATACAAGTGCAACTAGAAATACTTTAAGCTCTATGTGTAAGACGGCTGAAGTACCTAGTGCAGAAATTCAAACAGATGTAAAAAATCAATACAATAGAAAAAGAATAACAGTAACCCACGCAGAAATGAAACCTATAACTGTAACAGCATATGATACAGTTGATAGTGCATGGGTAGTAATTTTAATGAAGGCGTATGCACACTTGTTTATAAATCCAATTGGAAAATTTGATATGTCTGCAGATGGCCCAACTCCAAAAATTATTAAAGGTGACGTAGTACCTGATGCAGTAGCCGGCGGAGGCTCAGAAGCAGTTAAATCTGGAAATTTCGATAGTAACACAATGGGTTACAATCTTCAATCAGCATTAAAGAAAAACTTTATTACTAGTATGGATATTGTTAAGTACCATGGACAGAAAGCAATACGTTATACAATATTCAATCCAATAATAACAAATTTTGAAATAGATGGTATTGACCATGCAGATTCTCAACCTGCAATGATTACAATGAACATCAGTTACGAAAACTTTAGTATTAACCCAGAAGTTAATCAATGGATAACAGAAGAAGAACTAGCAAGGTTTACAGGATTCAATACAGGTGCTTGGGAAAAACTAAGAAACGGTAACACAAATGTTGATGTACCAGGTGGTACTCAATCTCAACGTAGTGTATTAAATAATCCTGGCATGGCTGTTAAGAATTTAGACTTCTTAGTTGGTGGCACAAAAGGTACAGATAATAGAAGTGAACAAAGCGATAAATTCTTTAAACAATTTGCCGCACCAGAATCAGATGGAGGTCAAACATAATGTCTTCCAAAAGCCTATACGAAACATTTGGTAATGAAGTTAGTTATGAAATGCGTAGAGATAAACTTGTACAGTTTATGGAAAAAAATACTATTAATTTTCCATTACCAGAAGCAAGTGTTGAAATACTTGTAAACATGGTACCACAAGATTTCAAAGGCATGGACCCAACCAAAATTAACATAATAGAAAACAGACTTGAAAGTATAGGATTCAATGGCCCTACTGCTAAAACATTAGCAGTTGCACTTATTATAGTTGCAGAGCAACAAGGTGTACACCCTATTTCATACTTCGAATTAAACGAAGATAGCATAAAGTTAGCAGAACAAACATATAAAGCCATAAATAGTATTAGACCAAAAGGTAATAACATAGGTTTAACTGTTGACAAATTCAATAGAAATTCAAAAATTGCATCAGTTATAAGACCGTAAAGAGGTAACATGGCTGGTAGTAAGCACTATTCACAAGGACAATATACCGTACAAAACCCACAAAAGTATGTAGGTACTAAGATGCCTTATGCTCGTAGTAGTTGGGAGACGGCGTTTATGAGGTTCTGTGATGGACATCCAAACATAACCAAATGGGCAAGTGAGAATGTAAAAATTCCTTACCAAAATCCATTTACAGGAAAAATTACTAACTATGTTCCTGACTTTATGGTACAATACACAGACAAGAACGGTAAGCAACTAGTAGAGCTTATAGAAATTAAACCTAAAAGCCAAACTATAATAGAAGCCGCCAGAGGAAAAGGCGATAAAATACAAACACAGATTAATGCCGCCAAGTGGACCGCCGCTAGGGAATGGGCAAATGCAAAAGGAATGCACTTTAAGGTCATAACAGAAGACCAAATATTTAGAAACAACAAGAAAAGGAAACCTGTACAAAGGAAACCGAGAAGAAAATAATGAAAATACAATATGTAAACACTCCAAGGAACGTAGTTGAGTTTGACGACGACATTCCGGCTAATTTAGATCCTACTGATGTAGTAGAGATTTTTCAAACACCCTTAACTGGATCATTTAATTGGGATTATACTGTACAAGACAACAGAATAAAAAAATTATATGAACTAGGTAAACAATTAAACTGGAATGTAGAAGTAGACGTTGACTGGACACCAGAATTTACTGGTATCGGTGATGAAGAGTTTGATTTTGAGAACACACAATGGGATAATCATGAAACATTTAAAACATTTGATGAGAAAACTAGAAGAGAGTTCTTTAAAGATTTAAACAGTTGGGCAACAAGTCAATTTTTACATGGAGAACAAGGAGCATTGTTGGTTGCATCACAGTTAGCCAGTTGTGCCCCAACGTATAATGCAAAATTATATGCCGCCAGTCAAACATTTGACGAAGCAAGGCATGTAGAAGCATTTAACAAGTACTTACAACAACGATTACAACGTAGTTGGCCCATTGGTAGAGCATTAAAAGGACTACTAGATAAAATATTAACTGATCCTCGTTGGGATTTGAAGTTTATAGGTATGCAAGTAGTAATAGAAGGGTTGGCATTAGCCGCCTTTAACGCCGCCAAGAACGCAACTAACGATCCTGTGTATGCACAAATGCTTGAATACATAATTAGAGACGAAGCAAGACATGTAACTTTTGGAATTAGTTATCTAAAAGACTTTGTAACTACTTTAAGTGAAGAGGAACGATTAGACAGAGCACAATTTGCCTTAGAAGCCTGTACAGTAAGTAGAAACAGACTGAAAGCATATGATGTCTGGGAAAAGTATGGCATGGATATTGAATATACTGAATCATATCAGAAAGAACATATATTCCAAACACAATTTCAAGACACATTGTTCAGTAGGATAATGCCTAACCTTAAAAAGATTGGTTTGTTGCATGAAGACCTAGTACCTGAGTATGAAAAATTAGGTGTTATGGGATTTGCAGAAGGCGATAGCGATTATGAAACTAGTTGGGAAGAACTTAGCAAACCTTTAAAATGATAAAGGTAAAAGAACCGCAACGCCCGGTAGAAGGTGAATACACACTTTGCAATAAAGGTGAAGTTGCTGTATACAGAAACGGAAAATGGATAAGACCAAATGAAAATAAGTGAAATTGCAAACATAGAAGAGTTTATAACGCCTAAAAAGGTTTATAATAAGTCTAAGGATTATGTTAAAGCAAGGAATACACGATTCGACCAAATGTTTGGGCATCCTACTAGAAAACTTAAAAAGAAAAAGAGTAAAAAATAGTGCATGTCTGCTTTAATCGAATATAAACTTTTAGAAAGTCCTACAAGAGGACTTATACCGCTGGCTGGCAGAAACAAGGACCTACAACACCCTATATCTAATAGTTGTACTATACCACACCGTAGTTTAAACATAACAACAAAGGGAGAATGTTTTATAGACAACTGTGAAATGCATTTACCTTTTGTTATTTGTAATGTGATGGATTTACATGAGCTAGATGATGTATGGAATAACCCTTTAGCATTAGAATTACAAAAAGATGTAGAAGATAAGAAGTTTACATGGTGTGCTGTAGAGCATTGCAGGATAATGGACCATGATTTACATCACATAGATAAAAAAGGACAAGAGTTTTACAGCATATATGTTAATGTTGATGAAAGTTGTAATCTTTCTTGCCCAAGTTGTAGAACAGATATGATATTGCACACACAAGGCGATAATTATGAGAGACAATTAGAATATGCTAAAAAGACTATTGACCTATTAAAGAAATTTAACAGTAGAGCACACATTACTTTAACTGGAAATGGAGATCCTTTAGCAAGTAACATAATGAGACCGTTTGTTACTAACTGGGTACCCAAAGAAAATCATACTATTACATTGTTTACTAATGGTTTGTTAATGAGTAAGCAATTACCTGATAGTAAAATACTACCAAACATAAGCGAATTTAAAATTAGTATAGATGCAGGGTCCAAAGATGTATATGAGATAGTAAGAAGACCAGGCAAGTTTGAAAAACTTATAGAAAACTTGGATTGGATGCATGAGAATAAACCAGCTGGAGCAGATGTTCATTTTAGGTTTGTTTGTCAAAAAGCAAATGCACACGATGTTGTTAATTTTGTCGAACTAACAAACAAGTATGATGCACAATGTTCTATAAGTAGATTAGATGATTGGGGAACATTTGATAATTTTGCAGAAGAAGATGTAGTTGACCAATTAGACCATCCTTTAAGACCAGAGTTTCTTAATCAGATACGCCAAGTAGTTGACTTACCTTATGTATCTATACCATATAACATTACAAAGTACTTATAACATAGTATAAATAGCAGTATGACCAAAAAACTAGAAGAAGAATTTAATTTACCATCAATCGATGATGTTAATGAAACACAAAACAACGAAGCAACTAAAAACTTTGACGTTGACGTTACAGCAGTCGATATTGAAGATGTACAAACAGCATTAACTAACGCAGAAAAAATAGACCATGCATTACAAAATGTAAAAGGACTAGAAGAACATGATTCAGAGATGGATGACATTGCTCAGCAGGCAGTTGACAGTTATCAACAGTTAATGAACTTAGGCATGAATGTTGGAGACAGAGAAGCAGGCAGTATTTTTGATAGTGCCGCCAAAATGTTAAAGACTGCCTTAGAAGCCAAAGACAGTAAAATAGATTCCAAGTTAAAACAAATTGATTTAATGATTAAAAAAGGCAGACTTGACAATAATGCACAGTCAACTAGCACTTCTGGATCTAATGGCACAGTTGTAGACAGAAATGAACTACTTAAAATTATCAACACAAAGGAAAAGTAGTAAATTTTCCTAAATATGATAAATAAGTGCATACGGAGTTATTAACATGAGAGAACTTAAAGACATTATAACCGAATCGTTCAATAAAGAATACGGTTACAGAATTAAATTAGCAAGAGATTGTAGCCCTGATGACTTATCTAAGTTAGAAAGTGCTTTACAAAAATATAATCTTGTAAGTGCTACACCTTGGAAAAGGTTACCTATACAAGAGAATCCAATTGAATTTAAAAGACTTAAAGGTTTAAGTGTTACCTCAGAAGTATGTAGTACTGATGTTGTGTTAAAATATCCAGTCAATGAAAGAATTTTAGAAGTATATGTAGCAGTTGCTTGTGGTTGTGACCATGAACGTGTAATTGTTATGGGCGTAGACAATCCTAAAAGGGTTGAAAGCGAAATGGCTGAAGAAAGACTTGCAAATGACAAAGACAGACAAGTAGAAGTTCCAGAAGCAATACTAGACGAAGTAGATAGTTCTGCAGAACAAGACCATTATGAATCACAACAAGGTGAAACAGACGGTCCTCTATTTGGAGAAGAGCATAATGCTAAATTCTTAGCAGAATTGCAAAAAATTAAAGACGAAAAAGGTGCAGACTATTTCCGTAACTATCCAAGCAAAGATGGTATTATGGGAGATGACCTACAAGCAATGCATGACACAATTACTGGTCAAGCACACGGCGGATTGGCTCCAGAAGCCAAACATGTTGATGTCATATCACAAAGTTCAAGAAGAAACTAATGTCAGATAGTACGGGAGAAACACATTCATACAAAAAATCTATGTATGGTGATGGCGCTTCAGTAACTATTGATGCAGGTGCAGAATCAATTGACCAATTAAAATTAATGCTACAAAAAGTAGGCATTACTTTACCGTCAGGTGGACCAGAAGCACAAGAAGAGCCATGTGGTGCAAGTGATTCACAAGAAATGCCATTAGATGCAGTAGTTGTTTCACAACCAGAAGAAGATCCTACAGGAATGCAATTTCCGAGAACAGAAATAGACCCAGATGCAAAACCAGATGTATCAATGTCCACAGATAAAGAAGTTTTAAGTAGTGTTATAAGAGACAGACTTAAAGACTTCTTAATGAACGGTTCTAAATAACAAAAAATCCACTATAATTTAGCATAAGTAGTCGTATGCATAAAAATCTATACTTTAAAATACCTGAACTAAGGTTACCGGATGAATTTTTTAGTAATACTGAGGTAGTAGGCGATCCAGCCTCTTCACAAATATTAGATTTCATGAACACATCAGAGCAAGGTCAACGAACTAGACTGTTACAAACAAGTGACAAGGAATCTGATTGGGTAACTGGTACTATAGACGAGTATGTAGCAAAGCAATTAGTAGAGTGGTGCAATGAAAAGTTCACAATACGTTTTACTAATGCATACATTATAAAGACAGACCCAGGTAAAAACGGTGACTGGCATTGTGAAGGCCCATTATTACAAAATAGGCTATGTGCATTAAATTTTCTTATACAAGGAGACTTAGGTACTACTAAAGCAGAGTGGGGAACACATAAGAACTATGATGTAGATCCAGATTTTATAGACAGATACATATCAAAAGGTGTTAAGCATGAAGATGTAGACGTTGTAAAAGAGTATGTTAGTGAAGATAACATTCCTTTCTTTTATAACACCGCATGTTTACACAGATCCGTAAATGAGAATTGTACATCACCAAGAACTGTACTATCTGTTTCGGCTCCGTTTAATATAGGTATGAAAGAAATAACAAAAATGTATGAAAACGGAACATTATTTAGGTAAATATTATTATGCCAAAAGGTACAGTAAATACAGAGTTAGTTAAACAAGCATATTCAAAGATTCCTTATGATTCTGATATGTTAAGGGAGTTCCAAGCATGTTGTGATCCTAACACAGGACCAATGCACTTCATGAAGAACTTTGTTAAGATACAACACCCTACAAAAGGCGGTATTAAGTTTGAGCCCTTTGATTATCAAGAAGATTTAATTGCTAATTATAATGCACATCGATATAGTATAAACATGCTAGGCAGACAGATGGGTAAAACCACTGTAGCGGCAGGTTACTTACTTTGGTTTGCAATGTTTAAGCCAGATAGTACAATACTAGTTGCGGCCCATAAGGCGGCTGGTGCTCAAGAAATTATGCAACGTATACGTTATGCATATGAAAGTATTCCAAACCATATTAGAGCGGGTGTTGTAGAATACAATAAAACAAGTTTAACATTTGATAACGGCAGTAGAATTGTTGCAAGTACAACAACTGAAAATACTGGTCGTGGTATGTCTCTTACATTAGTATACTTAGATGAGTTTGCATTTGTACCACCTAGAATAGCCAAAGAGTTCTGGACTTCACTGTCACCAACATTAGCAACAGGTGGTAAGTGTATTGTTACCAGTACACCAAATAGTGATGACGATACTTTTGCTGGCATTTGGAATCAAGCAATTAAAACTGTTGACGAATATGGCAATGAACAAGAAGTAGGTATAAACGGATTTAGAGGTTACATGGCTACATGGGATCAACATCCAGATAGAGATGATAATTGGGCAGTTGAGGAACAGAGTAGGATTGGTGAAGAACGTTTTAGGCGTGAACACGAATGTGAATTTATTATATACAACGAAACACTTATTGATGCATTACATTTGGCTACTATGAAGCACACAGAAACCCTGTACAAGACAGGACAAGTACGTTGGTACAAAAGACCTACAGCAGACAAAATGTATGTGCTATCGTTAGATCCTAGTGCAGGAACAGGCGGAGATAACTCTGCAATACAAGTAGTAGAATTACCTAGTATGGTACAGGTAGCAGAATGGTGCCATAACAAAACTCCTGTCGAAGGACAAGTAAGAGTTATGTTAGACGTATTAAAAGAATTAAAACAATACGGTTCAAAAGAATTATACTGGACTGTAGAAAACAATACAATTGGTGAAGCCGCCTTAGTTGTTATAAGAGATACAGGCGAAGAACAATTCCCAGGAACATTTTTACATGATCCAGTTAAAGTACAAGGCAAAAGAGGTCGTAAAGGATTTCATACAAGCAGTAAGACTAAAATTGACGGCTGTTTACAACTTAAACGTTTCATAGAGCAAGGCAAGTTAAAAGTCTACAGTAAAGCATTTTTAAGTGAGCTTAAAAACTTTGTTGCACGTGGTAATAGTTTTGCAGGGCAACCTGGTGAATCAGACGACTTAGTTATGAGTATGGTTATTGTGTGTAGGATGATTAGTTACATTAGTACATTCGAAGATGACATATTTACAGTAGTAAATCAAAATATCGGCGATGGTACAAGACCTGACGATGATGGGCCATATGATGAATATGACGAACCTATGCCTGTTGGAGTGCTGTAAAATTCTTCTTAAATGATAAATACATACATAACGGAGATACAAGTTAATGGCAACAAGTGTAAAAACAGTAGCAGATAGAGTTTTTAACCTATTAAAAGGTTATGGATTCCAAATCGATACTTATAATAAAGAAGGCGAAGTTGTAGGCGATCCAGCAGAAGCAATTAGATTTTTTGTTGAAGACCCAAACTTACTAGTTACACTTAATGTTCCTAAAGAAGAAATAAGACTTAGTATCAGTGCTAATACTGACCAAACAGATACGTTAAGAAACCAATTAAGTGAAATAGCAAAAGACTATTTAATGATGTTGGACTTTAGAGTGTTTGGTAAAACATTAAAACCAAGCAGTGAAGCAATAAACATATCAAGAGAATCAGACATGAAAGAACATAATAGAATGAGAAAACTAGCAGGACTAGAAACACTCACAGAAGAACGAGCAGTTGTAGGATGTAACGATGACCAGTCATTGTATATGTTTATGGCAGGCGAAGAGCATAACTTAGGAACAACTCCAGAAGAGATAGCGTCTAAGTTAAAAGAGCTTGATGCAGACTTTGAAGATATGTACTACAGTTCAACAATGGACTTTGCAACAGAATGCGGTTTTGAAACAGACGAGTCTGCAAAAGACTTAATGGATAACGCAATGGCGTTAATGAATGATGTTCAAGAAGTAAGAGAAGCAGAAGCAACTATAGAAGATTGTATTCGTAAAACTTTAGAAAAAGAAGGCGGAGCGGCTGGACTAGGTGCTATTGAAGATGCATGTAAAGAAGCAGGATTTGAAGAAAACTGTGAAGATGCAATATCCAAAATGTCTGATGTTAAAAAACATGAACACGGTGATTACATATTAGAAGGTAAATTACCAGCTGGGCTACAAGCATACCAAGATAAAAAGAATGGTAAGAAAGATGATGCTGACAAAGACGACAAAGACGACAAAGATGAAGTTGAAGAAGGTAAAAATTGTGGCTGTGGACAAAATCCTTGTAAAACATACGGCACTAAAAAAGAGTCTGTAGAAGAAACTATTGTTGTAGAAGCAAGTTTAGGTTCTATGAGAGGCAGTATTAAAACAAGTAACCAACCACTAGGTGGAACAAAGATTATTGTTAAACATACTAAAGCAGTAAACGAAGAAGTACGTGGTTCTAGAAGTAGAAACATACAAAAGATATTCATTGAGAATAACGAAGAAAGATTCTTATTCCCAAGCAAAAACTTAAATGGTGCCAGAGCAATGGCAAGACATTTATATAACGGTGGACAAATGCACGATACAGTAGGTGAAAGTATTGTTGCTATGTGTACTGAATTAAAAACATTAAAAGAATTCGCAAACTATGTTAAGAAGCAAGGTCTTATAAATGAAGAAAATAATGACTATGTAGAACTTGCAAGACAACATATTAGCACAATTAAAGAAACGTTTAAAAAATTAAGCGGTGTAAAAACTTACAGTAAAGCAGTTGAAAGTTTAAAAGACATGAACAATATTGATATTGTAAATGAAGTAAATTTAGAAGACCACTTTACAGAAACACATTTTGATGACAAAGTGGGTAGTGTACATGAAACTATTAGTAAGTTAGTTAATAAGCAAACTGCATTTGAAAGTATGATTATGACAACTATTGAAAGTGAGAACTTTGCAGGTGTTAAAGAACTTATTAGTGAAGATCCAATGGACTTTGCTACACCACAAGCAAAACTAGGACATCAAGTATCACAGTTAGGCTCTACTGCTACAAATCCACAACTTGCAAACTACTTAGGTAGTATTAGTAATAAACTAAGCAATGGTGGACAAATGAATCAATTTGAATATAGAGCAGTTAAGGCTTCTTTACTTTCAGCACAAAGAACAGACCATGCTGAAATGGCCCATACTGTAACGGAAGAAGAGAAGTACACCGATTTTATAAACAGTTTTATTAAAGATTAAATAAATACATATACAACAAGACAACGGTTGTTATCAATAAAATGATAAAAAAAGGTTGACAATATGGCACAAAGGCATTAAACTTAGGCACAAGTAATACATTAACACAAAGTAGTATTACACATTATGGCACAAACATAGGAGACACTATTATGGCATCTTTGGCAGAAATAAGGGCTAAATTGGCAAGCATGGAGAACAACAAAAGTTCTAGCCAATCATCAACAGGCGGCGACAACGCCATTTATCCACACTGGAATATCGACGAAGGAACATCAGCAGTTCTCAGGTTCTTACCTGACGCAGACACTGATAACACATTCTTTTGGCAAGAAAGACAAATGATTAGACTTTCTTTTCCAGGTGTAAAAGGCGGTGACAGTAAACCTGTTACAGTACAAGTACCGTGTGCAGAAATGTACGGAGATACTTGTCCAGTATTAACTGAGGTTCGTCCTTGGTTTAAAGACGCAAGTCTAGAAGACATGGGTCGTAAGTACTGGAAAAAAAGAAGTTACATATTCCAAGGATATGTTACTGAAAACCCACTTAACGAAACAACACCTGAAAATCCAATCAGACGTTTTGTTATATCCCCTCAAATCTTTAACATTATTAAATCAGCATTAATGGATCCTGATATGGAAAACATTCCTACTGATTATGTAAACGGTACAGATTTTAGGGTTATGAAAACCACTAAAGGTCAATATGCTGACTACAGTACTTCTAAATGGGCTCGTAAAGAACGTGGCTTAAATGAAGAAGAATTAGCGGCAATTGATACAAATGGTTTATACACATTATCAGACTTTTTACCAAAAAGACCTGGGCAAGATGAACTTAACGCAATTAGCGAAATGTTCCAAGCATCAGTTGATGGCGAGTTGTATGATGTTGAGCGTTGGGGTAACTTCTACAAGCCGTATGGCGTAGATGTACCTGCAAGTGCTTCAGCAAAACCTACAACAACAGCACCAGCTCAAGCGGCTCCGGCTCCGGTAGTAGAAACTCCAGCACCAACAGTAACAACTGAACCAGTAGCACCTGCTCCTGCTCCAGTACAACCTGTCGCTGAAGCAACTACTCCAGCACCTGCTACAGCAGAGGCAAGTGGTGATAAGCCTAGTGCGGATGATATTTTAAATATGATTCGTAACAGATCCTAGGAGAAGATAATGCAGAAACCATTTGACTTAACCAAGTTCAGGACGGGCATAACTAAAGGCATCACTGGAATCAGTGCAGGCTTTCATGACCCACAGGATTGGATATCAACTGGTAACTACACTTTAAACTACCTAATAAGTGGGGACTTCCATAAAGGAGTCCCTTTAGGTAAAGTTAGTGTATTTGCTGGCGAATCTGGTTCGGGTAAGAGTTTTATCTGTTCAGGTAACTTAGTGCGTAACGCACAACAACAAGGCTGTCAAGTAGTATTATTTGATAGTGAAAATGCACTTGATGAAGATTGGCTACAAGCATTAGATGTAGATACTAGTCCTGAGAAACTTCTCAAAATTAGTGTTAGCATGATTGATGATGTTGCTAAAACAATCAGTGAATTTGTAAAAGACTACAAGTCTAACTATGGTGACTTACCATATGAGGAACAACCTAAAATGCTATTTGTAGTAGATAGTTTAGGAATGTTACTAACACCAACAGATGTTGCACAATTTGAAAAAGGCGACATGAAAGGTGATATGGGAAGAAAGCCAAAGGCACTAACAGCCCTAGTTAGAAATACAGTCAATCAACTAGCACCACATCCAATTGGGCTTGTTGCAACTAACCATACATACGCATCACAAGATATGTTTGACCCTGATGATAAGATATCAGGTGGACAAGGATTTGTATATGCGAGTAGTATTGTAGTAGCAATGAAAAAGTTAAAACTCAAAGAAGATGAGGACGGCAACAAAACTACTACTGTACAAGGTATTAGAGCGGCATGTAAAGTAATGAAAACTCGTTACAGCAAACCGTTTGAAAGTGTACAGGTTAAAATACCTTATGAGACAGGAATGAATCCTTACTCAGGTATTTTAGAATTGCTTGAAGCAAAAGGTATCGTTGTAAAAACTGGTAATAAACTTGAATATACATCACCTATTACAGGCGAGATTATTAAAGAGTTTAGAAAGCAGTGGACTGAAGAACGATTGCAAGTAGTTATGGACGAGTGGCATCAAATACCAGTAGTTACTGTAGATGAAGATTTAAGTGACGTTGTAGATGATGAAACAT
>TARA_R110001592_G_scaffold21111_8_pt1 | contig 18842 bp, 10 predicted proteins | sample TARA_R110001592 | Tara Oceans TARA_R110001592 (sample SAMEA4398387) | marine metagenome | biome: Polar Biome; feature: [SRF] surface water layer (ENVO:00010504); material: water (ENVO:00002006), including particulate matter (ENVO:01000060) such as... | depth 5 m | reverse complement strand
TCTGTACCATATAATTTACCACTTGAACTTATATCGCCTGATGCTGTAATACTACCAAGAACGTTTAAGGATACCTCGTCTCCTCCTCCTTTCAGTGTATTTGTTTGTATAAAACCACTTGCACTAATATTACCACCTAATCCAGTAAAGTCATTTTTAGACGCCGTTATATTGGTTATATTTGCAGAATTTCCTATAAACTCTCCTCCATTACTTAACCAAAGGTTTACGTTTGAAGATCCTGTTAGGTGACCTCCTATTCCATAAGTCCATCGAGTAGTGTTACCTTCCCTAATGGCTAATTTAGTATCACCAGTTCCCGTTGAATTGTGTTGTATTGTATAATCACTATCGACGCCAAATTTTATCCCTTTACCATCTTGAGTTCTAATGTTAGACGCAGCCAGTATTTGTCCATTAGTTGGCTGAAATGTAAATTGAGTAGCGCCGTTGGATGTTATTTCGCTAGTGAGGCCTGTAAAGTGCAGGTTGTTTGCAATATGGAAGTCATCTGAAGCAGAGTCTGCAGTTTGGGAATATGAAGTTGAAAGTTCGTGAGTTATTTCATGTGAAGCAGATATTGCAAATAAGGCGTGAGAAGCTGTAATTGAAACAGCACTTGTTAGACTAAACGCAGAACCTGTTCCGTCAAAAATATTTACGCCGTCAGTTTGTAATACTCGCTGATACGTATCTTGAATATTTTGGCCTGTGAAATCTTTTGGTCCAGCCATTTATATAACCCCTATTTTCTTTTTGAAAGTACGCTTACAACTTTATTTATAACTTTTCCTGTCTCAGCTATAGGATTACTTCCAATATATTCTGCAACTATTTTATTTAGTTTGTTTTTCTTAAATGAAAGATTATTTAGATTTATATCTTCCTTTATAAGTAATTTAAGTATATTTAATACGTGTTGTTTTTCTGATAGTGTGACAACATTTTCCTTTATTCCGCTTACTTGTATTGTTGGGTTTGTAGATTCCACTAAAGAAGAATTTTCTCTATTTTGGCTTATTACTTCTACAGTTACCTTTTTTGATTGTTCTACGGAAAACTCACTTTCCCATGGAATAAAATAGGTATCTTCTGCTATTACCTCTAGTTTAATACTACCTTGAGAAGATTCATCAATTAAACCTCTAAGTTTTTTAATAGGAACAACGCATTTACCTTTAGAATCTACTTCGCCTTTAAATAGCAAATTTAATTCTGGGGTTTCAACAACTAGTCTAGCTGATGTTTTTGATAGACTTGCTCCTGAAATATTAATGTCGCATTCAAATAATTCTGTTTTGTCTGTAAATAATTTATACATCTATATTCTCCGCCAATATTTGGGCTTTTACTTCACGTATCAACAATTCAACGTCTTCTATTTTTATATCAACGTTTTTAACTTCTTTTTTCTCATCATATACTTTTATGCCTTTTCGTTTAAGTATAAGTCTAATGAGCTTTTTCTTTTTTTCTTCAGGAAGATCATGGTGAACTTTTTGTACTAATGATTTTCCCGGGGCATCAAGTATTTCTTGTATAAGTTGAACCTCATCCCAAGTAAATGGATTATCATTCCATTTGATTTTAAAGGTGTCATTCCACTTAAATATTGTTATACTTTGAGCCATATATAAATATCAGTTTTTATTTTATTATTATTGATTACTAAACATGTTAATTAACTTACTGTAATAGTACAGATATATTATCCTTCAAGTTCTTTTATCCTTGCCTCTAAATCTTGTACTTTTGCAACTAGTCCAGCCAAAATTGCTCTATCTTGAATATCTACAGGTACTATACGGTCATCTTTAAGTATTTTTTCAGTTGAACCAGAAACTGTAGCTATGCGGCCTTCATTAGTCCACCTATAGTTTGGACCATAGCTTGCAAAATGTGTATTAGCTTCTGCAGCTTCTTCTGCTATAAATCCGCCAATTGAAGTTGAAGGTTCATTCTTATAGTTAAATGTTACAGGTTTTAGATCTAGTATAGCATTTCCAAAGCTATCTGATACATGTGCAATATTGGCTTTTGAATCTCTATTAGATGTGATATACGAAATTAGGTTAGTAGTAGTGTTGTATCTCATGTAATAATTACCTGCAGTAGTATCCATACCTGGATTATGCAGTTTACTGTGGAGAATAAATTTACCTACGTTAGATGAACCTTGTTCACCAAAACTTTCAAAAAGCATGAGGTCATCTTTGTCTTTATGTATTATCCCTTCATCATCTGCACCACCCGTAGTTATTTTCAAGTCGTTTTTTGGTCTAAGAGATATGTCATCGCCTGCCATTAACTTTAAATCGTTATCACTAGCGCTAATAACCAAATCTATTTCGGTAGATTGGTCTACAAAATAGTGTATACGGTTAGATACATGGCCGACATAAAGATTTCTTCCTGAGTATAAACCTCCTGCTGCACTTTGGCTTATATCACCAATTACTTCAAGTGTTTTGCCTGGAGTGGAAGTTCCTATACCAACACGGTTTACATTGGCGGACGGTTCTGTTATAAAAATTCCTTGTTCTGCTGTTGTTGTACTATATGCTAAGTTCATATATCCAGCATTAGTATCTATATTTCCCCAAGCATCACTATTATAATCTCTGATAATTAAACCATAATCTGCATGGTTTGATTTGGCTTCAATATATCCTCCAGCTGTATTCATTAATCTTGTATTGCCTGTATTTGAACCAAAATCACCTGAGGCTGTAACGTTACCCAGTACACTAATGCTTCCAGTTACGCTAATATAACTCTCTGTTGTATCATGACTACCGGTTGATATGTGATCTATAAAGAGAACGCCTGAAGAACTTATATCTCCACTTACACTCATATGGGTATTGATATTTACATGAGAAGCAGAGAATTCTGCAGTTGTTATTCTATTTGCGTATCCAGCTGATGTACCGCCCGTAGTTATCTTAACGTTTCCATATTGTGTATTATTTCCCAGAACTATTATGTTCCGCTCCATGGATAAGGCCCTGTGTGGATCGGAAGATACATCAGCCATATCAAAATATATGCCTGGCGTTATGAATCCAGCGTTCTGACCACCTGCAGCTGAATGCAAATATAGAGCTCCTATTCCTCCTTCTCCAACAGTTAATTTTGAACCCATTGTTGCGTGGGCAGGGTTATATAAAAGTGTGGTGTGGGCCTTTAGCCTTTGAGACGTGTTGGATGGTGTGTTGTCGTCACTAAATACTATGGCATGGCTGGCATTGCCACCGTCGTTATCTACTTGAGGATCTCCACCACCAGCTACACTAGCTGTTAGATAAAGGTCTCCATTAGCATCTGCAACAACAATCTTATTTGCTGTTGCTCCAAGAGTATTTAAACCTTCAATTCTTATTTTTGCGCCTGTGCCACTTTGAGAAACTTGTAGTATGTGGGTATTTATTGCTAATGCGCTGTTTTCGTCATGGCTATCAGCTATAAATACTGTTCTACCGCTATTTGGGCCTGTTCCATATCGTGATTGTGATACAAACCCTGTACCTATATGCCAATCATCGTCATTGGCAAAAGAAGTTGCGGCAAAGGCTTCGTTAAAGGATGCAGTTGCTAGCCTTCCTTGTCCATTTCCTGAACCACCAGCTGATGGATCCCAAACTATTATTTTTGGATTGGCGGCTAAACCTCCAGTAGGTCCAAAGGCTTGCGGATAAAATACACTTCCACTTGAAACAACCATAGACCCTGAAATGTTTAGTTCGTATCCAAAACTATATGGATTAAATGGTCCAGTATCTACGTCGTCGTGGCCTATGTAAACACTATTGTCAGATCCTAAATCACTTCTTCTGCCTGCTATTATTAATCCTGCAGTACCTCCAACGCCCAACGCCATTGTTTTACCATGCCTTTCATGTATTACAAATGCCCCTGCTGAGCCTCCTTCAAAATCTGCACCTCCTGGATCTTTATTAACGGTATCACTATATCCTATTATGGATGATGTTGTTGCGTTGTTGTGGTCAAACAATACAAAGGCATTTTTTTGATTTGCTAGTCCTGCTCCATCAACGTCAGACGCTAAATGTAATATTGAGGATGAAACAGATTCTAACTTTATAGTTGCATTTCCTCCTCCAGCTATTTTTTTAACATGTATTGGAAATGAAACATCATTGTTGTGAAACGTTCCAACACCTATAGAACCACTATGGTATATTTTGTCAGTTAAAGACGGTTGAAACTGGGCTTGAGCCCCTTGGGTTTCAAACGGTCTAACCCAATCGTCGTCTCCCATTGGGGTATTGCCTATAAACGTTCCAACACTAGCACTAGTAAAGAATACATTTGTTGCAGTAAAAGTAAATTCATTATCAAATTCAATGTTTGGTATATCTGCCGTATAAACAGCTTTATTATGTTCGTCATTATAAAATTCAAACTTAAAATCTAAAGCGTCTACTGTTCCTACGTTTGCTTTTGTTGTAGGGATGATTGTGTCAAAAAAGTGAGGAGTATATCCGTATTCGTAATATGGTTTAACTTCAACATCGAATATAAACCATAATCCTTGTTCAATTTTAAAACGTAGCCTTGCAAATTCGGTTGCGTCAGCTTTGTATGTGAATTTTAAAGCTGATGTTTCATAATTGTTAAACGGGTCTTGTTCAACAATTAATTCTTGCTCGGCTATATCGGATATTTCTCCTATCATTTGGCCAAGGTCATCGCCTTCGTCGTTTATTGCGGGCCCAACCATATATATTTTTATATTTGGACTATTTGAGTTTACCCGTTTACCAAAACACTTAAATTCTACCTGATAGTACTGGTCTTTTGTGTGTAATATATCTATTGTTGAATCAACAAGTATATGGTTTGTTCCATCTAATAATCCTACCTCATGTGTAGAAATTGAATCCCCTATTTGTAAAGAATCAGGTATCGGGTTATTTACGTTTCCAACCAATTGCCTAAATACACTTAAGTCATCATTTTTAAATCCTAGGCCTAGCGTACTAGATGCCGACCAATATGTATCTAGAGATGAACTTACCCCAAACGGAGAAAAATCTCCAGCAGATAATCTAGTCATTAGCGATTGAGACTGTATAAGTAAATTTTGTGGAAAAACAGGATTGTCTCCAACCAAAAAATAATCGTTTACTGTTTGGTCGTTTCTTATAAATGTTTTTACTCGAGTGACATCTCCAACTAAAGGGGTAAGACCATTAAACGTTACTTTGGCATACGAAGTATTAAAACTATTACTGCCACTAACTAATGGATTACTTCTAGAAACTGGAGTTTGGGCAAAGTCTAGTCTAAAATTGCTTTCTTGAAACTTTTCATGAAAAACTTCTTTTTGGTTTGCCCTACCAAATCCTTGAAATGTTGTGTGAGGACTGTTTACTCGAGCCCTAAGAGGAGATATAACTTCTGAAATATATGTATTGTATGCTCCTTGATTTGTGAATACCTGAGATCCAGTATCAATGGTTCCTGTTCCATCTCCATCTTCTATTTCGTTATAACTTGGAGGGGCTACTGGGCTATTAAATGAGCTTGGAAACGGACTATTTGGAGACGGTATAAATACTGTTCCACCAACCATATCTTGGGTAAACCCTCCAAAATCAGGGGCTTCAGAAGATATTATGTAATATTTTCCTGCTTGGTGTTCATATCTAAGCAGAGCGGTTGTATTTACAACTCCTTCAGCCGCTGTTGAACATAACGTAAATAAAGATCGACTGTTTGTTGTTGCTAAATCCGAGTTATAGTGTAATTGAAAATACGGTTTTTTTATTTCTTCTATTGTTATATCTGGGTTTTGAAAATACATTATTTCATCTGTATTTCTTCTTCTAGGATAACAGTTTAATCTTTTTTGCCAACGTATATTAAAAACGTCTCTATATCTAGCAGGAGTTATTGTTGAAATATCTCTTTGTTGCTGGGCATCAAATCCTACCTTTCCTTTGGCAACGCCAATAATTGATATTAAAGCGTCTCCTTCCGGTATTTCTCTTCCAATTTCTATTGCAAATACCCGCTCGTTTCCTTCTCCAATATGGTCATATGTTCTAACTGGAACAGTATCTCCATTTGAATCTAAAACTTCTATTGCAATTTCTGAACCCGGAACAAGATTTCTAGTACCAGTAAAAGATATTAAATTTCTGCCGGCTGTAAGTTCTTTTGGTACTCTAGTTAGTCCAAAATAATCATATGAGTCTGGAGTGCCGTCCTCTATAAATACAGGTATAGTGTCTAATCCTCTATATTCTAAAGGTTTAAACTTTAAAGGTTCCTTAAAACGTGTAATTGATGCCATATAATACTCCTAACTATTCATTATATAAATATCAGATAAGATATAATTTAGTGCTCAACGTGGCTATAACCTTTTCTAATAGATATTTCTAAAATATTATCTGTTGCGTCTTTCATTAAATCTATATGAGATATGACGGTTATAAAGTCAAAGTTTAGTTTTAAATAATCAAACAGTCTAAAAATTGCATTTAAGTTGTTTGAATCAAGATTTCCAAATCCTTCGTCAATTGCTAAAAAATTAGGGCAAGGTAAGTTAGAAACTTGTATTAAAGCAGTTCGAATTGCTAAAGAACTAACAAACTTTTCCATTCCACTTGTCATTTCTAATGGCCATTTTTCTTCTTCACTATATACTATATACGTATTTATGTTTCGTCCATCTGTTTCAAACTGTATTGAAAAGTCTGATATTTGAGAAAGAATTACGTTTACTTCTTCTTCAACATAAGGAAGTATTTCAGATATTAATTCGTATGGAACGCCATCTCTTTGTATAGCACTCAAATAATATTCATATGCCTTAAGCCTTTCTTCTAAATCGTGGGCGCGTTCTATAGATTCGTGAATAGATTGAATTGTTTTTTCACAAACCCTAATATCACTATATGCTTGTTGTTGCCTAGAACCTACATCTCTCAGCGTATCTGTTATTGATTCAAGCTCAAGTTCTTTTGCTTTTATATTTTCATTAATTTTGTTATTTGAAATTATAGACCGCTTATTTTCATAATATTTATCTATTAATATATTTGTTGTGCTTAAATCCAACTCTTGTTTACTTATGCTAGATTTTCTAGTTACAGTTTTTACCTTTATTTCAGATTGATATTGTTTTATCAAGGACATTTTTTGTTCAAGAGATATTAATTCAGACTGTTTTAATACTGTTTCAGCCAATGAAGATTGTTCATCAATTAAATTATTTTTGTCAGCTAATAATTTTTCAGTCGTTAATTTTAATTTTGGAAGATCTTGTTTAGCAGATTCAGCTGTTTTTACAAATGAGTTATTACTACAGTATTCGCAATCTGGATCATATTCATGAGAGTGAAGTTGGTTTACGGTATCTAATTTATTTTTTACCTTTACCTTCATCATATCTATTTGGTGGGATGTTTGCTGTAAAGATTTTGATATAACATTATTTCTATCTACACCAATATCTATTTTTCTTTTATCATATTGTTTAATTTTTGTAGAGATTTCTAGAAATTCTTGTTTATTTTCATCCGTGTATTTTTCATACTTTTTTAATTTTTCGTTGTGGGCCAATATACTTGACGATATTAATTTAAGCTTAGATTCTAGTGTGCCTACACTATCGGGGATGTCTGGCTCTAATCTAATTAACTTAGACGTATATTCAACAATCTTTTTATTTGCAGCTTTTTCATTTTTTTGTATCTTTAACCTTTCAGTGTTTAATTTTGAGTAGTCTTTGTTTAAATCGTCTAATATATTATTTTCTTCTATTAAATTTTGAGAAAAATCAGTATTTTTAAAGTCTTTTAGCAGTACTTGTACATCCTTTATTTCCTCATTTGCCAGGTTATAGAGTTCTTCGAATACAGTTATATCCAAAAATTGAACGAGTAGGTCTTTTTTTTCTGTTTGGGTTTTATCAATAAACCCAGTATTATTATTTTGAACAGAAAGAGCAGTTAATGCAAAATCTTCATAGTTACCAAGCATTCCCCGTATGTTTCTATTTGTATATACTCTCTGTTCTCCGTTTAGTGAAATTGGATTTCCATCTTCTCCAGTCATCCAAAAATTTACATCTACTCTTGCTCCACCGTCTTTTTTGCGTTTTCCTTTTCTTTCTATAAAATAGTCTACTCCATCTATTTCAAAATTTAATTTACAACTAAAATTATTTTTTTTATTGTTTATTACTGAAGCGGCCATTTTTGTTCTAGAGCATTTATCAAATACGCAAAACGATAAAGCATCTAATATTGCTGATTTTCCTGCGTGATTAGGGGCAAATATTCCTACAGCTCCTTTCATGTTGTTGAAGTCTATAGTATTATTTTCGCCATAACTGAACATGTTAGAGAATTCAAATTTTTTCGGTTTCCATTTTATATTTCTACCAATTTCAATATCTGGTAGCATTTTATTTAATTCTCTATTTATGTTTCGTATTCTAGAAATTTTTTCTTCATCAATGTCTGCAAAATTTCTTTCTAAGTGTTCTATTATTAGTTTGTTTTGGTATTCGGAGTCTCTAATATCTCTTGTTATTTCTATAGAAGATCTTGAATTATTAGATAGGTTTGATATTTTATCTGCTCGGATAGCTACGTAGTCTTGTAGATTGCATTTTTTACGTATCTCTACTAGAGCTTCTTTTACCTGGGCTTGTGTTGTATTTTCAGTTATAAATCTTAGTCTTGGGTGCTTTGGTATAGTATCAATATTTGGTAGTATTCCATCCTTCATTCTTATAGTATAATAGCCATAATCATTATGTATGTTGAAAAATTCTGACTGTCTACTTTTAACGTCCCATATAACATAACCGTGATCTTCAAATGTTTCGCCAAAGTTTTGTTGAATAAGTGAACCAGCATAGGCTGTTGTTTCATTGCTATTTAAGTATTGATATTTGTGAATATCGCCAAGCATGACCATGTGGCAGCCATCAAAAGTTTTTAGTGGTAAGTTTTCATCTCTAACCGTATATCCTGCGTCGGTTTTTGAATTATTTACTGCTCCGTGAAATAATCCTATTTTATTTTTTGAAGATGATTGTTTTGGGTTAGGCCATGTTGAACTTTCTTCAAGTATGGAGTAAACAATAAAGTCAACGTCTGCAAACGTGTATATTCCGCTGTCTCTTAAATAATATAGATTATCATTATTTAAGTTTTCAACAATTGGAGTAAGCGCATCTAATCTAGACGGGTTGTTTAAATTTGCATCGTGGTTTCCAGCAATTACAACAGTTGGTCTAATGTTTGCTAGCTTATTAAAAAATTCACTAACAATACTTACTAATTCTGGGCTAATGTCTGTTTTGGTGTGTACAATATCCCCAGCAAGATATATTATACTGTTTTCAGGTAAAGCTTTTGCTGCCTTATATAGTTTTCTAAAAACTTGCCTATACTCTTTGTGGCGTTTATAGTTTCTAATATGGACGTCTGCGACGTGTAATATTTTTTCAACATTTGAAAATCCTAAATTAATATGCATTTATTTTATACTCCAGTAATTTTAACGGTGTTAACTCTTCCACCGTATTTATTGTGTTAGTTATATTAAAAAATCCTAGTTCAGATGGGTCTTTTTCAGAAAGCTCAACGAAGTGTACCGATATTCCATTAGCAATAAAATATTCACACATTTCTATAGCATTAGACATGGCATCTTTATCAAGGGCAATATTTATCCGTTTAACCTGTTTTTCTAATATTTTTATTTTTAATTTGTCAAGTATCATTTTTCCAAATAACGGTATTGCGTTTCTTTTTATTGCAATGGCATCAAACGCTCCTTCTACAATAGTTATTGGTTCGTTCCAATTTATAAATAAATCAAAACCTATTATATCTTTCGTTACAACTGGGTTAAGGTGTTTAAAATTAACGTTGTAATAACTTCTTCCTGTAAAAAAATTTAATCTTCCATTTTCATCATAACTTGGGATGATTATCATTCCTCTATATTTTCCAGAATTGCAATAGCCTATATTATATTTTAATATGTCTTGGCTGGTTATGTTTCTATGTTTTAAATAGTATAAAGCGTTTTTTGACTCTGGGTTTTTTATATTTGCCTCGTATAGAGGAGTAAATTCTGTTGGTAGGCTTAAAAGCTCATATTGTTTGTCAATTGAATAAGTTTTTCCTCCTGTTATTTTTTGCAGTAGATCAAAATATTTTTTTCCTACTCTTAGCTTTCTAAATAATCCTAGTATTGTATGACCACCAGTTCCACATACCCAACAATGCCATTTTTGGCTAAGCAAGTTTACGTTTAACTTTTTCTTATGGTGAGTACAAAAAGGGCACTTAAAAGATATTTCGCTTTTTGCATGGTTGTGGTTCCCCTTTAATAAAATGGACTCTAACAGTTGTATTAATCTTACACTTTTCATTAGTATAATATAATAAAAATATTTGTGTTGGTGAAATTTCAGGCAATTATTTTAGCCATTCTTTAGGTATTTGTTTTTCTGCCCACAGTATTTCGTGTTTATCGCAAAAGTTTGCGTACGTTGTCTTAGAACCTTTTCTTATTTTACCGTTTGGGTTTTGAAACACCATTCTTATATCTAATTCTGGGTGTTGTTTTTTAATTAATAGATGTTTTTTACGATCTTCTAAAACCCACCTACCTTTTGTTTCTATTAATATGCCATTTGGTAGGGTAAAATCAACAGTGTATTTGTGTGTTGTTTCTGGCTTAATATAATCGATAACTGTAATTTCATATTCAAAATTTGTTTTTGATTCTTTTAATTGATCTGCAACCCTATGCTCAAAACCTGACCGATAACCATGCTTTATTGCATTTGATCTAGCCTTACTTATTCTTCTTGCCATTTATATAATCCCTTATTCTGTATGCAATATAACCTAACATTGGTGTACCATAAATAATTGTTAAAAGGCTTGGGTGAGGTTCACCACAAACACCTAATATATGTCTAAGCCATTCCACCATAATTTTTATGTATCAAATCTTACTTCTATTGTTGTATCGTAACCTTCATCTTTTCGCAATGGCCTAGATAATTTACCAACTGCCAATAATCTTGCAGCGCCGTCATATAATCCTATTGTTGTTATGTATGGATCCCAATCTGTGTCTGCAACAAATGATGCTATTTTTGCTTCTCTTAATCCTTCAGCAGATCTATCTAATATCGTTGGGTTTGACGTAAAATTAAATTCGCCTCTTTTTATTTCAGCTGTATATGAATTTTCAGTTATCACATAAGTATTCTTAAATGATGCTGTACAGTTTCTAATCATATCCGTATATGAACTTGATGGATGGGTAATCGTAACTATTCCGTGTTCATGCATTACGTTTCCTACAAATGGAGTACCGTTAGGACAGTTGTGTATTAGTTGTCTTTGTTCTGGATTCAGAGCTTTATCAAAAATATTAATTTCGTCTAGGGCACCAGACAATGGTCTCATGAATTCTCTATTCATTTTTCTAACAGGGTTTCCTGTTCCAGGGTTTATTCTATATAGTCCATCAACTGTTTTTTCATATTCTCCAGACCACGTCATTCTTGTAGCTACTCCAAAATAAATGTTATCTTTATTTTTTGTATCTCCCATATCTGTCGCTTTAAGACTATGTTGTAGGTTATTATTTACGTATAGTTCTAAGTTAGATCCAGTTTTTTGAAATAATATATGGTGAAAGTCTCTTTGATTATCAACAAATAGTTCAGAAGAACTAACTTGGTATAGGTTATGACCATCGTTTCTTCTGGCTAATATTTGTCCAGGTCTACCAACCGTACCTTCTGTGTCTGATAGAGAAAATGTTGGATGGGTTGCATGGTTTGCCGCTATTAATGATGCGTCATGAAATTCTGACGTAAACAATGGTCCAGTAGCAGATCCAGATTGAGCAGCTGGAGTCAATCCATGATTAACGGCTGTTACAATTAATTCAATCGAGCTATTGAGATTCGACGGAGATGTTGGTAGTTTTGGAAAAGGAGATCTATATCCTCCATGTTCTGTAGAAGAAGATCTATGTAGTGTTGTATGTTCAGGAGATACTAATCCTAAATTAGGTACATTATTGTCAAATCCACTTTTTAATAGGCCTATCCCTGTTCCGTCTCCTCCTCCAATATAGTTTAAGTTGGCAGAGTTTCTAAATTGGGTTTTTATATCAACGCTAAAAGATGGATGAGCATCTATTGCGCAATAAGATCTAGAAGCAATATTCCAATAATCAAATGCTCCACTAATATGGGCAGTTGTTCCTGGGAAGTGATATGCCGAGCCTAAATCTATTATAGTCGTACTATTTGTGGCATATGTTCCAAGATCTGGACTTGGCGAAGATCCGCTTTTCCAATAAAAAACATGCCTTTCTTGAGAATCAGGATCTACATTTTCAGATGGCGCGTATGAGTGGGTGGATCTACATGATAATATAAAGAAACTGGAAGTATACATTGTTGGTAAAGCGGGTCCTGCTTGGTTAAAACCATCGCTTGCATCTGTATCGTTAGGCGCTGGTGTATTTGATGTTGCAAAATTATTAAATGCGTTTCCAGCGGTGGGAACTAATTGCATGTTATTGTGTCCAGGACCAGCAGCTGTTGATCCCATATAATCAAAGTTTCCAACGACTGAAGATGATATTACAATTTCCCCATCAAATAAATTTGTTTGGGCTCTGGCTGGAACAATAGACGATGCACTCACCATAAGAATTCTTGGGCTTGCTGATGAGGTTTGGCCAAAATCCATACCTGAGTTTATTTTACTACATATAAAATTTTGAAATCTACTAATCGATGAGGTTATTGGAGCCCCATCTGGAGCATTTCCATGTACTGATATGTTTGGATACACTGCAGTAGATGCTGAAGTTAATGTTAATGTGTGGGATGTCCCAAACACATCTTTAACTAGAATTGCCGATGATTCACTTGGCTGTCTTAATATTTTTGCGTATCCTGTTCTAGTACAAGCTACTCCTGTATGGGAATATACCCTGTGGTGAGGATGGTTAGGATTGTCCATGTTGTTTATACTACCAGTATTGCTTTCTAATCTTGACGAATCAATATTAGCAGCTGGATCCCAACCTCCTGCAAATGTTCTAAATACTGATTGTGATGGTCCCTGCCTCCAAACAAACTTAGCTCCGGCATGCCTATCAAAATTTGTTCCGTATACAGAGTCGTTTTGATATTGTAGATGTCCTTTGTATCCAAAGGCTATATTTGAATAGGTTGCTACAACTGAAGATTTAAAAAAAGCCTCTATCATTCCTATTTTTGAAGCATATTTAGATTGTGTTGCGGCATTATTGAAATGCTCTATAACCTTAACCATGTCTGCAAATACACCACCTTGGGTTGGTACGTACATGTGATGGTCAGTATTTTTTCCGTCAACGTCTGCATTGGTTGTTGATGCTGTTACATGAACTGTTAATACATTTGATTCATCGTGGCCAATCATAAAACTAGAACTTCCAACAGCAGGGATGTTTCCTCCTCCATATGCAGAGAATCCAAAAGCAATAGATGCACTGTGTGCAGATGCTGATTCATAGCAATTGTTAGTTACTCTAAGTAATTGTTTTGCAGCTCTACCCTTTAAGCCTCTGGTTGAATATGCCTGTTGCCTAAACGTAAGGTTAGCTTGTTCACGGACACCGGCAGTTTGGTTATACATGACAAGATCAAATGGAAAATTACTAGACCAGTGGCCTGATGGGGATGCTGAGTCAGGATGATCTCCTTGTCCAGACGTAACTATATAATTAAATAGTCCAGTTGTATCAGATTGTGTTGGTGGTAATTTTGCCCATAATGAAAGCGCAAAATCTTCATCTCGTCTAAAGTCCAACTTATCGTGTTTTTCAGCCCTAAAAAAACTGTATTTATTTGGATCGTATATATTTCCTCGCTTGCCAGTTAGCATTGCGCCTGCCCCATGTTTACTAGCCGAATTAATAAATACAGAATTACCTATCGTATTCGTTTGGTATCTAGATCCATCTTTTATCTGTGTAAAAAAACTTGGGCAATGTCCTGAAACATGTGGGGTATGATAAGGATATAATTCATTAAACCCCCAATATCCAACTAAACTAGAAGTTGTTGTACTATATATTGTATACGGATTAGATAAATTAGCAGCCTTTGTATCATACAGGTTTCCAAAACCATCTTCGTGTAATTCAATTGTTCCACTTAATATTTTTAAAGAAGGATTATTTTTGTCAAATAAAATATCATTTTCTAATAGTTTATCGCCAAATAATTGCTGAGGTATACCTAGTATTTGGGCAAAACCGTTTAATTCTCTATATTCATTTCTAGTTGGCTCTACACAAAAAGAATTATCTAAATTTACGTTGATGGCGTGTGATCCATTATAATACATGTGAGCCAAAGAATCGTGCAAACTTCTCTTATAGAAATTATTGGTTGTTTGCATTTCGGTATAAGTTGTTCCTGCAACTGTTCCTACTAAAAACTCATCATGTCTTATGTTTCTACCTGAGTCGTGATCGTGGGTGAATGCAGAAACATATTGAGAATCGTACGCAAAAAGTTGATATTTTTCATACCCTTGTTGCGAACCAGAATATTCTGTTATGTTTATACTATACTGTTTATTGGCAGTATATTTTGTTTTGACAATGTTGTCGCTTCTAAACTTTTTAAACGTCGTAGACATAACATTACCCTAACCTAGTATTCCAATTTAATTCTGATTAAAGCTTCCCTATTATATGTTTTAAGTAATGGCTTACTTAATTTTGCAACAGCTAGTAATTCATTATTGTCGTTGTACATTCCAACAGTTGTTACGTATACCTTAGGATCTTTAAAGAACGTTGGGTGTGTAAACGTTCCTTGTGAACCAGAAGTAAATGTTGGATTATTACTAAAGTTGTACTCGTTATTTTTTACTCTAATAAAGTAGTGTGATGCATGTACAGTTTCTTTATTTCTAGCTGCAAAATATGGTCCTGCTGATACATGATTAAAAAAGTTAGTTGTATTAGCATTAGAAACTGTAACAGGAGTTGCACAATATGCAAATGATGAACTGTTTATATTTAATCCTATTTCACCGTCAATACCAACGCTATCTAAAATAAGCATTCCATTGTCTGGATAAAATAAACCGTATTCTGTATACGGAGTAGTTCCAGCTGCTCCGTTTGCAATTGTTCCACTAATAATTTTATATACTTTTCCGCCTTCAGTTACACTTCCGTCAGATACAGAAGAATCATCTATAAGTTTAATTCCAACATCTCCAGTTGTAGATGCTGGATTTGTGCCTTGTCCTGGGGAGATTGTTCCTGAAATGTGTAATTCCCAGTTTGCAGGATCTACTTTTTCTCTAAACCTATTTCTTTGAATGTTTACAGCATGCATTTGGGCTAAATTACCGCTTAATGATCCAGATCTATTAACTAAAGAAAATTGATCGTCATTTGGGGCTAGTAATAAATTTGCATATTGAGAGTATATTGCTTTTGACGGACTAAAACCAACACTTGCATATTGTGGTTGTTGGGATCCTGATCCTTTATAGTGACCATAGGCTACTGAAAATTGTACTTCTGCTGAGGTGTTTGATGTTGGGTTTTCCCTATATACATCTAAGTAGTATTCACCAGAACTTTGGCTTTGTACAGATGAAGTAAAAAATTCTCCAGCTGCTAGTACTCCGTCTTGGTTAGACCACATTGCTGCAGTTACTTGATCCGTATCAGCACTTTCAACAATATCATCGCCTTGAAACTTTTTATATATAGGCTGTAATACTGGAGATGAAGGTCTACGTCTAACTTGCCTAATTCTAGGTAAGTCTCTTTTACGACCAACTCTTTCTATTTGATTTCTTCTCGGTGAACGGCTAAATTTGTCGCTATATCTTACCATGTTTTATCCTCTTAATATACTGCTCGTTCTAATATATTAGAACTTAAGTTTTCTTTATTAACTGTAAGGCTTATTGTTTGTACACCTCCAGTCTCGTTTCCTATAATAGTTATTGTGCAAGTTTTAGTCTCTATTGGTTGAGGTTTTGCAACTACTTGAAATCTTCTTCCTGTTACAGAAACAGACTTGGTACTGTCGCCTGCAAAGTCGGCTACTGTTGGATTAAATCTACTGTCAATTTCTCCTCCAGGAGCAATGTTTAAATATGCTGCATCTGTATCTGAAAGAATTGCAGTATATCCATATGTATTATTTCCATTTGCAAAGTTAACGGTTGTAGGAGTAATTATTGCACTTTGGCCACCAACAGTTAAAGTTATTGCTGAAGGTTGTACAGATAATACAGGCATTCTGGCAACGTTTTTAGGTAGCGTTACAAGTTTATATTTCATTACTTGTGTTTCGTCTGGTACCGCTTCAACTAAAGGTAAAGCTTCGATGGCTTGACCATAATAGTTTGAACCAAGAGAATGATTAACATCCCAAAGGTTGTAATCTATCTCGTCATCTGCTAAAGCATACTGTGTTATATTAAAATTTTCAGAGCCTTTAGCTAAAAGTTCTCTTCCTTTTTTGGTTAAAATTGCATCTACTGTTATTGTTGTTTTGTCTAAATATCCCATTTGGTTTACTCCTTACATTTTTATTCGTATATAAATATATCTTTTCGATAAAATTAGTTAACTATACAAATGTTGTTTACATATTATCTAACTAAATCTACCCGTTCTTGGATTAGGCCTTGCTGCCGTTCTTCCACTACCTCCTCGGGTTAAAGTTGTGACCCTATTACCTGTTCCTTCTCCAGCCGTAAGTACTTTTCCGTCTGCATTTTCATCTGCTGCTACGTATTTATATGGACTGGTCTCATAAAATTCAACAACTGGGCCACCATCAATTGTTTCTTTAGATTCCATGTTAAAGGCAGATCCTACCAACTTGCAACCATTCCAATATAAATTTTCAAGTGACGTTGCTTTATAATCTTGATATTCTGCAGGCTCCGTCAATGAATGGGATGGAAGTAATTTCCCGTTTAATCTAGATCCAGCATATGCATCAACTATGTTTGATAATATGTCTGCTTCTGGAATTGGTCTTCCTAAAGATTGACTAAAGGCTGTTGCATAATAATATAGTTGTTTTTTCTTTTCAAATGATGTTCGCATGTCTCCAATAAATGGTACAATTAGTTCACTTGTTAGTTTTCTATTTAGTCCATGCTTTTCAAAGCCTTGGGTAACTCCTTGGGCATTTGAAGCTGTGTAATTATCTAGTGTTCCTCCTCCATCTACACCACTTCCAAGTATAACTTGTGAATCAGTTCTGAATTTAGTACCTATGCTGGCTTTGGCGTTTCTTAGGTTTGCCAGTTTATCGTTTATTTGTATATATGGGTTTGGTGGAGTATGAATTATCATACCAACACTATCTCTTTGCCAATAAGGATTCCAAACCCTAGCTCCATTTGTTCCAGTGTTTCCAACGTCTGATAAATCTATAGTTGTATATATGTATCTAGATCCTAAGAATCTATGGTCATAGAACTCTCCATATTCAACTCCACCTTCTATTTCACCAACAGCTCTATTGTCAAGTGCTGCTTCTTTTTCTTTATTGGATAATGGTCGACCAAAACCATGCTTATTTTGTTGACTATTATTAAATGACGGCGTTAAACTTTGAGCACCTTCTCTTCCGTGTGGTCTGTTTATTGCTCCTGCCCTATAATATGATTCACTAAATACTCCACCTAATTCTGTAGTATTACCACTAGCAGATAATACCATTCCTTTAAGATCGCCTTCAATTGTGAACTGCATTGGAGTTTTATCTGAAACACTATACCCTTGAAGGCTTGCACTAGGTTTAAATACAACCTTTGGTCGTTCTAGTCCATGAGGTTTTACCAATAATCCTACTTGAGCATTTGTTCTAGCTGGAAGTAGTTGTCTAATTGTCCTAAATAAAGAATCATCAAAATATTTTAATATATATAAAAAATCAAAAAATGTTGGATTACCACTATACTTTCTAAAATAGTTGTTTCTTAATCCAGTTAATGGGTTGTATGTCTTTTTAAACTCATCACTTGGAGCACCAACAAAATCGTCGTATTGAAATGGACCAAATTCATGGGCAATATCTAATTCTATTTCGTCTACTGGAGAAAAATATACGCCTAATCTGTTTTCATCAACAGGATTAGTATCAGCTGAACTTATTTCTTTTTTTGCATCGTGTGCTAAGTTTCCTTTTAACGTATTATCTTCAAGTCTTATTTTTTCAGAATACGGAGATGGACCTATATTTCTAGGACTTAATGTATAGTGTCGTTCTTCTACTTCTTCGTATTGTGTTAATCCAGTATTTGTAAATCCTTTAAAAACTCCATCTGTAGTCATTTTAGCCACCGCCAAACTTGAGTGTGGTAGTAGGAATCTAAACCTGCTTTCTTTAAATGGATATATTAAAAGTCTTCCAGAATCTGGATGGCTTGAAGATATTATAGAACCATTTGAAAAATCTGTTCTTCCTAAGTCACACCCTAAGCTATATCTTAATAGCATATCTGAATACGAGCTAGTTGTGTTTCTTCCGTTTGCTATAGTTCTAGGGGCTCCAACATGCATATCAAAATAAGATTCGGTTAAATAATTATGATAAGTTCTCCATTCTTGTACAGATCCAGATAAAGCCTTTAGTTCGGTTAATGACGAAAAGCTAGATCCTAGTGTAGTTGCCCAAGTGTTAGACTTAATGTCTCCACCAAGATACTGTTTTAGTGTACTTGCAGTTTGTGCGGTTGGTACATTTAGTATAAGAGCGGGTG
>TARA_R110001592_G_scaffold54783_2_pt1 | contig 18848 bp, 22 predicted proteins | sample TARA_R110001592 | Tara Oceans TARA_R110001592 (sample SAMEA4398387) | marine metagenome | biome: Polar Biome; feature: [SRF] surface water layer (ENVO:00010504); material: water (ENVO:00002006), including particulate matter (ENVO:01000060) such as... | depth 5 m | reverse complement strand
AATTGTAAATTAGCATTCTTAATAATGAATCCTATATCATACTTTGACGGAATAATTGGTTTCATAAACCTATCATGTAAACAATAATGGCCCCATTTTCTAATAAACTCTCTTGAAGATTTTTTATTTTGTTTTAGCCACTCATTGGTTTCTCTGTTCTTCATAAACACTTCACCATCTGGGTTTCTCTGAGCCCCATCTGCAAATCTACTACCTCTACAAGTCATATGATATACACAACCACCCCAAGTCTGAATAAACTTAATTCCATTCAATTGAAATCTATTAAAGATGTCTGTATCTTCTTTTGATTGTGGTGCAAATAACGGGTCATGGCCTCCTATTTCTTTAAAGTCTTTCTTATAAAATGCCCATGGAGCAAATATACCCTCAGTTACCTTAGTTGCTTGGTGCATCTGTATATCTTTGAACCACTCTAACATTTCTTCTTCTTTGAACTCTTCTGGTTCAATACCAAAATCAATTACCATCTTTTCTGGCCCAGGTGGATGTAATGGTGGCTCTATTCTTGTAAGAGATATAATTGTCTTTTCTGTTAATTTATGTTCTATTTGATCTATTGCACCGGGCATTAAATACATATCAGCATGATATATCATACAAACATCATGGCTTGCAACTTCATTAACTAATCTGTCATATAATATTGTATGTCCTAATCTAGTTGGTCCTTCATTTCTTATTGCCTTAAAATTAGAATCTTTCTTCATCATTTCTTGACACCAATCCCAAGTCCCATCATTTGAAAAATCATCTGCTACACAGATTTCTACTATATGATTTCCTTGATTCTTTCTAATAGAATCATATGACCACTTTAAATATTTAAGATTGTTCCTTCCAGGTTGTATTAAACTTATTTTCATGATAAAATACTTTATATTTTTCTTTTGCTTTATTACTACAATATAAATAAAATTCTTCGTCTATCCTAAGCTTTTCGGCTATTTGTTTTGCTTGAACGATATTTCCTAATTCTACTGTACATTCTGAATGACATATTTCTTGAGTATCTAATCCTTCATAGCCTATACATGGAATACCTAAATATGCACAATTCAATGCAAATGTTCCGGCAGCATGTGTTCTCATTAGATGAACTCCGTATTTATATTTATTTAACTCTCGTATCCATTCCACCCAATTCATATATGGTAAATGATTTAGTTCCGGCATCTGTTCTTCTCCTTGTATACGTCTACCCATACTAGGAATATGTATACTAGTTTCAAATTCTTGTGCTACAATATATGAGTCAAACCCACCATACCAATGACAAAAATTACCTCCAATCATAACTCTAGATCTAGGTTCATTTGGTAAATCTGAAACTGAATCTTCTATCATTAAACTTGGCATGACCTTACATTCTTTTCCAGTTAGGCCGTTAAAATACTTTTTATCAATTTCATTATGAACAAACAAAAAGTCCATTTCCATTAATGTATTATAGAACCAAATTTGTTTATCTAATGGATAATCTTGAAAATACCAATGTGGTCCTTCTTGCATCGATGCTAGTTGGGTACAATATTTCTTAAGATTATTAATATCAAATTGTGGATTCTTTTTTGGAATGATTATAATACCTAAATCATATTTTTCATTAATATTAGTATCATGTATATTATAATGGTCTGCATTTAAAGTACACATCCATGCATACTCTGTTCTCATATTAACATGGTCACGAGACACTTTGCCACCGCTACTTTCGGAAAAAAATGCTATCTTCATAATCTATTTTTTATTTTTATTATTTTACTACACTTTTCATAATCTTCAATACTCTCAAAATATTTTAATAACATTTTAGAGCTTTCATGATTATTAGGTAAATAGAATTTTACTTGTTTCGCTAATTCATTGTAAGTTGTTTCTCCTAACAATAATTTATAAGCATTATTATATGATTCGTTTATATTCATATTAAATTACTGCTGGCCTGAAACCCTGTTTTGATTCCTTGTTGGAAAGGATATTTATTCTGTGTCATATATTCATCTAACGGTGCTTTATATTTTCTGTTTTTTAAATAAGGATGTAGCCATAAAAATTCCTGTACAAGATCGACATCTAAAAATGGATACCTAGTTTCTATGCCATATGCACCAGCGACATATTCTTCTTTATTTAGATATTGTACTTGAGTTCCATCGTAAAAACTATGCCATGGAAATATCTTAGACAAATCATTAGGAAATTTTCCACCAAATGAACTATGGTCATATATTTTATGTCCATTATATCCATAATCACTTATTATCTCATCTGCGCCTTGTCCTGATAGATATATCTTTCTTCCTTCTAAATTTGCCCTTGAACATATTGCACCTAATCCCACTGACGCTTTATCATGTTTAATATTATAATTTTTATATTGGTCATTATAAACAAACTCTTCACATATAGACTCTATATCAAGTTTAATATTATTAAACTCTGTTCTAGATAATCCTATTTTATCTCCTTCATTTAGCAATACATGCCTTTGGTCAATTATAGATCTATCTTCATTAGATAATATTGTATATGCTTTATAATCTATATTTTGAATTGATAATGCACATGATATAGCTCCACTATCATATCCGGCACTAAGTCCTAAAAATATTTTTTGTGACGTATGTTGTGTTCTTTTTCTAATAGAGGTTTCAAATGCAGCAATCCAGTCATCATATGAATCTTTGTATTGTCTTAAATCAAATTCCTTAAGTTGTATCTGTTCTTTAATAATAAAAGAATCTAAATCTAATCTCCATGCATGGTTGCCAGGCAATTTTTCTATATCAGATAATCCACAACTTGATAAAGAACTCTTATATGATGCAATTCCCCATTCTCTACCATTAGTCCCCATCCATATAGGTTTTGTTGCAAAAGTATCATTAATAACAATTAAATTCGATTGTTTAAAATCTACTATGCAAATTGCAAATTCTCCATTAAGTTTCTTAGCAAACTCTAACCCAAATTCTTTATATAAAGGTATTATACATTCGCCATCTGATTCATATGTACCAAATTCATTAAAGTTATATATCTCTCCATTAAGTACACATACAATATCATCTTCTATAAATGGCTGTATTTTTTTTGTGCCGGTGATGTGTAATAAATTATGCAAGAATTGAATACCATTTATTTTTTTAATTTCAGTATGATCTGGACCTCTTCGTTTAGAAAAGGTATTCCCAATCTTCAAATCTTTAGTGCTATTTGTAACTGTAAAACTACACATATCTTTTTACTTCTTGGCCAAATCCTCTTTCGTATATACGTTTTTGGATTGACTCTTCAATTGTTTTATGAGCTGCGCCTGATTTAAAATGGACTATTCGTACATCTTCAGTTACGTCTTCTTTTTTATAACATGAAACAATTTGTTCTGGAATTAATCCTATTGATAGATCATTTTTAAATTCTAAATAAGCTTTACTCAATGCCGGACTTTCCTTCCATGGAGTAGATATAGTCGGAATTATATCTATCCACCTATCCATAAAATTTGGACATCTTCTATTAATAGATACATAGCTTCCTAACATAGGAGTTTCGTGTTCTGGTCTATTACATATCTGAATATCTTTGGTTTGATCAATTAATGATGATATATCTTGTAACACTAAACAATCTGAATCTATCATAATGATTGGTGTTATAAACCCATATGTGTTTAATATTTCTCTCAATCCATATGTTTTAGCTACTACTGTATCTGTCCAATCTGTTGATGTATTTCCATTTCTAAAACTAGTTTTAACATCACTCCCAATAATCTTTATTTGATCAAATTGTTGCAACCACAGAATATCATCTTCTTCTAATCCAGCATCTAGTACAAAAATATAATTACATTTTTCTAAATTATGTTCTAGATATGATTGAATAAATATTTTACCGAATATCATATAAGCAGAGTTTAGTACAGTATATATAGAATGTTTCATATTAACTCTCCTAAGGTTTTAAATTCAATACTGATCTCGGGTGTATTCGTCAAATGATCTAATGATAATTTCATTTGTTCATAGTTAGATTCGTTCCAACGGTTATCATTCCAATCACCTGCTATATGAGATTGAAACATAATCCGGCCATCATGTAACTCAATATTTGATTCATGGATACCATCTGCACCATATAACATTTTACAATCCCATTGTAAATTATGATTATGTTCGTAATGTACCGCTGCATATTTAAAATTTGGTCCTAAATATTTAACTGATTCTGGATGTGCTAACCATCCTGGGTTTCTCCATCCTATTGGTATATGTCCTACCGCTTTCCATTCATCCAACATCATCTGTATTCTGGACTTGACTTTATCAGCAGTATCTAATTCATAAAATTCACATTCACCTATATCCTTTCTTTCACACATATGAAAATGTCCATGGGCAGCTAATTCAAAATATTTTTTAGACTTTAACCAATCAATCCATTGTTTGTTTTCTGAAATAGGAAAACAATTATGATAGTTTGATGGAATGAATAATGTAAACTTAGCTCCGAATTCTTTATTTAGTTCTTCTAGATATGACATACAATCGTCACCTGGAATGCCCCATCCTTTTTCTGGATGTATATCATCTATTGCGATAGTTAATTCCATACGTCTTTCCATGTATATGATTTGTAATTAGGATTAAACATATTAAGATAATTTTGTTCACACATCTCATTTGCTTTTACATACCATTCATTACTTCTTCTTTTTTCATTCATTGTACCATCTATACGTTCACCTTTAATATACATTCGCTTATTAGGATGATTTCTATTATGTACTAATAAAATATTCTTGATTACATACTGAGGTATGTTACCTAACACTTTATTTGTCATATGCATGAATGCAGAATCTTCATGAACGAAGAAAACAGATTTAGGTATATTAACACCTGACTTGATAACTTCGGCCGATATAACTAATCCACAGCCGTTAAATTTATGTCGAGGCAATATCTTTACATCCAGATCTTCTGTCTTACTATTTATCTTATTCATCTCATCTTTAGACATTGTATATCTTAGGCTCCACCAATGATCTGGTTTGAACTGTTCTGGTTTATCATAAAATGGTTTATCTGTAAAGTCTGGGTGTTCTAGTTGTAACCAACTATTATCCCACATCTTACATGTTCCAAAGAATGCTAAATATTTTGGATTGTTATTTGATAACGATGTAGTATGAAGTTGATCTAATATAACAAATTGCATTTTTGGTAATATGGCATCTGATTCGCCCCATATAAGAACATCTACATCTTCACAGTAGTTGGTGTTAAATAATCTTCTATAGTCAGCTATTGTATGCATTTCATTTTCAAATCTAACATTATCAAAATCTAATAAACAACTTCCTATCTTCTCAATACATTTATTTTTTTGTTCTGCACTAATACAACTTTCTAACTGTTCATTAGTTACGATAGTAAAATCAACTATTACATCTCCATCATATGATTTTATAGCATCTTTTAATGAATCTACATATTCTTCTATGATATCACATTCATACCACTGTACTAGACATCCTATTGCAAATTTAGTCTTCAAGTTCAAATCTTTTTTTTATTACATTCCATGTATCACGCATTAAATTATTTCTCATTGTTTTATCAAATCCATTAAAATGCCATAACCAAGCACAATCAATAAATAATGCTCCCTGCAAAACACCTCTTTGATGTAGTTGAGTAAAGTTCCATTTTTTGTTTAGATGTGTAATTGGATACCCCTCTCTACGTACTAAGTAGTTAACTGGTGTCTGGTCCGATCCTTTTTTTAATGTATTATGTTGTCTATTTCTTAACTCATCTTCATTTGCATAATAAAACTCTGTTATTGCTTTACATAATTCTTTATGTTTAGGTGACATCACTATAAATCCATTATTCATATATGTTGTCCAATCTAATTCTGTATCTGGAAACATATCTTTATAACCTACAATACTATTATGTACCCATTCTACCATTAGGTCATCATTTACTCCAGAATATTCTCCATTTGTCTCGTCAAAGAAATTTGGAGCTTCTGGGTGGATCATTGTATCAACATCCACTAATGCTACTTGGTTATACTCAATATTATTTGCTTCTAAAATTTCAAATACATGCCATCTTTGCCAAGTAGGTTTCATAATTATTTTATCACGTAACTCTTCTGATAAAATAAATAATTCTACATCATACTTCTTACACCATACTTGCCATGACTTAAGACACCATTCCTTATAATCTAATATATCCGGTGCTTGTTCAAAGCATGTCATAAATACTATATTCTTCTTCATATAAACTCTTTTAGTGAAACGTTCGTTTACCATTAATATTAGTTGATGCCCAATCTCGGCCGGCATCATTAAATAAATTCAAAACACGTATATTAATGCCAAAGGTTGCTTCTGGTCTATCTCCTTTGAAACAACAAGCACGTTCTGCATTACCGCCGTTATCAGGCATTACTTCATCATTTATTTTTTTATACATATACTTTTCAAATAAATCATTTGACCAAATTGATGGATTAAAATTTAATTCATTTCTATTTGCCAAACTTATATATGTTCCATTACCTAAATCTTCTATAGATAATTTTTCTGTTGTATTAAGTTTCCAATCATCTTCTAACCAAAAATATCCAATTCTTGGTTTATATTTGAACCCTTCATTAATACACCATTTCACAGACTTGAACCATGAAATCCTTCCAGCTGCTCTATCTGATGATACTACTTCTAGATCAATATTGTCACTATCTAAAATACTATACAAATTCTTTTCAGTTATCTCTGGATCTTCTTCTAGTTTATCAATACTAATAATCCATTTACATTTGTAATTAGACATAAACTTTGGAATCTCTGACAACACCTGACTATGTAATTTTGATCTAGAACATGCTGTAGTTAATATTACAAAATCATATTTCATTATCTTCCAATTCTAATAACTTCCACATTATCTTGATCTTGAATCATTCCCCATGGATCTAATACTACTGAACCAGCTGGAAATCTATAATCTAAAAATTTATCATGATTGGTTCCGATAAAATAACATCTTTTTTCTAATTCGAGAACATAATCATCTACCCATGGGTCATACATATCAACTTGTTCTGATCTCTCTTTTAATAAATTCTTAAGAAGAATTGAAGGACTACCTACTGTAAGATTTGTTTCTTTTTTGAAACATTTACCTAAAATAGTTAAAGGCAAATCTCCCCTATGTTCTTGAATTAAATCAGCTAACCAATCTGTTTGATCTTCTCTACATATCATTAAGTTTTCATACCAATCATAACTCATATCTAATTTTTGAGCTAACCATGATAAAGCAATATTGTCTCTTGGATGACATCCTCCGCCATCACCCATTCCACCTAAAAGATATTTTGGACTCATTAGTCTTTCATTAGCTAAAAATAGTCCTTTCATAACATTATCACAATTTACATTTTCTAATTTATGAGCAGCTTCCATAACAACATTTGCTAAACATATTTTCATTGTAATATAAGTATTATATGTTACCTTAATCATTTCTGCCTCTTCTATAGAACATTTATAAACTGGTTTACTATGTATTGTAGCATAAAATTCTTTTGCTTTATTATAAGCATCTTCATCATCCATTCCGAATAATACAAATTCAGGATTTTCAAAATCATTTCTAGTAGTACCCATTGCTATAAAGAATGGATTGTAACATAACTTAACATGGTCATTAAGTAATGGTTTGATCTCATTACGAATTGTTCCTGGCAATACTGTTGATATAATTACAACTATTTTATCTTGGCCTTGTTTTTTAATTTCTTTTGATAATGTATCCATGCCTGCTTTAAGATATGAATAATCAAAGTCGACTCTTTCTTCTGGTATTCTTGTTGTGCCTTCAAATCTTTCATCATGAGGTGTTTGGATAGGTACAAATATAATATCTGAATTAGATACTACTTCTGATACACTTGACCAGTTAATATTATGATCTTTTAGTAACTCTGGCGAACCTTCTTCTCGGTACGGCATATGTTTTGTATCCAAAATATCTTTTACTGCTGGACTAATGTCATATCCAAAAACTTCATGACCTTTACTATCAGCTACTAATGCACATGGCAAGCCTAGTTTTCCTAAACCTATAAATCCTATTTTCATTTGTTTTCCCTTTTTATTTTTATTAATATAATAATTTATTTTCAGTATTCCTAATTTATGATTGATTATTTATCCATTCATATGTTTTTCTCATCCCCTCAATTAATGGTTGAGATACTGACCATCCTATTTTTTCTTTATACAACGTGTTATCAGAATTTCTTCCATTAACTCCAATTGGACATTCATGCCCATACTTATCAATAAAATCTTGTCCATTGATATTATAGATTCCTAAGTTTTTTCCTGACACTTTAATTGCCATTTTTGCAAAATCATTTATTGATAACATTTCTTCTGACCCTATGTTTACTGGACCTGCAAAATCTGATCTCATTAATTTGATTGTTGCGTCAATACATTCATCAATATAAAGAAATGATCTTGTTTGATTGCCAGGCCCCCATACTTCAATGTCTTCATTATTTTTTGCAAAAGAAGCTTTCCTACATAATGCAGCAGGCGCCTTTTCTCTTCCTCCTTGCCAAGTCCCTTCAGGTCCAAATATATTATGATATCTTGCAATTCTTACATTTAACCCTTTGTTCTTAGCAAATGCTAAAAATAATCTTTCACTAAATAGTTTTTCCCATCCATATTCAGAATCTGGATCTGCTGGATATGCAGAACTTTCTTTGCAATTAGGATTGTCCGGATCAACTTGGTTATGTTCTGGGTACATGCAAGCTGATGAAGAATAAAATATTCTTTTTACTTTTCTTTTTATACACTCATATGTTACATTAAGATTAATTAATGCCGAATTGTGCATTATATCTGCATCATTCTCTCCTGTAAATATAAACCCTGCACCGCCCATATCTGCAGCAAACTGATAAACTTCAGTCCATTCTTTTTCCGGATTGATAGTACATTCCATTACCTGTTTTACTAGTTTAGGATCTCTCAGATCTCCTTTTACAAACTCATCTGCTTCTGTTTCCGCAAACTCTGGATATTTTAGATCAACTGCTCTTACCCAGAAGTTTTCTTTTTTTAATCTTTTAACCATATGGCTTCCAATGAAACCGCCACCACCTAATACTAATGCTGTTTTTATCATGACATCTCTTTTATAATCATTTGTATACCTTTTTCTAAATCAATCTTTGGAGTCCAAAAATTTAATATATATTCATCAGCCTCATTACGTTTATCTAACTGTACTAAATCTTTTGACTTGCCTGGAATAATATCTATATCATCAAACTCTGTTTCTAATAGAACATTGTTAGCTACTATATTGGCTACATCTAAAATAGAGTTCCATTTAAAATTAGTGATGTGATATTCTCTAGACTTATCAAGTTCATCATAACATTGGCTCAATTCTAATAAACAATCTGAACAATCATCTGCATGCAAAAATTGACGTTGTTCTGTTCCATCTGATAACATTTCTATTTTTCCAGTATCTTTTGCTTTTAAAATAAAGTCAGTAATTACATGTGATTTTTCTAAGTCTTTCTCTGGTCCGTATACATTCCAAAACTTTACAGTTAAGCCTTCCAATGAATCTGTATATCTTTCTCCTATTGCCTTTGCAACTCCGTATGGTGAATGACTCATATTAGACATTTGACTTGATGCAAAAATAAATTTCTTTTTATACTTTTTTATTAGTTCAAATGTGTTACTCATCAATCTAATATTATTATGTAAAAAATTAAATGTATGTTGGTATTTAGCTAAATATCTAGAACCACCTACATCAAATGCTAAAAAGTATATAAAGTCTGATTTATTAACTAAGTCTTCTAATATTTTATTGTCATGTATCCTAAGGTCTTGAAATTCATTATCTACTATATCAAATCTTAAAACTTCATGTCCTTTAAGTTGTAAATAATTACAAAGACAGTTACCAATTTGGCCAGCTGATCCTAATACTAAGTATTTCATTATATTTTCCTCATTATTGTTAGTCCATGATTTACTGGAATAGTACATAGTTCGTATTTATGTGATCCATTCTCTTGGATAAATTTATTAACTCCACCCCATGGGCCTGTGCCTTCAAATTCTCCGTCTGTAAAAATAGTATCATTATATTCTGGAGTTGAGTTAGAATGCATTAGATCATGTAATAGTATTATTGTTTTGTTTGTTATAAATGGTTTCAATAAAGTTAATTCATTATATACATGTTCACTAGTATGCCAATCATCGATCATAATCAAATCATATCCATGTGATTGATTTTTTAAAAAGTCAATTGCATCACTAATGACAAAGTTCCAATTATGTTTAAGATGTGATGGACATTGAAATGTAGTATCTTCTATATCAACTGATGTTAATTTTGATTCTATTCCATATAAATTTAATAATTGACATCCTACTAATAAACTATGTGTCGATCTGCCATCACGACATCCTAATTCTAATATATTATTTGGTTTAGTTGATAATATTATAGCTAATAATGTAGCTTGATGAAAACTACTATCACCTGGTCCACTTATTGTATCATCAATTATTCTAACTATACTATTAATAACATCTCCATCAAAATTTGATTTTGCTGTATTACTTAACCAATCAAAATTCATTGGCTTCGGTTTTTCATTACCATATATATCAGTGTTTGACATTTTATCCTAATTTTAAGTGTGTTGTTAATTTTAAAAATTCAGCTTCATCAAATGGACTACTATTAATTGATATAACTGATTTATTAAATTTTTCTAAAACATGTTCTGCCCAAGATAGTTTTCTCTGCATATCATCTAATAAAATTAAATTTGTATTTGGACAATAATATAAAGATAAATCTGCAAAACCTGTTGCTGCTGTAATAAATGTATTAGCATGATATATTATCTGTAATAATTTTTTTACATCTAAAAATCCTTTCATTGTTATTTTAGATACATAGTCGTTATCTTTTATATTATATTCTACTAGATCATCAATTACAAATAATCTTCGTTTCTTTTCAATATAATGGTCACATATACTTTCAAAAAGATTTTGATCTAAATGTCCGAAGCTTGGTTTGTTATCACTTGTACGAGTCTTCCAAGAATTTTTTACAAATATAACATCATAATTTCCATCAATGATTCTGTCAATATGCCTATGATAATGTTTTGATTCATCCCATGCATAAGTCCATTTATTATTTTTATGATATCTTCCATATTTACAATTATCTGGAAGAATTAAATTTCCTACTTCTCCAGATGCATATTGATATTTGATTTGTGGATTTGGAAACATGACATGATCCCATGTTTTAGTTTTACCTATAGGATATAGAATATTTCTAAATTGATATTTGTGTAATACAGCATCAAATTCATTTTCATCAAAGTTTCTAACTGTTAGCCAAAATGCTATGCCTTTATCTTTTATCTTAGACGAATTATTTTTAAGTAAATCTGTTTCTTTACTATCTACATATGCATTTGTTGTATTTACAAAATTATCTAATACTAACAGTTCATCAACTTTATCTTCGTAGAAAAATTCATGTCCAGGTAAACATGTTGCTACAGTAGGTCCTTGTTTCTTTTGAAAAAACTCTGAAAATAATTCGTTAAAATAGAATGGAAACCATCCATATTCATGCCATATATATCCTATAAAATTATACTGAGTAGTATCTAACTTAGAAAGATATAAATCTAAGTCTTTACAAGATGATATGTGTTGTATATTAGCCATTAATGTTACAAACCGGTATAGGATGCATCTTATGTTGATTTTGTTTATTAAATTTATTGTATATATCTAAAACTTCTTGTTGTCTTTCTGTTAATGTAAAGCCTTCTTCATATCCCATTGCCCATTCTAACTCATCATATGTTGCGCCCAATTGGTCTTCATCTGTCCTATCATCTCCCCATAAACCATCAGTAGGCTTTGCCTTAATTATATCATCAATGACTCCTAAGTCTTTAGCAGCAGATCTGACTTCTGATTTCATTAGATCTGCTATTGGTGAAATATCTACACCGCCATCGCCATATTTTGTATAAAAGCCAACTCCAAAATCCTCAACTTTGTTACCAGTACCAACAACAAGTCCATTATTCATTTGAGCAATTTGATATAAAGTAGTCATTCTTAATCTAGCTCTAGAGTTGGCTAGTGCAAGTTTATTCTCATTGTCTGCAAACAACATTGCAAAAGAATCATATACATGAGTTAATGGAACTGTTATACTAGAAACATTATCATATTTATTTTTTAGCCAAATTATATGATCATTAGCTCTTTCTACTTGAGATTCATGTTGATGTATCGGCATTGAAACTACAATTGTATTAATTCCGGTTTCTGCACATAATGTAGATGTTAGTGCTGAATCAATCCCTCCTGATACTCCTATTATGAATGAATTAATTTTACTAGACTCTGAATACGAAGTTAGCCAATTTGTAATTTGTTTTATATGTTTATTCATGATTATCTTTTATATAATTTTCTACATGCATAAGTTGCATATTTGGATTAAAATTTGCTGCTCCTATAGCTAATAACGAATCATGATGAAACATGATATCACATTTCGATAGTAATTGCGATTCTATTAAAGCTTCTTCTCCTATCAATGCCCGATATTCTGGCATGAATTGTTTCCCTGCAGGATTCCATCCTACTTCTTGTACTTTATGATATGGTACATCATTTATATAATAGTCATCTGTTCGATGACATGGATATGATTTTACATTTTCAAAATTGTCTGATATAAATTTAATTGCTTCATTTGAATCTGATGCAACAAATATACAATAGTCAGTAATATCATGTTCTGATATCCATTTATTGACGTATTCTTTATAATATTCTAAACGTACATTATCTTTATGGTATAATTCTTTAGCACCTCTTCCTCCTCGTAAATGAATGGCTATTTTAGTTTTGTTGTTTGATAAATGGTCTTTGACAAAATTATTTATTTTTATTTTAACATTCGGCTTGATAGAAATATATTTAGTAATAACTCTATTAGCCTCTCTCCTCCAATAATCATCAACAATATTCCAATCAGGTTTAACTCTTAATCCGCTAGTTTGTATATTTCTATGTCCAAAGTTTTGTGGAATTTCCTTAAGTAGAAATGAATTATGATTATCTTTAATTATATCATTGTCTGATAATTTTGTTGGTAGTTGTTCAAAATAATATTCCCATACATTATTACTATCATTATATCCATTATTCGAATAGTATTGCGAATCATTTCCCCATTCTATTATTGCTTGATGATCATTTTGTTCACACCAACGTAAGTTGTCTAATACTTGCATGAATGCAGAAAAGAATCCCCATTGATTACATCGTTCAATTAATATCTTCTTACCCATTATATTCCTCTATAAATTTTAATAATTTTTTACAATCCATATCACGTTCATTTTCTTTACTATTATATAATGATCGTACATTATCACGAGCACCTCTTTCAATACGTTCTTGATGTGTTATATCTAATTCATGTTTTCCAACCGCAGGGTGTAAATGTTCTGTATATATGTTGACTTTTATTAATCTTTTTATATTTCTAGCAACAGTTGTTAACCAATAATCATTCATGTCTGACGAAAAATAAGGTGGCAAAAAGTATCCTACAGTTTCAACCCAATTTTTATGTAAAAATGAATGAGTTGCTAAGTCATCTTTACGTATACCATCAGTCCCATAAATTAATACTATCTTATCATTATATTTATCAAACTCATCAATTACTATTTTATCCCAATTAACAGTTCTAAATCTAATATCATCTCCGCAATGCATTACTATATCAGCGGATGCTCTTTCATAACACCTATTCCACATTACACTTAGATTACCATCACCTCTTTCATCTATAATAGCATGTACATTTGTTCCTAATGATTTACACATTTCAATTGATTCGGTATCATCTGAATCTATATAAAATATTAATTCTATATCTTGTTTAAAGTGAGCATTTAATTGAGCAGACTCCCATAATTCTTTCATGAAAGTTGGTCTTTTTCTAGTCGGGCAAAGTAAACTAATCTTCATATCTTGTTATCCATTTTTTTAATTTATAGCTAGGCATCCATTTTAATTTTTTATACGTCTCTTCATAATCAGTTGAACTTGAATTTCTATCTCCTAGTCTTTCTGGTATAAGTTTGTAGTTATGGTCAAATAGTTCTGCCAATTCAAACATATTAAAACTTTCATTACTACTTAATTGATACTCATCATTATCATTCCTTGCAGCCGCCAATATTAAACCATCTATAGTATCACCCACATATGTAAAATTCCTTCGCTGAGTTCCTGGTTTCACGATTGTTAAAGGTTCTCCATTTTTCTTTTGTTTTTCAAAAATACTAATCACTGTTTCCCATCCATTATCACACGTATCATGATATGGTCCATAATTGTTATAAAAGTAACATATAGCATATTTCATACCAAACCATTTGCTATAATTTTTAATCAACTCTGTATTCTGTGCTTTTGAAAATGCATATGGAGATTCATTTGCTCCGTTAGATGCAAATTTAGAACTCGATCCAGCATATACTATCTTAACATTGTTTTTTCTACAATACTCAATAACTTTAGCAGTTGAATACATATTAGTTTCAATTATCTTATCTGTATCATTAAAACTTGGTGCTATTTTTGAATACTCTCCTAAGTGATATACTATTTCAGGCACTTCAGGTAACTGATCAATATACATGCAATCTGCAGAAATGTATTGTACACCTTCAATATGATTATCAATTTTACCGGAAGAATAATCATCCATAGAAATGACATCCTTTCCTAATTCGACTAATCGCTTACATAAGTTAGTACCTATAAATCCAGCTCCTCCTGTAACTAATATCATAACTTAATTATTACTCCTTCCCAATCTACTAATGGACGTCCTATTCTAGGCTCATTACCTGCAGCTTCTCCTATATAAATAATATCTGACGTATTATTATTTTTAATAAACTCATCTACCGCATCCTTTACTGCTGGACTCTTTTCTGGCAATCCATAATCATCAAACACTAAATATTTAACTCCTTGTTTCAAACAATTTTGAATATCTTGTTTAACATAATGATATGTATGTACACAATCAATCATTGCAACATCTATATCTACATCTATACCCCAATCTGAACTGTATACATCTCCATGTAAATATTCAATATTGCTACGATCATTATTATTCTTTTGTGCCTTTAATACTAATTCATGACTATTTTCTATTGTAATTATACGATCAAATATCATACTTAGTATTCTTGTTGTCCATCCTTCATTAGTTCCTAATTCTATACACGATTGTAATTTTTTTGGTTTAAAATAATCAATCAAATCTTGTTTGAATTTTAGGGATGTTGTATTTTTGTCTTGTCTTTTGTCTGGTATTCCTTCTAGCATGATATCTTATGTTTTTTAAATATATTTAATAATTCTGACGATACCAAATTTTTATCAATAAATTTATTAATACCATCAAATTCATCGGGTTTAAATGCTCCTACATTGATAGGCTTTATTGCTGAATTATATCTTGATTCGAATTGAGTACATCCAACATTATATTGATTATTTAATAATGAAAATCTAAATTGCAAAAATGGGTATATTTTATAAACTAAATTAACTACATTTTCATCACCTTTATTATCAACTGCAGGATTTTTTCTATGTTCTTTCATAAAGTCTATAATAAACTTCCATATATCAATACTCTCGGGTTTCACAAAAATTGACCCAGTATTCCATTCTCGGCCGTCAATATATCTACACATTCCTATATCACCTTCAAATTCAGGAAATTCAAAAAGATTCAATGCCCAGTCATCAAAATCATGAAACCAAAAAGGCTCATCAATTATTCCTTTGTCTAATAATTCCCATATGCCATATTGTTTATTAAAATATTTATTGAACTTACATTCATGTTCTAATTTAATGATCTGTATATCTTTATATTCAAACTCTAGATTGGTGCATATAATAATATCCTTTGGGTTCCATCCTATACTAAGATTATTATCTATCTGAGCTCTGAAATATCTAAATAGTTCTTCTTGTTGCCATTGATGGCCATATGTTACGCCGTTAACAAAATCTTGAAATATAACTACATTTTTCATATCGTATCGTAAAATGCATTTTGTTTTTCCTGTCTACCAATATCTTTTGGATGATATATTGCAAACTTTTCTTCTGGTGGAAGATTTGCAAATTTTGTATAGCCTTTTAATTGCTCATGTACTGGTTTTACCCAATATATATTTTCATTATTTTTATATATTCTCATTTGCCAATCCGGAAAGTTTACCCATCCATCTTCAGTCAATTTCCATCCCCATTTTGCAATATGTACGTCTGTAATACCTGCTACTGTATTTACTCTTGGTACCCAATACGCTTCTACATCTGAATTTGTTTCTAAAATAAATGGCAATGCTTCAATCAAATATTCATTAGGTATTTCATCTGCATCTATTTGGAATATCCAATCGCCATCACAATTTTTATTCAAATTATTTTTGTATTCTGCAAAATTCTTATTTAATGAATATTGACATAATTTATATTCTTGGAATGACATAGATTCAAACTTTTCACATACTTTAACTACTTCAGTTGTAGCATTATCAAAATCCATTTGAACAATTACTTGATCTTCTTTTCTTTTATGTTCAAATAAGAATGTTAATAATTTTTCTATTTCTTTATGTTCATTGCATACTGTTATCGCGTAACTTATTTTCATTGTCTATTGTCTCTTTTACTATAGAATATAGGTCTTCTAAGGCATTCTTGAAGTCTCCCATATTATATGAATTAGCATTATCTACATCCAACTTAGACGTAAAGTATTCACCCTCCTTTCCTGGTATAGGGTATTGTAATCTTTCTTCTCCAAAAATTGAAATTACCTTAGCAACCTTCCATTCAAACTTTTTGGGCTGCCCTTCTGGATATAACATACCACCTGGCATTTGCATAAATGTTGGATACCATACTAAATTAGTTTCTTTGTCTGTAAATTTAGCATCTATCATTAATGAAGTTAATTCTGCTTCATGTTTTTCTAAATATGCACCGGTACTAATTAATTGATCTGTTGTTGTATATCCAGATTCCATACAAATATATGATATAACATTATTATCTGGTTCTGCTTCTACTACAACACATTTGTTGCCGGTGATTGGTGATATTTCATCAAAATCTATATTCATAATTAAACCTTTGTAAGTTTTGGTAATTTTAATTTAGGCGTTTCCATACCAACCTTTTTAAGTTTTGGTAATTTTAGTCCTACCTGTGTCGGCATACTATTTAAGCCTTCATCTATAATGTTTTTAAATATTTCTGCCATTCGCTCTAAACTAAAATTATCCTTAACATATTGAGTTTGTTTTCTCGAATTGTTAGCATATGTTTTATAATTTTTATATACATCTTGTAATATTGCTGCTGCATATCCGTAATCACATGTAAACCATTGAGTACCTTCTAAAATAAATTTATCTGTAGCTGATTTATGTACATCTGTTAAATGACCTGGTAACATTACACAATTGTTAGGATGTAAAAAGTCTACATGACCTGACCAATTTGATGCAATAACTGGCTTCCCAGTTATACTAAATTCTAATAAAGGACGTCCGAATCCTTCTCCTTTAGTAAAACTAATCATAGACTTAATTTTTGGATGATTATATAACGAATTCATTTCCTTATCAGATAAGTCTCCATGGAGTAGATATATATCTGGCATCTTTTCACCGTATTGTGCAATAACCTGCTGAATCTTTTCTGTTATTGAATCTCGATCTTTAATTGAAAATGTTGCATGTGAAGTTTTAAGAATTAAGGCCGGCATATTCTTTTTTGATTTGCGTTTAAATGCTTCACAAAATGTTTTTATCATCATACCAATATCTTTTCTATCTTGTCCTATTTCACCCCTCAACCAATGTCCTACAAATAGATAACAAAATTCATTTTTAATATCCTTAAGTTCATCGATTATAGTTGGTTGAATATCAGATGGTGCAATTTTACAATACATAGATAAATCCAATCCTTCAAATAACACTTTAACTGGGACTTCTAACTTTAAGACGCCGGTTTTTTGTTTTGTTTTATTATCCATGGCATCATATGTTATGTCAGTAAATCCTTTTTTAGAATGTTCTGATGTAACAATTAGTAGGTCCATCTTATTAGCACCTTGTATAAATTCATGAGGTACGGCCGTTGTTTCTATACCTGCTGTCACACCTATATTGAATTTACCAACCTTTTGAAACTCATTTGGGACACTAACCTGAATAAATATATCTGGCTGTTTTGTTATATTCTGGTTAACAATTCTTTTTGAAATTGCTTGATGATCTTTATTATCTGACTCTAGTGCATTCATTGGAGTTGTTCCCCATGGTAATGAAACTATATCAATATCATATTTGTCCTGACGTATAAGAGATGTTACCAAATCTCTTGTATGATTGCCGTATCCAGATCTTGTCGCGACTGGTCCTTGTATTACTATGTATGGTTTTGTCATATTATTACTCCTGGATTTTCTATTTGTTTTCTTTGTTCTATTTTGAATGCTGTAAATTTCTTTCTTGGTGTCCATTTCTTAAAACATTCTTCAATACATTCTACCATTCTTTTGGTC
>TARA_R110001592_G_scaffold42912_1_pt1 | contig 18863 bp, 21 predicted proteins | sample TARA_R110001592 | Tara Oceans TARA_R110001592 (sample SAMEA4398387) | marine metagenome | biome: Polar Biome; feature: [SRF] surface water layer (ENVO:00010504); material: water (ENVO:00002006), including particulate matter (ENVO:01000060) such as... | depth 5 m | reverse complement strand
AAAAGACTACCTCTTGTGGTCGTTGTGTAATGAACGTTAAAAAAAGATTAAAATTTGAATATGAAAAGCAAGCAAGTAAAAGTTGAAGGCATTACCTATAAGGTAAGTGCTAATACAGACAGAGGTATCAAAGACGCTGTCAGTATGTTAAAGAAATCATTGAAACCTAAAAAAACCAAACCTAACAATGGAAAAGAACAAACCGGGGAATCCGAACCTGTATAAAGGTATGCCAGCATTAAACCCTAATGGTAGACCTAAGGGCGCAAAGAATAAGACTACTGAGAATATCCGTAAAGCTTATCAGCAACTAACAGAAGACAACTTAGAGAACATGACCATATGGCTAAGTCAGATCGCAGCAGATGATCCGAAGCAAGCAATGGAAATGATGATCAAGTTATCTGAGTATGTAATACCTAAGTTGGCTCGTCAAGAGATAACAGGTAATGATGGTGCCGATCTATTCTCGAATGTTAAGTTTGAGTTTGGACCTGACATTAATGCAGATGAAAGAGATCAAGACTGGAATCAATCACACACTGAAGAACTGTAAATGATCTATACTGGTTTTACACCACATACTAAACAGCGCGACATGATACAAGGCATTATTAAGAGTGATGTTAAGTACCATGTTGCTTGTGTTGGTCGACAGTTCGGTAAGTCTATGATGGCTATGAACCTAGTCTTGTATTGGGCTATTAACAATGGTCCGTGTAAAGTCCTATGGATATCGCCTGTCTACTCACAAACTTCTAAAGTACAGAAAGAACTGATGGCTGCGATAGGAGCTTCAGGTTTAGTCAAGTCTTGTAACTATAGTGAAAACTATATAAGTTTAAAGAATGGCTCAGAGATCTTATTCAGATCAGCAGAGAAGTATGATAACATACGTGGACTTACAATGGATTATGGTGTATTAGATGAAGCAGCCTTTATGAAGGAAGATGCATGGCGCGAGGCTATCAAACCAGTATTTCTTGTAAGAGGTAAGAAGGTCTTATTTATTAGTACACCTAAGGGTAAGACATGGTTCTATGAGCTGTATCAGTTAGCCAACTCGTTTGAGTACCCACAGTACCAAGCATACACAGGCACATCTTATGATACACCTTATATAGAACACGAAGAAATAGAAGAAGCTAAGAAGACACTACCTCAGAATGTATTTGATCAAGAGTACTTAGCCAAGTTCATAGACACTGGTGGTGAGGTATTCTCAAACTTAGACCAATGTACAGTAGACCAGTGGCCTCGACCCGCCGGGAAGATCTATTGTGGGATTGACCTTGCTAAACAAGAGGATTATACAGTAGCTACCTTTATGGACGCAGATGGCAAAGTCATTGAGATCTATAGAGCAAATGCACAAGAGTGGTCTACTATGACTCGTAACATCTTACAGTTAATTAGAAAACACCAAGCAACAGTAACAATAGAGGTAAACTCTATTGGTGATGTAATCTATGAGATGATAGCCAAAGAGTGGCAAGACACACATCCATTCCAAACTACTTCTAAGTCAAAAACAGAAATCATAGAAGGTCTGATACTAGATGTTAACGAAGCCAACATTCAGATACCATCTAAAAAGCTGTGGCCTTATCTCTATGATGAGCTTTCAGTATTTACGTATGATTACAATCCAAAGACGCGAAGTATCAAATACGGACATCCTAATGGCTTCCATGATGATACTGTAATAGCACTCGCATTGGCTAACTACTCTCGTAAACAAATGAAGTCCTATGGTAGCTATGCAGTCATGGGTAAAAGAAGGTAATTCAAAACCAATCCATTTTATATTTCTTAGTATATGAGCATTAAGATTAATATTAACAAAAAACAATATGAGATACCTGAACGGTTAACAGTGGCGCAATACTCAAAAGCCATACAGTTTGACTGGACAGATCCTAAGTACTACCCAATGGTAGTGGCACAATTAACTGGCGCTCCTATATCACAACTAAATAGAGCACACGAAGATGCTATGACACTTGCGATTGCATTTATAGTTAAAGCTATGAATGATAGACAAGAGTGTAAGATGATAGATTTAGACTCTATGACATTTGGCCAATTCGTTGACTTAGACACTTACATAGTAGGTGGTTTAGAAAAACACTATGGAGCTATTATAGAAATACTAGCACCAAATGCAAAGTATGCAGACGAAGCTATGTGGGCTGTCGATCAATATGCATCCTTTAGAACATACACATTTAGACAGTACGCAGAACTGTTTGGTTTAAACGAACCTAAATTTGAAGGTGATGATGAACCTGTTAAAGATAACATGGCAACAGCTAGAGCTTGGTATAAAATCATAGTTGGTTTAGCTCAAGGTGATGTACTTAAAATGGATGAAGTAACAGAACAGCCTCTAAAAAAGATGCTTAACTTTATGGCTCTACAGAAAGAGCAACAGTTAGAAGAGAACCAACGCAAACTTAAAGAAAAAAGACAATATGACTTATCAAGAACTCGTAAATAGAATCGCTGATGTATGTGATTCGCATCCAATAATCAGAGACTTTGGTTATGGTGCTATTACAGACATGAAGACTATGAATGCCGAACGTAATAATAGTTTAGTAACATCGGTATTTGAAGAGGATGCAATGACTCTATATCCTTATGTGTTCTTAAACCCTACACAGTCTACTAGAACATCACAGGCTATCTCTTACAGATTTAACATGATTGTTATGGATACAGTATTGCCTAATGGTTTAGAGCTGCTTACTAATCCTTCTAGTGACATAGATCAAAAAGATCCACCTTATGGCCAAGTGTTACAAGTACAATCAGATTGTCAACAGTATGTAGATGACATTATTGCAGCACTAAGGTTTGGAAAGAACTTTAATCCAGTCTTCCCTTCACAAGCATATGATCCATTAATGGATGTACAGTTATCAGTTAACTTAACACCATTTAAAGAGAGGTTTGCAGATACAGTTGCAGGTTTTACAGCAACATTAGATATTATGATAGCACAACCAATAAACAACTGTATAACACCATTCTCATAAGATGACTACAGAAGAATTCGAAAGAGCATTAGAAGGATTTGGCGAAACGCTAGGCAATCTATCACCAGTCTTATTTGACTTAGGTGGTCAGATAGTCGATGAGATGAAACGTAACGCGCCATCAGATACTGGTAATTTAAAGTCTAGTATCAAAGCAGTTATAGATGAAGACTCACTCTCATTTCAAATGTTAGCATATGGTCTATTCAATAATTATGGTGTTAAACCAGATTACAATACAACAACAAAACACAAAGCATTTAACTCGCAATTCGGAGGTATAACAAATCCAACAGAAGTACCATTTGGTGTAGAACCTCAACCGCTTGGAGGAAAGTTCTATAGATATAAGACTAGAAAGTTTGGTTTACCAGCTCGTAAGTTTTTTGATATAGATACTATAGCAACTATCATAGCAGATGGCGTAGCACAACAACTAACAACAGAATTTTAATTATGGCATCAACAGTATCAATGACACAAAATCCTGGAGACTATAACTTAGCTTATGGTCCTAATCCAGTTACTCTCAATAATCTAACTACAGGAGCACAAAAATATGTACTACAAGTAAGAACATTAGGAGGTGATATTCTAGCAGATATTAGACAGACAGCTAATACAGAAGGTAGAGCGATATTCGATATACAGAATATCTTACAGACTTATGTACATACGAGTCCAATCAACACAGAACAGTTAGGACTAGGTAATCAATCACCTGCTAACTTACAACAATCAATACAAGAGGTAGAGCGATACATTCTACGTATTGGCGATGAAACAGGTGGTGTTGTAGATCTTAAGGCCGCATCATATGGTCCTTATGAAGTAATAGGTGGTAAAAAACCATGGTATGATCTATCATGGGCAGAAGGTCCTTACCAAGGTGGTATTAGAGGCGATGACTCATTTGTTCCATGTACTGATGTATATAGTAATGGTCAACCACTATCTGATAACACACAATATATTAGAGGTAGTGAATTAACTCAAATGGGCGTAGCAGCTCCATCATCAATTGGTATTAATACAAGAATACAAATACACGATGTATTCTCAGATGACTTACATACTGTGAGTTACTTTAATGCACTTTATACTGGTGGCTTACCAAGTCCAGTGTCAAATGCAAAAGGTATAGAAGGATTTAGAATTACTTCTTATGAAGCAGATGGTACTGTTGTAGCAGATGTTATTATACCTAATACAACTGGAAATGGTGGTGGACCTAACGTAGCATATGGAGATGGTACACAACCAGTAGATAATACTCTAGTAATTACAGGAGGTTTCGGTCCTCAGAACTTAGTTAACTTTACATATGTTGATGGCTTATCAACTGTTAATTACACCTTACCTAGTACAGTCGCATACTACTATGTACAAACAGTAGCATATACACCTGGTAGTTGTATAGCCACATTTACTGGTTATGCTGATGAATCACTACATTGGGTTCAGATGTACAGAATATATGGACGTGGTGCAGTCACAAATACAACAGGTTGTTTAGATTATGATCGTATACAATTCTCATGGTTAAACTCATTTGGATTTAGAGACTATTACACATTTACTAAAAAGAATGTAAGAGGTACAAAGAGACGTGCCAATAATTTCCTAGCTAATACTGCAGATTACAATGCTCAACTTTATGCTACATCAACAGGAGCACGAGGTTACACAACATACTCACAAGAGATTCAAGAGACTTTTACAGCAATGACTGGTTATATGTCAGATGCAGATGCAGATTACTTAGAAGGTCTCTTTAACTCACCAGATGTTAGAGTACGTTTAGGACAAAACGGTCCGCTAGCTTACGAAGCTTACTTCTTTGGTTGTAATGTTACAAGTGCAAGTTGGACTGAGAAGTCATATAGAAAAGATAGACTGTTCCAATATGAAATTAAGTTTAGATTAGCTAACAATGTAAAATCACAAAGAGGATAATATGATTCAACTTAAAGTATATGATTCACAGGCTAAATCTAGCCAACACTGGTTAGATCTGTATGATACTCAACCTATTAAACTTAATCTTAGTGTAGAAGATATTACTAACGCTGAGGCAAAGTCAGTATTCTCTAGAACATTCAGAGTACCTGCTACTTCTCCAAATAACATATTTTTTAAACATGCATTCTTAGTTGATGGTATTGACTATGATGTTACTATAAAGAAACCCGCAGAGATCATTGTAGATGGTGCTGAGTTTAGACAAGGACACATTAGACTACAACGTATCTATGTTAACGGTGCACAAGATAAAATAGATTATGAGATAGTTTTCTTAGGAGAGACTAGGGACTTCTCTAGTGCTATTGGTGATGATACTATGTGTAGTCTTAATATTACAGATCTATCACACACAGTAAACTTTGATAATTTTGCTGAGAGTTGGTCAGCATACCCTTCTACAACAAAATGGAATCCTGTAACTGAAACGTTTGACTCTCAAACACCTACGCTAACCAGTGGACTTAAGAGCGGAGATATACTATATCCTCTTGTAGATTTTGGTAACACGTACGATGATAATGGAGATGTTGAACAAGCTAGAATGGCTGTTGCACCTGGTCTTACTACCAGAGCCTTTACAGTAGGACCTGAAAATGACGCATTTAGATCTTTAGAACTAAGTAGGTTTAAACCTATGATTAGAGCTAAGAGGTTAGTAGATGAAATATTCTCTAATGCTGGTTATACTTTTACTTCAGTCTTTTTTGATAGTGATCAATTTAAACAACTCTATGTAAGTGCTTTTGGTAATGAGTCTAGCGTTGGCTTATCATTAGACGGTAATAGTAATAATATTATGTCAGCTACTGATAACACATCATCAAATATTAGTGGTAGTGGATATAACCAAGTTGTTACTAATGATAATGTTGCCGATCCTTCGAGTGGTAACACATTTACTGGTGGTGGTACACAACCTGGTAAAAACTATCAACACTCAAACTCTTCTAGTAGATATGTAGCACCAACATCTGGTACTTATATTTTTCAAGCAGAAGCATCATATATGGGTTGGTTTGATTATTATGGTAATCAACAACAAGGTCAATTCGTTCCTGCTAGATTATTATTATCTACTTCTGCGCTCGGTGGATCGGGCAACATATTAGCTACAGGTTCATATGGTGGAGGTGGAACAAATGTACCAGGACTCATCACAGTACAAGGTATTGTTAGTTTAACTGCAGGTCAAGCAGTATACACACTCTTAGAAACTCAAGGCCCAATAGAACAAGCACAAACTACTAATTCTGCATTTACATGTATCTCTGCACCAGGACAGAGTTTACCAACAGCATCATTAGATTGTGACTATAAGCAAATAGAATTTATTAAAGATCTACTAACTACATATAGACTTGTAATGAGTCCAGATCCTGCAGATAGTAGAAACTTCATCATTGAACCATTTGTTGATTACGTAGCATCTGGTGACCTCTATGACTGGTCTGATAAACTAATCAGAGACAAAGACTTTGTTATCGAACCACTATTTAATACACAATCAGATCAAATAGAATTTAAACATAAAGACGATGGTGATTACATTAACGTGTATCACACACAAGCATATAAAGAAACATTTGGTTACCTACAATTCGATAGTGGCAATGAGTTACTAAAAGGAACTAGAAATATAGAAACTAAATGGGCACCAACTCCTGTTACACAAGTAGAGTCGGCTGGTAGTGATTCTAGATTTATTATACCACAATTACATACAACGTCTGCCACTGATAATGGTACACAACGCCTACCTATTAAACCTAAGACAAGGTTCTTATACTATAATGGATTACAGCAATTATTAAGTAGTGATAATCATTGGTTTATGGCAGGTATGCCAACGTCAAGTGCACCATATGTAGGCCTAGAATATTACCCTATGGTTAGTTACTATAACGAATGGCCAATGACAGTAGACTCACAAGTCCTAAATTGGAATGTCGACGTACCATATTGGGGAACTAATGTAAGTGGCTACAATGGATTAATTACACAGAACAGTTTATACAACGAATATTGGTCTGGTTATATTAATTCATTATATGATAAAAATGCCAGAAGAGTTACAGCATACTTTACACTAAACAATGTAGATCTACAAACATTCTCATTTGATGATGTTATTTTTGTAGATGGTGTTTACTATAGACCTGAAAAGATTAATGATGCACAAATAGGAGTTACAGGTCCTGTTAAAGTACAGTTAATTAAATTATTAGATTACGTAGCACCTGGAACAGCAACAGATGCACTTAACTATACTGTAACCCCGGCGGGACCTAACTGTTTCAACGGTGCGGATGGTCAAATTACTTATGTATTCTTAACACCACCAGATGCTGCATTCCCAATTAGTTGGTCAAGTTCATCAGGAGATACTGGTACGTTTAACATTAATCCAGGATTAATCTCTAACCAAACTCCAGGTACTTATTCAATTACTATTACTGATTCACAAGGTAGAACTGCAACAGATACAGTTGTAGTACCACAATCATCTGCGTCTGTCTTAACTTCATCTGCAAATGTTACAGATCCATCAACATGTACTACATCTGATGGAGCAGTTACTATTACAGCTTCAGGTGGAACTGGACCATTCACTATCTTATGGACTGATGGTAGTACACTATTTACAAGAACTGGTTTACCATCAGCAACATATCAATACACAGTTACAGATAATGTAGGTTGTTCGACTAGTTTAACTTCAGTCTTAGTTAGTTGTCAAGTAGTAATTCCACCAGGTGATATCTCATTCATTAGAGAAACTGAAGTAGGTGGTTTATGTCAAGGTGAAACAGTCGGAGATAGTATTGATGTAGTAGTTATTAGAGTTAACTCTGGTAATACACCAGCAGAACCTACTGACGGTTACTACACATATGACGGAGATTGGTTAGCATTACAAGCTGAATATGGAACTGCACAAGGTACTCTAGTTGAAATGGATCAAATTAATACATGTGGTGAATCAAACTGGTATTATGATGCAACTAGTTTCTTAGATTCAGCAGAAATACCATTTGGATGTTTCTGTCAATTTACTAATGGATTTGATAATACTATACAAGTAATCGGTAGTAACCCTTACATATTTGTAGCTAGAATATAAACAAAAAGATAATATGATATTAGGAGATAAAGAATTTCAACAAGCATACCAGCCAATCTTTGATTTAGATTGGACTGGTTATGATTTATATTTAGTAGGTAGTTTAACAAACTCTGAAAGTTCAAATGATATTGATGCAACTATAGTAGGTCCTTACGATCCACCAAAGATCTTAGAGTTACTAAAAGGTATGGAAGCATGTGGACCATGGGATGTTGCATATTATGGTACAGTGTATGAGCCTTGGAGAATAGGTGATTCAACACGTATGGTACCAATGGGTAAATCTCAACAGAGTAAACATCCTAGAGGTAATCCAAGAAAATCATCAAATGGAACACCAGGACAGTGGCAAGATGGCATTTACTGGATAAAATGGGAATTGCCATGTGATAAACAAATGAAAAACCCAGAAAGATATGCTGATGAAATACAGCTAATTCAAAATGGTCAACAATTATATTTCTAAATAGATGGCACAAGAAGAAGTTAAAATTACATTTACCATTGATGGTATTGAGAAAGAAGTAAAATCCGTAGAGGAATTACAGAAAGAGATGTCTAAGCTTGGTAAAGAAACCAAGAAGGTGGCAGAAGAGAATAGTATACTAGCAAAAGGTAAACAAGCGTTTACTGATATGAAAGCTGGTATCAAAGGAGCTACTGCAGGATTTAAAGGACTTAAAGGTGCGATCGCAGCTACTGGTATTGGATTACTGTTAATTGCTATAACATCTTTAGTTAGTTACTTTAAGAACTCTGAAGAAGGCTCACGTAAGTTAGCTATTGCTATGGAAGCATTAGGTATTATTACTGGTAAAATCCAAGATGTATTTAGTAAATTAGGTGAATTATTAGTATGGGTGTTTACTAACCCTAAAGAAGCTCTAATGAACTTTGTTAATCTAATCAAAGATAATATCATTACTAGGTTCGAAGGTCTCTTAAAACTCATCCCATCACTCGGGAAGGCTATCTCAGAGTTATTTAAAGGTAACTTTGCTAGTGCTGGTAAGATTGCAGCAGATGCAGTAGGCCAAGTAGTATTAGGAGTAGAAGATATTACAGATAAAGTGGTTGAGGCTACAGAATCTGTTATAGAATTTGGTAAGACAGTAGTCGCAGAAGTTAAAGAAGCAGTTGCAGTAGCCACATTACTAGTAGATCAATTTAGAAATATTAGAAATGCACAACAAGCACTTATAGTTGATAATGCATTACTAAATAAAGAAATGGAAACTCAGCAAAAGATCGCTGAAGATACTAACAGAACTTACGAAGAAAGAAAAGAAGCCTTAGAGAAAGTAGGAGAAGCACAGGTAAAACTTGCAGAGAATCTTGCTCAACAAGCTAAACTAGAAGAACAGAACTTAAGGTTACAAATTTCACAAGAATCTAACTACGAAAAGAGAGAAGAATTAGAGACTTCATTAGCAGAAGCTATTGCTACTCGTATCGATGCTGAAACTGCATTAGAAACACGTAGACTAGATGCTGCTAAGATAACTGCAGAACTAGAGAATGAAGAAATAGCCAGAAAGCAAACTATTAGAGATAAGTTAGCTGAAATGGAATTAGAAGATATAGAGAATGAATTTGTAAGAGCTCAAGAAGAACTTGCATTAGCAGAACAAAGAGATCTCGAAGAATTAGATAGACTTAAGGCAACTGAAGAAGAGAAGAAGAAAGTTAAAGAGTTCTATGCTAAAAAAGGAAAGAAACTAAAAGAAGAAGAAGCTAAGTTTGAAGCAGCACTACAAAAGCAAGTATCTGATGCTAACTTACAAGTTGCATCACAAGCTTTAGGTGCAGTAAGTAAATTAGTTGGAGAGAATAGTGCTGCTGGTAAAGCTGCAGCTATTGCATCAACAACAATTGATACATACTTAGGAGCACAGAAAGCATACACCTCACAGTTAATACCTGGAGATCCTACATCACCTATACGAGCGGCTATTGCTGCTGGTGTAGCAGTTGCAGGAGGTTTGGCTAATGTAGCAGCTATTGTAAAAACTAAAACACCTGGAACTGGTGGAGGTGGAGGCGGTGGAAGTACACCAACACGACCTAGTATACCTAGTTTTGATCCATCAGTTGGATTAGCATCAGCACAAGAAGATACTGATATAGATAACACTGTAGGACCTGGTGAAGGCTCATCGGCTGGTGGAAATGGTACTGTCATTAGAGCATATGTAGTTGCAGAAGAAATGACTAATCAACAAGAAGCAGATGCAAAAATAAATGATCTTGCGAGATTGTAATATATAGGATATGAAAAAAATAGTAGAACTTTTAATAGATTGGGATAACCTAGAATTTGATGATTTAGGAGTCGATGTAATGTCGATTGTGGATTCTCCCGCCATAGGTATAGACTTCCTAGCATTTAGTGAAGTTAATGACGATATGATTGATGGTATTGTAGACTTATTAAATCAAGTAGAAGATATCGACAATCGTATCGCGATGGCTAAAGAATCTATAGACTCTTTTGTTAGAGATGAAATTGAATATGACAAAGAAGATTTCTTAAGAAGAATAGGTTTACATGAAATGCCAAATGGTGACATAATGGCAGGTGCAGAACATGGATTTGTAGAACCAAACTCAGGTGAGACTGAAGATGAATATGTTAGTCGTTGTATACCAGTACTAAAAGGTGAAGGTTATGATGATGATCAAGCTACTGCTATTTGTTACAACTCTTTTGATCCAACAGAAGCAATACAAGATGCAATTCTTAAATTAGCTAAAGAATATGGAGAAACAGTTGACTATGAGAATGCTGTATTTGTTGATGGTACTAAATCTAACTTTGAAAATGTTGGTGATTACCTAAAAGGTATTGTTGGTTTAGATATTCTTGGTAAACAAGATGCTGATAAAGAACCAGAAACCAAGTACAGATATACAGGACCTATCTCGAGTAACTCTCGCAGCTTCTGTAAAGCTATGGTTAGATTGAATAAACTATATACTAGAGATGAAATAAGAGAGATGGATCGCTCTATAAACACTGGGTTTAGACATAGGGGCCAAGCCTACAGTATTTTTGATTTTAAGGGCGGTATTTTTTGTAACCATTTTTGGTCTGAAGTAGAAGTGTACAAAGAAGGTAGACAAACAGTCGTAATGTCTAAAGGTAGAGCATCTGGTAGAGCTGGACAAGTTGCTAGCTCATCTAATGAATATTGGAGATATCCAGGTACATTTGCATTCTCAGATGATGAACAAATGATAATCACAGGACCAGCAATGGTGCCTGATCAGTTAATCTTAAGAAAAGATGAGAAGGGTGTACCATTTCATGTATTCTTTAGTAAAGACACAGTAAAGAAGATAGCTCAGAAATTCTTTGAGTATAATAACCAGAATAATACTGATATAAACCACGATGACGACATTACTACTAATAATACTCTTCTTGAATCTTGGATTGTCGATGATCCTGATATGGATAAAAGCAAAGCGATGGGATTTGAAGTACCTGAAGGCACGTGGATGGCATCATATAAAATTAATAATGAAGAAACTTGGAATCAAATAAAAGCGGGAGAACTAAACGGTTTTTCTGTAGCAGGTCAATTCATAGAAAAAGCAACTAAAGCATGATAGCAGAAACTAAAGACTCAATCGCAAACCTAACTACTATAACTGCAGCGGGTTCAGCTATGGTTGAGTGGAATAGTATACTTACTATGGGATTAATTATCACAGGTATCATCTTAAATGTGATGAGAATCAGAGCACACAGAAAGAAGAAAGAAGACTAAATCTTAGTTTTTGTCAATATCCATACAATCTATATTTCCTTATATCTGGCACTAAGTCAGAAATTAACTAAAAAAACTTAACAAGTATGACAGTTGAAAACGCAATTAGCAAGCTAAGAGTAATGCTCGGAGCTGCTACACAAGAAGTTGTCAAAGTTGAAAACAAGTTTGCAGAGGCAACTCTAGTAGATGGAACAGAAGTTTATACTGAAGGTGAATTACAAGCAGGAGCGATCTTATTCGTTAGAGCTGGTGAGGGAGCTTCAGAAGATCCTTTTGCACCTGAAGGCAAACATGAAACAACTGATGACAAGATCATTACTGTTGGTGAATCTGGTGAAATTACTAATATCGAAGAAAAAGGATCTGAAGAAACAGTTGAAGAAGCTGAAGAGACTTTCGAAGAGGAAGAAGTAGTTATCGAAGAAAAGAAAGAGTTTGACGCAGAAGGCATGTTAGCTGGAATTGCAGATATGCTTTTACCTTACACAGATGAATTAACAAAGATTAAAGAGGAGCTTTCTACTCTAAAAGAAAGATTTAACGTTGTTGCTGATGAACCAGCTTCGAAACCAGTTAGAAATACGTTTAGCGAAAATAAAGTAATCGCAGACCAAAAACTAGCAGAAAGAATGGATGCATTACGCTCTATTCGCAAATCGTAATTAATAACTAAAAAAAACAATTAAACATTATGGCATTTGGATTTGACATTTCAGCTTTACCAGCATATACTGACCAATTATCTTTGGACCTTATATCTAAAGCTGTACTAAAAACAGATTTATTAGACTACGTTGATTTAAGATCAGGTTTCACAAGTGGAACAGTAGCAATTAACCTAGTAGATGCAGCATTACCTGTATCTGCTCTATCTTGTGGATGGACTTCTGACGGAGAAATAACTTACTCACAAGTAAATGTAACAATAGAATCATTACAGTCTAAGACTGAAATGTGTATTGAAGACTTAAGATCAGTATACCAATCAGCATTTATGAATGCTGGAACTGGTAACGATTTCTTACCTTTCGAGGAAGTAATCTCTGAGTCTTACGCAGACAAATTAAGAAAGTATAACGAAGGTTTCCTAATCAATGGATTCGGCGCTACTACTGGTCTTAAAGCACAGATCACATCTGCAAACGGAGCTAACCTACAAGGTGGTGTACCAGCAGCATGGACTGCAACTAACGCAGTAGAACAAGCTTTAGATTTATATGATGCAATCGCTGAGTCAGTAAAAGACAGAGACGATTTAATCATGGTAGTTTCTCCTGATGCTTATAGAGCATTAGTAAGAGGTTTAGTAGCTTCTAACTTATTCCACTATGATTCAGTATCTGGTAACGATGTAGTTATCTTACCTGGAACTAATGTAACTGTAGTTAAGTCTTCAGGATTAGTTGGATCTGATTACAAGTTCGCGGGACCTGGGAAAATGATCCTAGCTGCAACTGGACTTACAGATGAATTAGACGCATTTAGATTCTTCTATGACGAAGCTTCTGATGTAATGAAGTTTAGAGCTGCATGGAGATTAGGAGTTGGTGTAGGTGAAGTAAACCTATTCGCTACTAACGATTTGGCGTAAAACAAACTACCAGGATCATTTAGGTGATCCTGGTTTTATTAACTAAAAAAAACAATAAGATACTATGGCATGTAATATTACATCAGGATTTACTTTAGACTGTAACGATAGCAACGGGGGAATTGAAAAGATCTTCATCGCTAACGGACCAGTAGAGTCAATTACTGAAACAGCAGGAACAATCTCAGCTATCACAGTTGCAGGTTCAGCACTTACACCTAGTGACTTCTTTGAGTTTGAGGTTCCAAGACAAACTAGTTCATTCACAGAAACTATCAATGTTTCTAATGAAAACGGAACAGTATTTTACGACCAAGCATTAACTATGATACTAAATAAGATGGACGCGGCGAAACGTGACCAGATTTTATTATTATCTCAGAACAATGAAATGGTAGTTGTATTTAAAGATAACAATTTAAAATACTTTTCAGTAGGTATCCAAAGAGGAGCTTATATGACAGCAGGTACAAGTGTATCGGGTGTGGCATATGGTGACAGAAATGGATACGAACTAACTTTCTCTGGTATGGAAGAACAACCAGCATTTGAAGTTACTAGTACGATTGTTGAAGCTTAGGCTAAAACAATTTTAATAATAATAATAAGGGTAACAGAAATGTTACCCTTTTTTTTGTTCATTACAACTCACATCGTTTTTATATTTCCTATTAGATAAACATAATTATTAAATATGACTGGATATGTAACTGATCAAATAGGTGGAACTGGCTCTTATATAGAAATGTATTGGAATGGTACAGTACCTGCGGGTTTTGACCCAGGATCTGCATTTTGGACTTGGTATAGATCTTTAAATACACAAGAGTGGCTAGGACCATTTCCTACCACTGGATCTGTCTATTACAATCGTGACAGATATACTAGATGGTTTGCAGATACTAGTTCAATTCCTGAATTCAATAGAGAACACAGAGATGGATTCTACCAATTTTGTACAACAGCAGCATTTGGACCTACAGATAAACCAACTCTAGGCATATCTCAACAAGGTATGATTAAATTAATATTCGATGATGGTGGAAGTATAAACACTAAGAACTACATCTCAAACAACGAACAACGAGAGGCGGATACATACTTTAGACCAAATTATACACCATAACAATATGAGCACAAGAAACCCAGAGAGTTTATACTCTATTAAAGGACAAGCCTTTACAGCGCTAGAATTACCAGTAATCTCTGAAGTAAGAGGTAAAGAATACATGAGATTCGGCGGTGATAACTTATTCCCACAAACTATTATCGGTTTATATGATACTTCAGCAATTAATGCTACTTGTATCAATTCAATTAGAGATGGTATTGTTGGTGAAGGTATTATAGATTACGGTGGAGAGTATATCAACACTGATGGCGAAACTATTGACGAAGTCTTTAACAAGATTGCATTAGACTACACACTATTTGGTGGGTATGCTATGAATGTGATCTGGAACAAAGAAGGTAGTCGTATAGCCGAAATGTACCATCTTCCATTTGCTAATGTAAGATCTGCAATTCCAGATGATGAAGATAAAGTTACAAGTTACTTTTTCTCATCTGATTGGGCAGCAGTTAGAAAATACAAACCACAAGAATATACAGCATTTGATGTAACTAACACTAAAGGTGATAATGCAAATCAAATATATTACTGTAAAACATATCAGCCAGGTCAGGATGTCTATCCCCTACCACCATATGTATCAGCAATGAACGACATTCAATTAGATGCTCGTATTGCTAGATTTCATAACGCTAATATTTCTAATGGTCTTTCACCATCTATGTTTATTCAATTTAGAAATGGTATACCAAATCCAGAAGAGCGTGCAGACATCTATAGAGAAATAGAACAGACATTTACAGGCGAAGAGAATGCTGGTAGATTCTTCTTAGGTTTCTCTAGACCTGGCGAAGAAATGGAAGTAACACCAATTGAATCTGCAAATGATGACTATTATTTATTAGTTGATGCTAGAACAGTTAGTAGAATACTTACTGCACATAGAATTACATCACCAAAACTATTAGGTGTTGTAGATGCATCTGGTTTCTCATCTAATGCAGATGAAATCATTACAGCTTATTCACACTTTATGAATACAGTAGTAAGACCAAAACAAACTAAAGTAATCAACTCATTTGGTTACTTACTAAACTTATATGGCTTAAATGTTAGATTAGCAGTTGAACCAGTTCCTATGATTATTGGTACTGATGCTGATGACATCGCTGTAGAAGAAGACATTACAAATATAGCAAACGACTAATATGGCAAAGCAAGTACTCTTAGTATCAGAACAAAGACTAAAACAATGGACAAACTTAGATGATAATGTCAGGTTAAATGAGATTACACCTAACATCCTCCAGGCCCAGGATATTTACATTCAAAATTTAATTGGATCTAAATTATATGAGAGATTAAAAGCTGGTGTTATTGCTGGTGATCTAACGGCTAATGAAGATCTATTACTAAACGACTATGTAGGGAAGACCCTAATGCAGTATGCATTGTACATGATATTACCAAGTCTAAAATATAAGCTAGCTAATCAGGGTATCTTAAATGGTACATCAGAAGAAACGTCACCTACTACATTAGAAGAACTTAGATACTTAAGAGGTACAGTACTCGATACGGCAGAATTTTATGCTACAAGATTAGTAGAATTCTTTAGAGATAATCCAGGAATGTTTCCAGATTATGCAAATCCAGGCACAGACGGTATGATGCCAGATAAAACAGATCAATACTTTAGTGGATTACAGACAGTGGTGCCTACATTAAGAAATCAAAATAACCTTTGGATATATGCAGACTGCGGTACAGATTGTGATCCCGACTGTTCCTCGTGCAACTAAGCCGACGAACACGAACATCACTAAATTAAAAATATTTCTATCTAAAAATGGGAAGAGTGGACAAAATACTAAATAGTTGGGTAAGTAAAAAGTTGTTTGTATTCGTTACAGCAACAGCTCTCGCAGTCTTTGGTGACTTAACGTCATCAGATTGGGTAATAATAGCAACAGTATACATAGGCACCCAGGGTGCTATCGATGCTGTTAGTAAACTAAAATCTAACAACTAACATTAAAATTATATTTCTAACTAGATGGATATACAATTAGCAACAAGAGACTACGCATTATGTCTTAGTAACAATACTATTACAGAACCAACTGGTGGAACATGGGTTTCAGCAGCGGCTATTTATTTAGGAGCAACAGGACCTGTTAATGGTAGTTGGATCCAATCATTATGTGCAGAACTAAATGTAACTCAACCTCTTTATGGAAGTTGGGTAATAGCTCTAGCAGATCATTATGGAATTACACAACCTAAAAATGGTTCGTGGTGGTTCGCAATTGCTGATGAAGTTTGTAACGGAATACCAGCAACACCTTGTATTTGGGGAGTTAACACAAATAACTTTGGTAACGAAGGTAGAATCTGGGCTGCAACAACACCATGTGGAGCACCAGTAGCAGGCCCTGAGGATTGGGAACAAGCTGCTAATATTTGGGAACAAGAACCAGAAAACTGGGAAGCAATATAAATTAAAATAACATTAGAAAAACAATATGGCACAATTAACAGGAAATGCAATCCAAAGTTCTTACTTAGGATTAATTAAAACAACAGATAACGCTGCAATTGGTGCAGTAGCAAAGGCTATTACTGATGGTGATGGTAATGCTATCAATATGGAGATCGGTACTGGAGCAATTAAGTTTCCATCAGGTACTGTAGATTTTACAGGAAGTACTGTAAGTGGTCTACCCGTAGATCCTAATACTACTTATGATTTAACGGCTGCAACCATAGGATCAAATATTAACCTAGAACTTACTGGTTCAGATGCAACTACTGATACAGTTCAAGTAACTGCAGGTAGTAACATTACATTAACTAAAAATATTACTGGTTTTGTTATTGATGCTGCTAGTGGTGGCGCTGCAGGATTAGAGAGTGGTACAGGAACAGATTCAATGCAATCAGCTTCTAGTTTAACTACTGTAGCTGCAAATGCATCGGCAGAAGCTACTATTGCTTTAGGTGATGGTGCAATTGCATCAAGTTCTAACAATATAGCAATAGGTAATACAGCTAATGCAGGTGGAGATGATTCATTTGCAAGAAGTAACATTGCAATTGGCGATAATACTGATGCAACAAATGAAAAAGATATAGCTATAGGAAATGGAGCACAAGCAACTGGATCTCGTACAGTTGCGGTTGGTGATGGTGCAAATGCATCAGGTAATAGAGCAATAGTAATAGGAGCTAGTTCAGTAGCAACAGCATTCTCATCTGCATGTTTTGGAGCATTTAGTTCTGCAACCGCAGAAGGAGCAACAGTAGTAGGTGGATATGGATCTAGTGCAACTCAAACAGATGCAATCGCAGTCGGTAAAGAAGCTGACGCTTTGGCAGCAGGTGCAATAGCAATTGGAAAATTAGCGCAAGCAACTGCCACAGACGCTATAGCTTTAGGTAAAGATGTTACTGGTAATATAGCTAGTACTGTTTCTGCAAAAGCTTTAGAATTACAAACAGATTCAACACCAACTGCTGGTGGTATTATTATGTCAGATGCAGGTGCAACAGACAGAAGATTAAATATTAACGCATCAGGTGAGTTACAAGTAGATAGTACAGAAGTTTTAAGACAAACTAATGCATATGCAACTGGTGATCAACAATCAACTATGAGTGGTTATGGTGCTAATACTTATTGGACATCATGTGGTCTAATGACTGGTCGTCCAGGTATTGATGGAGCAGCTGTTGATCAAAATGCTGGTACCGCAGTAATTGGTAAATTTGATATTGATTATACTAAAACAGTTAATACTATTGGTGTACCAATGCCATTAGTAAATGTAAGTGAAAACCTTTATGTAGCAATTTATGAATCTGCTTCTAATGGTGGTCCCGGTGTTAGAGTATTACAAGAGACTAAAGCTATTACTGCCTCTGATAATAATACTTGGGTTGAAGTTGCTTTAACTTCAGCGTTCACACCAGAAAAAGGTAAATCATATTGGATCGGTGCTATGACGCCAACTGGTAATTCAGGTGCAGCCTTAGCAAGAAGCAGTGGAGAGAATTATTCTTGTCAAAGATTTACAACTACTAATAACGCAACAGTAGGTAGTATAATTGCTATTCATTCATTAATGACCAGTACTGCTGGTACTGCAATGCCAACTGATTTAAGCACAACATCATTTAATCACAGAGATGAGAGAATCTTTTTCTGCTGGAAATAACTAATAAATTAAAAATT
>TARA_R110001592_G_scaffold87827_6_pt1 | contig 18889 bp, 16 predicted proteins | sample TARA_R110001592 | Tara Oceans TARA_R110001592 (sample SAMEA4398387) | marine metagenome | biome: Polar Biome; feature: [SRF] surface water layer (ENVO:00010504); material: water (ENVO:00002006), including particulate matter (ENVO:01000060) such as... | depth 5 m | reverse complement strand
CGTCTGGTGTAGCAGTTCTTGGGTTGGGTCGAGGACGTATAGGATAGCTGCCATAGCCAGCCGATACTCCGCCGTTTGCTCCTCCTGGCCCTCCGTTCCCACTTACGTCAGAACAAAGATCGTCCCATTCTCCTCCGCCGTCTTCAACTTGGTCTCCGCTGTTTGGTCCGTCTTGACTTACGCCAAGGTTGGACATTTCGTTCCACTCCGACTCGGAGGGACGAATCATTATCAACGCTGGGACTTTGAAAAAGGCCCTTACTACGTTTCTGCGAATAACAGATGCGACTGAGCCGTCTGGAACTGGTGCTCTTAGAGCAACGGTGACGTCTTCAGGAGGTTGGTAGTTGACTTCAATTTTGTCTCCGGAGGAGAGCGGTCTGTCAAGAGTTAACACAACAGCCGCAGTGCCTCTATAATCCCATCTTGTTACTGGGACCTTGCCGTAGTTTATTGAGAACGAAACCAACGGGACGTTGACAGACGTGTCTAACGACTGGTCAAAAGTCAAGAGAACCTTGGTTGGATTCTTGACCTGGATCTCTTGTAGTTGTGGTGCCGCCATTAGTAGGGAACCATATTATTGTCGGGTGAGTAGACAAACACCTCTGATGTTTCGTCTAAAGGAATGAAACCTAAAGACGTCCAAAGTGCTCTATCGGGACTAGATTTTAGCTGATTGTTTCCAGTTTCAAGAACTGGGACATAAATTGTAGTTACTGAGCTAGGAAGTCCGTTGATCAGAGCTTTGAAAGCGTTGCGCACTGGCTTGTCATCAGGCCAATTGTAGTGAGACCAGTCAGTAATGACTGCAACACACTCAACAACTTCATAGTTAATCTGTCCTAAAACAGTAGCGGGGTTCGGGACATCTTTATATGTCTGAACTCTTGTGACTTCAAGGAATGTAGGCTCAGCAAAGTCTCCATCAGCTTGAACCCACGCCCCATCAATGAAGGACGCAAATTTGTAAACCTCAAGCTCTTGAGACCCGTCAGGCAAAATCCTGTAAGTTATGCCATCAATATTGGTTCCTAAGTTCCACTGGGCAAAAGAACCTCCGTCCCAGTCAAACGGCTTAGGCGTTGGGTCGTTAAAGAACCAACCGTCGTAGATGTCTAGTTCAGACGGGTCAACGGGGTAGTTGGTAAGAACTGGAACTCCGTCAGAGTTTATAGACAGTTCTCCAAGATCAATGAGTTCTCCACCAACCCCTGCAATAGGGAAGTCGTCTTCTACTGTTTTGACAACAGCAAAAATGTGGTCAACCGTTCCAGATGTGACACTACATGTTTGTGAGAACTGCTGACTAAAAAGTTTTCCAATGTCTCCTCCAGAAGGAAGAGTTGATTGGATGACTTCGTAGCTTTGCAAATAAACCCAGCGCCGTCTAGCCGAAGACTTTCTTGCAGGAAGGTTAGGATCGACTGTGTAGCCCCGAAGTGCCATTGAATTACTCAGTTATTGAACTTTTACCCTTACGTGTTGTTGCTCTTATGCGCCACCAAAATAACCGGAGTCCATGGTGTTGTAAGAGTTGTAGTCGTAAGCTTGGTCTGAAGTAGGAGCAACCTTATCCCAAATAGGACCTTCATCCACTGGCGCTTCGCCGTCTCCGTCTGAGTCAGGCGGTTGACGACCATCGTCTTGGTCAGAGTGAATGTGATTTAAGTCGACGTGGCGAATCCACAACCACTTTCCTCGTCTGCGAAGACAAACACATAACCAGTCGCTGTCGCAGGGTCCACCTTCTTCAACAGCCATACAGCCGATGTTGTCTGGACCGGGCTCAGGTAAACTTCCAGCTGGATAGATTGGAAGGCGAGTCATTGCTGAGTTTTTGGGCTGCTCAGCTTTCTCTGTTTCGCCTGGGTCATACACAGGGTCGCCAAAGAAGAGACGGTTAGGATCTCCTGCTCGTGGTTGAACAGGAACTCGCTTACCTACAAGAGCTTCTGGCTGAATGCCTTTGAATGGAATGTGTGGGTCAATCCAGTCTGTTGTAGTAGGCTGAGAGCCTCCTTGAGGGAAGCCGTCTTCAGTTATTACTTCAGGGCTCATCTCATCGAGAACCACTTTGATGCGCCCATGCTCATCGGGATCACTGACATCAGTGATGGTTCCGTAAGTGGGTTGCATGTTATTGCTCCACTCTTGCGCTGTTTGCGCAGCTCTATCTGCCTTCTTAAGGAGACGGGCTAGTTGATTTAAGCTGTTTCCACTTTCAGTCATTGTTACCTTCTACGAGGTCCTGTTTGGTTTGTAGGTTTGGTTTTGGCCTTCATTGGCCTTACGGGTCTGACCCATGGCTTTACTTCAGGCCTTGGCTCTGGAGTTGGCTGCGAAGGTGGTTCGACAATAGGTGTCTTAGTTACCTCCTCAACAGGTCGTTGCCACTCAAAAGCTTCGTTTTCAGGTGTTGAGGGGTCGTCTTTTACAAAGTGACCCTTTTCGTTGCGTGCCCGTTTCTTTTCGAAACCTGCGGCTTCGAGCTCAGCCTCTTCTGAAATAGGAAGATCGGCTAAGACTTCCACTATCTTCTTTCCACGACGAGCGCGGCGAGTGGTTCTTTTTGGTTGCTTTTCGTTTTCCATAGTTACGATGAATGTAAGAGATAAGCAGTGTTAGTTGAGGGTGCATAACTTGAGCAGTCTGCATCTGTTTCACAAGCAATCGTTTCTTTTCTCCAGCATTGCTTTTTGTCTGGGTCAAAGACGGGGTCGTCAGAGGCAGAGAAGTCCGCAGCGAAGTAGGCATAAGAAACAACGTAGTTTTTCATGGCCGCACTGTCGATGGCGTCAGGGAACTCCACATTAGGAAGTTTCAGTACGCTCATGTCAAACACAGGGAAGTCTTCGTAAGGAACTTCAACAAGGTGCTGGTCGTCCAAGTCTCGCTGAAGGAAGCCAGTGCGAGAGTTGTTGGTGCCGATCTTGTAGTAAGAACCACGCCATTCGCCATTTTCGTGAGGAGTTCTGACTTCAAATGCGTCATACTCGGTGATAACAGCTAAGGCAAAAGCTGAGTTTGTGTCTACCTCAAACGTGAATGTAGCATCGCTAAATCCGTCTTGAACCTCAGAGTAGTCCTCTTTACGAGAGGAACACAGGAAACCTTCTTCATAGAAAAGAGAGTACTCTTTTTCATCAAAGTCTCCATAGGCCTCTGAATAAAGAAGAGGACGTAAGGGGATAGGTGTTGCGTCTGTCTGTGAAAGTTGCGGAGGCGCAGAGAAGTACGACTGATTATTGCAAACAGCTTCCGCTCTATTCCAATCTTTCCCGCCACGAGGATACTCTAAAGGCAGCCTAACAAAATGTCGGTAAGAGTCAAAAGGCTCAGGCCCTTTGTTTTGGTCTGCAACTAAGTAGTTGTGGTCAGTCGCTTCATTAGGCACTTCGTCAGTGACCATAAGAACGTGACTCTTCCACAAACGTAGTGGAGTAACAGCGTTGCTTATTGCAGGTTCCATTGACCAAGCCGAGTCAGCAAACACTTCTATTAGCTGAACGTTTAGTGGCTGAACAGGGCAAAGTGCGGACCCGTCTTGAGACTCTGCTGTGCAAGGCTCGCAACCAACAAGGGTACGGTCAAACTCGCGGCTATTTGCTACGGAGTTTGGTGTGATTTCTGACTCTAGGTTTCCGTTGTCTAAAATACAAACAGGCACTACTGCGCTGTCCCAGTCACCGTTGTCATAGATAATGCAAGGACCAAAGAATGTGTATTCACCGCCATCAGCCTTTTCAGGACCAAGATAAGCGACGCCGTTAATGTAAGGACCGTTGTCAATGAGACAACATTCGAATCCACCACACTCACAGTCTTCATAGTCTGGAGGTCCTGCGATTGTGTAGAAACCACCATCAGCTTCTGAACATCCTACAGTTATAGGTGCATCACAGTTCGGCTCGACAGGCTCATCAAATTCGCCGTCATCGAAGCCACACCACACTGAGTCAGGACAGCCGCCTTCACCTTGGGAAACTCCTTCAAAACAGTCAGGACTTTCAATGATAGACCCTGGAAGGTCAGTCATACCTCCGTTGGGGTTACGGTCATAGATGCCTTCGAAAACAAAGTTGGAGGCAGGAGCGGGGTTATCAAACGTTCCGTCAGTTAAGTAGCTATCGCTTGGTAGCACCTGGCGGTCAAAGAAGTCATTGTTGTAAGAAACAGGAGGCGTAGCAAATACGTCGTCGTATCGCCCGTCGTCAACCGTCGCCCAAGGTCCAAGAACCGCTGGGAATAAGAGCGAACGCTCGTACTCACCGTCGTCAAGTGTAGGGTCAAACACCCACTCAACACAAGGGAAGTCAACTAAACCACAGTCAGTTTTGGCTTCATACTTAAATGTAATGGACCCGATGCCGTTAGTGAAACTATCACTTAGCGTTTGGCTCATCACAACATCGTAGTTGCAATCTTCGCAGGTGGCAAAGTTAAACGGATCGGGGATGTCAGGTTCAATGACAACAAGAGGTTTCTCGTACTCTCCAGAGTCAGACACTGAGTCTGAAGGAGGCATCGAGTCGAACGTACCGTCAGTTAGCTGACTGTCGGTTGGCTGAACAAGTCTGTCGTAAAGGTCATTATCGTAAAGGTCGCCTGGGTCAAAAGGCAAAACTGGATAAACTAAGTCGCAGTCGCCGACTCTGAACCCAAAATTCATGGGCAGATACTCTGTCCACTCAGTTTGCTCAAGACCAACTTTGGCCATCAACTCTTGCAGAGTGAATGAGGTTGTTTGGTCTTCAAGCGTCAGTGCAAAACGCTCGTCAAAGCCGTGCAAGTCTAACGAGTCAAATGCTGCGTCAAAGGAGATAGAGGCGCCTTTGTTGCCCCAAAGTCCAATGAACTGCTTTCCTACTTGAGCATAGTCCCAGTCTGAGGCGTCTTGCCACGGGACTACTTGCATAAAGGCTTCTCTAGCCTCTGAGCCTTTAGCCTTGATGCCTAAGACAGCATTAGTGTCCTTGACCTTGATGCGAGTCCAGCGAACGTTTTCTACAAAATATGTAGTAACAAACAGAGCGTCTTCAAGACTAGCGCCAGCTACACTGAAATCGATCTCAGAATCGAATAGGTAGGTCGCACCTGCGAATAATACGGAGTCGTGTGAGTAGTTAAGCTGTTCTCCATGACCTACTGGACACAGCTCGGTCTTACCGTTCTCAACGAAAACGTGGAACTTTGCATCACCTGATGCTTTAATGTCTGTGCGATTAAAAGGAGCGGGCCACTGCTCATACGGAAGGTGCTTGTTGAAAACACCAAAGGCGCCGACTTGCATCTGGCGCTTTTCGTTCATGGTCTCAGGAAGACCAACCCAATTGTAAGAACCGTCTGCCTTAGGGTTAGGGCGTCCCCAATAGCCAGGACCGTTAAAGCCCAGCATCTGGGCCGTCCAGTCAGCCTGGCCGTTTACACGAGAAAGCGTCTCGTTTAGAAGCTTCTTTTGCTCTAAGGTATAAACGTCAGGGACTAAGCCGCGAAGCTCGTACTCGTTGATGTCAAATACTGGACGTGGCATCAGAAAGACCCGTTGTCGATGTCACCTTGAAGACTATCAATCACAGCATCTCTTTGTGCGTCAACGTACTTTTTAGAGGCGCCCTGGTTGTCTTCAACTGGGTATGTTGCTAAATCGGTTTCAAGACCTGTGATGCGATGCATCCGCATGTCTAAAAGCCCGGTGATTTGGATCGGTGCTGCTTGAACTCTAGTAGATGCCATCGTCTACACTCCAGGTTTGGCTAAATGTCGTGTCTGTGGAACCTTTGGTTGCAAGGTCCGCTAAAATCTCAGGAACTTTAACGAGGTCAATTCCAGAAATGCTAAGTCCAAAAGATGGTTCTTCTAGGATGCCCTCCGTTTGTAGTTCAAGGAGGTCAGGTTCCGTAAGAAGAAACTCATCCGTCTGAGTAGTAAGCGGAGGGGTTCCAAGTGATGGCAAAGCGCCAGTGACAATTTCGACTGATTCCGGGAAAGCGATCTGAGGAGCCGCTTCTTCGGAGCCGAGTGTCAGTTGCCCAAGACCGCTGCAGATGGAGTCGTCCATCTCTTCATAGAGATGATAGTCAGCGGTGGGCGGTGAAAGATAGCGTTCAGCATAGTTCTGAACGTCGTTAAATAAGCACGAGAATGATTCGTCTTGGAAAGTTGTTAGCCAGCTTGCAACTGGCTCGTACTTTCTGTTGATAAACCGTCTTTGGTCTCGAACGTCTGCAATGTTGCCGTCAATGACTGTGAAGAAAGCCAGAAGAATAAAGTCTCCTTCTATTTCCTCGTACTGGTCGTCAATGAAAGGTTCGGCAATGCTAACTGGTCCTACTGTCCTTAAGTCAGGATAATAAGCTTCTCCGGTGTAGCGTATAGACTTGATAGAGGCGGAGCCGTCCCAAAAGAAAAGCTTCCAATAGCGGTGCTTCCCGCTTCCTTTAGTGTCTATGTTCCACTCACCGTTTAAAGGCTGAACTTGGTTAGACTTGTACCAGATGATAGCGTCATCTGAATAGTAAACAGAGCAAGCCGCGGTGGGAGGGTAGTCTGGATCGGCTTCAATGTGAAAGCCGTCTGCTTCTACTGGCTGCCTAAAGTCAAGTACAAACCAAGAGCCAGGATAATAGTCTCCAGCTGTGGTGTTGTCTCCCGGCCACCAAGATGCGGAGATGAGGCTTGAGTCCGTAACGGCAAAGTAGTCGTCATGGTAAATCGAAGCGTCGCTAACACCGATGGAAACAGCTGCTGTAGACAGCTCGGCTTTTTCCACCTTGACTAGGGAATAGCCAGGAACAGGTGATACGGTCGTAGGGTAGTCAAGCTTTAAGGTGTATCCGACTTGATACTCGCCATTCTGAAGTCCGTTTTCTTGGTTAAGAGCTGTTATGTCTACTGCGAGTCGTGGAGGAAAACTTTGCCCACCTTTCCAGGTTATGACTCCGCTTTCAATTACTAACTCAGAACTGTTGGCGTTACTTGCACCAACTTGAAGACTTCCAGCGCCTAAGCCACGGCCTCTTTGAGGGTTTATGTAGACGTAGGCTTGGTCATCGTAATAACCAAGCTGATACGCCTGAGACTCAGCTGGGAGGCGCTCAAGAACTGTGCGGCCATCCCATCCCCAAACAGTCTTAACTGGGCTAAGGTGAAGGACTTTAAGAGCTTCAAGAGTAGCAACCTTAGGTACAACTACTCCTTTTGAAGTCGTGCTAGTGACGACCGGTTGCGATGCTTCCTGAAGTGTCGTCATAAGGCGAGAGTTCCGTCTCCGTAGTTAACAGGACCATAGGCAAAGTTACTGTTAGGGAAAGCAGAGAGTGCTGAACCTTGAGCGGCATAGCTTGTAGATTCCCAGACAAACGTGTTAGACACTGAGCTCATAGACTTAGACTTAACATCAATTTGACAAGTGCCTAACTTCGTAGTAGAAGCACCATCACGTATTCTAGATGTTATAGACTCAGAGCAAGTAACTAAGTTAACGAACTTAATAACGTTGGTAAAGATTTCCTCAATGCGAGGTGTTGAAACCACCACCGATCCGTTCCACACAGTGCGAGTAACAGGTGGAGTGAATGACTTAATGACTCTATAAAAAGTTGTGGCGCCGTTACTTAAGTCGTAGATGACATCTTCAACAGCGTAGTTAGGGTCGATCCAAGGCACTGTTTGTGAGGCCTCTGAGCGAATAAACACCCCATTGTCAAAGTAAGTCTCTATGCTCATGATTGGCGTAACGTGCTCAACCGCAGCATAATTTCTTATAGCTGAGGTGCTTCTAAAAGAAACAACATCGCCTGGCGCAAATCTGAATAGGTCTCTAAATGTAGGAAGACCGGGAGCCTGAATGACCCAGATAGAACCTGTCCATTCATACAAGCCTCTGCTCTCAGCATTGTCTCCAATAACAAGCGCAGTGTCTCCTAAGATTAAGCTTGACTCAGCTGGAATGTCGCCAGCATTGATGAGACTTGAAGTGATGCTGTTGGAATAAACAGTCTCTGTAGACGGAACGTAAGCAGTGTATGTAGACTCAAAGAAGGACTTTGTCACTTCTTCTATAACTTCTTGCTCTACCAAAGACGCGATGTCTGACGTGTTAGGAGTAAAGTCCTTAAGTGCAAAGAAGTAGCGAGGAGTGTCTAAATTTCTTAGAAATAGTTTACGACAAGTCTCAGACACTTCTGCACATTTACCTTGGGTTTCGATGCACGTTTCTAACTCAGCTGCGTCATAACCACCTATAGGGCGATAGCGAACGTATTCTCCAGCAGAGAAGCGAGCTTTGTAACGGAATGGTCTAGAGCTGAATGAGGACTTACCGTCGCAACCAATAAAAGGAACGGGTCTGATAATCTCTAAAGCTGAGCCTTCTACCAGCGAGGTTACAGCGGCCTTTAGCGTTCCAGTCTGAACAAAAGTGAACGTCTCCAAGACGCGTCCAAAAACCTCAGTTGCACCAGCAACTTGGTCGATGTAACAGTTCTCTTGGTTTATTTGGCCAGTTTGAAGCTCAGAAGGGTCTGGAGTCTTTACATACTCACCTGCAAGATACGTCTCTCCTTCTTTAAGAAGACGCACCACTGAAGTCGTGGTTGAAACTAAACCGCTAGCTTGTGCTGTTCCAAGGGTTGTTGTGTTAGCCGTTACAGTGAAAGCTGTGTTGACTACATAAACTGGAGACCCAGGGCGCTTGTGCTTGTTAAGGTACGAAGGTGTAGATGGGAAGAACACGTTAAAGCGTGTGTCGTCCTGATCGTACTGTATGATTTGAGGATCGTAGTTACCGTTAGAGTCTAAGGCTGTGTACGACGCGCCTTCTTCCCAGTCAGCGAAAACTTTCTCTCTAGAAATAAATCCTCTAGAGATAAGATCAGCAATAGTTAACACAGAGCGATAACTAAAAGCTGTCAGTACTACGTAGAGCTTACCGTCAGTCTCAATTACATCTCCGGTGTCGTAAGAACCTACTGAAAGGGTCCTAATAAGTTCCACATCTAAGTCGCCGGTGTTGACAAAGTAAGTCTTGTCACTCAGCTGAGGTGTAAAGCTTTCGAGCGCTTCATAATAAACGGCAAAGGTGTTGCCTTGTTCTACTACGAGGTCGCCTTTTTGAATAGCATCTCCACTCTTAAAGGGAACAGGAGAAGTCAGGTTGAAGCCTGAAATGCCAATTTGTGTAGGAGGAACATATGCTTTCATGAACCCGATGTCGGGGTCAATGTATTGATTTGTTGTTCCTAAGGTTAATGGGAATGATGTGGCAAGTGCGCTTTCTACATCTGAGACAGACTGGTCATAAGACACTGGGAACACAGCATTAGGCTGCATCACAGCAAACATGCTATTGCGAGCCGTCTGTGTAAGCCGTGTCAAGTCTTGAGCATAAGGCTTACTAGGGTCATAGTCCAAACCAATGTGGAAGTCTACGTCGTTGACCTCCATAGGATAGACTTGCCCAAGGAATTCAACAGGCAAACTCCAACGCATGAGGTTCTCAAGCGCACCTTTTTGAGCTGAGGTAATGGGAGTGCCGTCAGGGTTGAGCACAAAGAATGACACAGCAGGAGCTGAGACTTCGTAGTCTAGACCATAACGATAAGTGTCCTTCTCACTGCGGCGAGGAAGAACTGTGCAAGCTGTTCCTGGACCTAAAGCATCACTAAAGAAATCTTGCCAGTCTTCTGCTGAAACAGGATTGCGACGACGAATCAGACTAAAGAAGCGTTCCTTAACTTCAGACAGAAGCTCAGGGTCTTGACCGCCAGTTGCAGCGTCTGTGTTTAGTACGGACTCAACGCCAGAAAGAGACGTGAGACTCTTAGTAATGGTCCCAGGAGCTACGTTCGCCCCAACTCCTCTTAAAACAGAGATAGCCTTTACTTGGCCTTTGCTCTGTCCAGACGGAATTGTGAGTCGTTCTGTGGTCACGAACACTATCTGTTCGCCACCTGTTTTGTTAGGGTCTGTACCTATTTGATAGCCAGGGAAGACGTCAAACTGATCGTCCCTTGGTTTGATGACAAAGGAAATGTCTACAATTGCGCCAGCGCCAGTGCGTCTCTGCGCACCAAGAAATGGTCCGATCCACTCAACTAGGACGGATTCAGGAAACTGGTTCGCAAACTGCAGAAACTCGGCTTGAGCAAATGCTTGACCTTCTAGCAGCGCAACAATAGGCGAGCCGGACGAAAAGTCGTTAATGGTTGCGTTAGACGCTTCGTATACGCGTCTAGCAGCCGCTTGTACTAGCTCGGCCTCATTCCTCGGGTCGAGCTCTACGTTTGGTAACGGAGAGTAACCAGGCATCAGAATGCGCCTTCGTCAATGATTGGGAAGTTTTGGACTTGCTCGTCAAGGATGTCCTTAGTGATAACGTCCTCTGGCTTTAGGTTAGAAAACTTAGCTGTAAAGTTTTGGTTGGAGCCACCTTTATTAAACTTAGCAAGAGTGGTCCAGGAAACTGGAGCGTTGTCAGGGTTTGAGTTGACCTGGTCTCCAAAGGCTACAAAGCCCATGAAACTTTTGCGCCCTGTGATAGGAGTGCCACCGTAAGTTTGGTCGGTAGTTGTAGTAACGTAAGAGCTGTCAAGGCCTTCAGTGCCTCCTCTTTGAACATCACCTAAGTTAATAGGTGGGAAGTGCCAGTCAAGGTCTTGACCGTCAAAATAAATTTCACGTGCGCCGTTGAGCCACTTGCTCGTTACGATGACGCCTGGTCCGAATGTTGTCTTCATTTACAGAGAATGTGTGGCATTTAATAAAGTTTTACCCCAGACTTTCAAGGGTTTTTATAAGGCGCGTGACTTGATGTCTGTTCGTGCCTAATGGAGCGTTTTTAAGACAAAGAACAAGGCATTCTTCGTCAGAGATAGGAATTCTTTTAGACCAACCTGTTTCGTCTCTGTACCAGCCGGGCTGGACTTTGTCTTCGTAGAGTTCAGACATGGAGCGTCGAGGTTTTGACTATTATAGTGAAAAAGCCCCACCAGTGAATACTGGCAGGGCTGAAGTAACGAATGGACGGTAACAAAAGTTATCCGTAATTCCAGTCATTAACTGTGAAGACAAGTTCAATCGTTCCAACATCGCCACTCTCACGGTCAACTTCAGCAACGGTCAGCTGTTGTAGCTGACAGCCGTAAAGCTGGTAAGGTGTGGAGTTGGAGTCATCGCCATTGCAGGTTGTGGGCTGAATGGTGATAGAGATGAACTCGCAATTGTAGTCTGCCCAGATCTGTTCGATCGTGTGAGCAAACGCTGGGTCATATGGTGCGGACAGTGTTACGTCGTCGCAGGAGCGAGGACCAACAACTTTATAGATGCGGTTCCCGGTCCCGTTAGCGTACTGTCCAGTCTCTGCGGTATCGATGATACCACTAAAAGTAGTCCAAATGGTCTCCATCCCAGCGATGGTGACGATAAAGGACGACTTTGGGATAGGTGTGATAACTGGCATAGGGATTCCTCCTTAAGTAAAATAAAGTGGAATCAGTTCAGGATGTCAGCAACGTAGAAGCCAGAACCATACTTGCCAGTAGCGCCCAGGCCGGTCACTTGAGCTGAACGCTCGACAGTGATTTCAGCACGAACAACACGGCGCTCACGGATGTAGTACTCAGGACGGACAGCAGGTGTGCCAGTCAACTGGTAGGTGTAAGCGAAAGCAGGGGTTGCAGCAGATGCACCACCAGCAGGCATTACGCTATCAGAAGCACTAAGTGGGCTGTAGAACAGCAAGAATGCGTTCTCAGGGAACACAGGCTCGAGTGTGCCATCGGCAGTCAGTTGACGACCTTCAGCAACACGAACGCCACGCTCAAGACCGAAGTAACGAGCGATAACATCGGTGTCGATGCTGTCGGCAGTTGTGAACTGAATACGATCGACAATGCTCTCCATGGTGAGGAGGCGATCGAATACGGCGGAACCGATGACGGCGCTGTTAGGACGGATACCAATTTGGTTGGCAACCGTACGCTTCATGGTCAGAACGTCGGTGATTGCGTTAGCAGTAGTACCTGCCCAATCAGCGGGGCCTGTAGGAGCAGGAGCAGCAAGTCCAGCAGCCGCAGCAGCGAACAAGGTCCAGGTGCCGTAGGCTAAGCCGATTTGAGTGGCAGTAGCGCCTTCATAGTTACCAGTTACGGCAACAGCGTTAGCTACGGTCACTTCGTAGGCATTCATCAAGCGGGACATCGCGTTGCGAGTCTCGATTGCGCGGAGGTCTACTTGTGCAGGGCCTTCGCCAGCGTTCTCGATAACTTCCTCAGGAAGTTCCCATGCAACCACCTCTTGGTCGAGTGCATAAGGATCGCTATCAAAGCGACTTTGAACAGCAGGAATGTTGGAGCCGTAAGCACGACGGAAGTCGTTTACAGCGAAAGCTTCCTTACCGAACCGCAGTGTGCGGCCGGCGCGGGTGGGGGTGTCCACCACAGGAGCGATAAAGTTTGCAATGTTGGTCTCGGGCAGCATGTAGCCCTGAGCCAACGTAGTCAGGATGGGATCGACACTCGCGTAAGTGTCTCTAAGATTCATCATTGGCCTTCAAGGTCCTCTTCTAATGGAAGATGAACAGAATGTCTTGGTCTTACGCAAATGCAGCCAAGCTATTCTGAAGTGTATAAGGTTTACGGGTTTATCAGTTGAAGCTGACAAGAGCGAAGCTGGTGCCGCCGATGGCGACGAGCTGACGCACGATAGGAGTTGTGCCGTCAACTGTCACGGCGAAGGCGCCGGCAGCAGAGGAAGCTCTTCCAGTCGCATCGACAGTCAGCACAGTGCCGACTACAACTGCGTTGGCAGCGTCCATTGCAACAAGCAGCAAACCAGAGGTTGCTACTGTAGCTAGGCGGAGAAGGTCTGTGGCGTAGCCAGTTGTCGCAGTGTTGAACTCCTGTTGGAGCACACCGAGACATTCGCCGGCGCCGGCAAACACGTTGGTAATAGATGTTGGGTCAGTTGCGCCAGTTGCTTGAACAACGGAGAACTGGGGAATAGCGAGGTTATCAGCAACCAAGCCTGTTTCGGCAAAGCGAATGTATTGCTTGCCGTACTGCGGTCCTGCAGCCATGTTTCTTTACGGGTTAGGGTTTGGGCCCTCTAAAGAGGAGGGTTCAACGAGGCTCACTTGGAGTCTCACAATAAGTTTTACCCTATCTGTAGTCCATTGAGCAACGACAGCGGTCTAAACACCGGCATCGTTCTCCTGGAACAGGTAAGGCTCCCATGGGTTGCCATCCCATGGCGTCGTAGCCTATGCAATCTACGCAACATCTCTTGTCGAGATAAGCGCGTCTACGCATTTGCTTCATGCCCACTCGGGACATACGCTCCATTTCTCCAAAGGAAAACCAGGAGTAAACGGGCGTGACTAAATAGCGACTAAGTCGGGACTCTACACCATTCCATGTGGCTGGTGTAGACTTGCCTACTGTAGGCACCATTAGGCGGGTTGGAATCTCATCAAGCACATCTTGCGCTAACTCATCGTAAGCGGTCAGTGCCTTTCTTGCTCCTTTTGATGGAGACAAGTTGAGTCCTTCAAGCTCTCCGTCCGTTGAACCGGCATAGGAGAGACGTCCATCTTGCAATGAACTTTTGATGTCTGCATAAAACTTCCACAAATACGGAAGTGAGCGCATCGTTGTGGCAAATGTTTGGTCTTTGAGGTTAGTGTCGCGCTTGTCGCCAAGCATCACGCCTGAAAGTGCTGCAGTGACTGTGCTGTCAGCTGCTACTCTTTCAAACTCATCAAACCTCATCTTACCTTTCTCGAGACGAGAGGCCAGCGCTGAGTTGCGCTTAGCCATCTCTTCTTCGATTTTCTCTACTGAAGGAAACTCGGAGACCAGGTCATCAGCAAACTCTTCGAAACGCGATTTGCGCTTGGTAGCTTGTCCAATGTAGGTCAGTAGTTCCATAGTTTAGAAGGTCGCCCAAGCAACGCGTACCCAGGCGGTTTCAGCATAGAAGTAAAGGTGATTTTCGTCTGCTCTAATCTCTCGGTTAGTACCAGGAGAAGAAGACAGTGGCGGAACTGCGGCTCCTTGGAGCTTGACAGCTGTGCCAATAGCCTGACGTTGGGTCAGACTTACGAACTTGTGGTCCGTAGATGCGTCGTCTAGATCGTCTGGGTCAAGAACGACAGATGCGCCATTCTTACTGTTGACGCTAACGACTGCAGCTCCAGGCTGAAGAGAGTTGTTAATCAGCCCTAATTGAGCAACTGTAACAAACCTATGGTCCGTACCAACGTCCAGAATGTTATCAGCGTTTAGACTGACAGCACCTGTTTGACCGTTGACACTTTGGACAGGAATGTCCGCAATGCCAGGCTTATTGATAAGGTCGTTCCAATCTCCTGTGGTTGCTACGGTCGCAAGAGAAGGGGATCCGGTGAGATCGGAGTAACCGCCAGTAGTTGCGACTGTGGCAAGAGAAGGAGTGCCAATGACGTCGGAGTAGTTTCCTGTTGTAGCAACAGTACTTAAATCTGACGGTTGAATGGCACTAGCCAGAGAACTAACCTGACTAGCGCTTACAAACTTATGCGCAGTGGCATCGTCGTTTAGGTCATCAGGCGTCAAAGTGACATTGCCTGTTTGACCATTGACGAAGTTCACTCCACCTGCTTCAGCTGTAATAAGGCCAGAAACGGTCTCGAATGAGACCATGCGAGCATCCTTATTACTATTGTTAATAAGGAAGTAGTCGCTGGCGTCTATTGTAGCTTGTTCTGCAATGTTGAAGAGTTTAAGAACCATTTCACTGAGCCGTGAATAGAGTTTGCTTCAGAGCTTCAGCATAGTTGATGCCTTCTTCTTTGGAGATCTTCAGAGCTTTCTCATGTGGGTCGAGCTCTTCGAAAGGAATTGCTTCAGATGATTTACCACCAGCAATTTCAGAGAAGGAAACTTGACTTGGAAGTGCAACCAACAGGTCCATCAGCTTAGTAGCTGCAGACTCGCCTTCAGCGAACTGAAGAGTGCCACTCTCGAGTCCTTCCATGTAGTCGACAAGCTCGGCTTGTTCGATCACTGCGGAAGTAAGCTTACCGTGAGCATAAAGTGCTTCGGCAAACTCTTGAAGTTGTGCACGATGAGCAGTTTGCTCAGCTGCAATCTTCTGAGAAAGAAGCTTAGCGTTAGCGGCTTCGAGTTCAGCGAGACGTGCTTCGAGTTCAGAGAACTGAGCAGTTTCTTCGGCTTTCTCTTCAGCGTAGTTAGAAACAGCGGGCTGAGCCTTGCTGCCTTTCTTACCAACGTACATTACGCGGACTTGAGGCTTCTTGACTGCGGAACCTGAACCAGGTACTCCACCAGCAGGAACAGTAGGCTCTTCACGACCAGTTTCGCCTTCTTTACCGGCTTTACCGATTTCAGTGCGGTCCTTGTCTTGCTCACCACCATCTTTGCCTGTTACATCGCGCTCATCGCCGTCAGCGTCTACGCCTTTCTTTTTACGACCATCAGGTTGCTCAGAGGACTTAGCAACTTTGTCGCGCTTGTCACCGTCACCGTCAGCTTTGCCAACTTCTCCACGACCAGACTGATCGTTTTGAGTTTTTCTGGTAGACTTAGCCCGACCTTTCAGGCCGTCGTCACCATGCTTAGGCTTAGACTCTTCGCCAAACTCTTCTGCTTCCTCAGAAGCTTCGAAGATTTTAGACTTAGGTGTTTCGATAACGCCAGTGTCAGATGACTTGATGTTGTCGGAACCACGCTTCTTCTTGTCACCTTTATCGTTGGTGGGGTCGAAGGTGGGCTCTTGGAAGTCGGCTTGAGCAAAGTCAAATCCGGCTTTGATGCCTGCTTCATAAGAAGGAGTAGAGGATTCGGTCTCTTCATACTCGATGTCTTGACCAAGTTCGAGAGCTTCAGCATAAGCTTTTACAGCTTGCTCGAAACCTTCTTTGTACTCAGCAACGTCCATGCCTTCAGGAACCACGACTTCAGAGTAGTTACGCTTCTTGCTATCGCAACCAGCATACTCTTCCTTGTCTTCTTCCTTCATGGCTTCCTCTTCAGAAATGCCTTCTTTCTTGGCTTTCTTCTTGGCAGCGTTCTTTTTCAGTGGCTCTGGAAGATTTTTGCCTTCCATTTCCTTGGATTCGACGGTGTCGTCTTCATCCTTGTTGACCTCTTTCTTCTTCTTCAAGAAGGCAGGCATCTCTTTGGATTCGACGGTGTCATCATCGTCATCCTCCTCTTCTGCGTCCTCGGCGCCCATGTCGCCTGAGGCCACTTTCTTTTTCTTCATTTTGGGCTCTTCAGCAAACTCGGCGCCTTGTGCGGCGACCTCTTGCTGTTCCTCCTCAGCAGGAGCTTCGAGCTCCTGTTTTGATTTTTCTTCAGAAGTCATTTCTGACCGTGCCTCATTGAGCTTTTCTTTCAATACTTCCAGCGGACCGGTGTCCACTTTCAGTGTCGGGCCGAGTTCGGGGTCGAACACAGCATCTGGTGAGAGAGTAACTGCGAAGTCGAGGATGTCCTCGCCTTCAGACTCTTCAGCGTAAGCGAAACCTTTCAAGCCTTTGACGGCTGGAGGTTGCGCACCAAGCATAGCGACGTGGCGTAAAGACCACTGACCAGGCTCAGGATTAATTTTGGACTCGGGAGAGTAGAAAGATGCAGAGACCTTTTTGTAAAGGCCATTCTTCACGTAGTCTTCCATCAACGGGGAGAACTCAACCTCAGCTACGAGGTCTTCGCCCTTCATTTTGACGTTTTTAACCCAGCCCCATGCAGGAACTTTGTCATTGTCAGTGTGCCCGATTCTAATGGGAGCCTCGTGGACTTCCGGCTCGTAAGAGTCCGCGACCTGTTTTAGGTCGGCTTTTGTAAACTCTCTCGTGATTCCTTGCGCGCTTGTTTGCGTGCCAGGTGAGAAAATGTGGACGTCTTTAATCATGGTGGAGTTTAGTCCTCCTAAAGTTACTTTTACCCTTCTCCTAGGATCTCCGCGATAAGCGAGTCGAGATCACTGTCCGGAAGGTCTTCTTGAGGAGCTTCATCCTCAGCTTCCTGCGTCCCAGGCTCAGCAGGAGCGCCAGCCTCAGGAGTTTCGGGAGCGGCCCCTTCTGCTTGCGGAGCCACCTGTTGGTCTTCCACCTCAACGTCGAAACGATCAGTGAGCCATTCCGTAGTCGGCTGATAACCGACGTCTTTGACCATCGTAGCGACGTCTGCCATAGTGAGTTGAACATCTTCTTTTGGATCGAAGTCTCGGTAGATTTTTGGAGACTGGACGTTTGTTCCGAAGTTTAAGTCAACCATCCAGCGAATAAGCGAGTCATTCAACTGGTGGGAGATAAGCTCAGAAATGTCCTTTGCTCTCGCCATCCTCACTGTTTGTGCAACTTCAGAAGAAGCGCGGGAACCTGCATCAGCAGTACCAGCTTCGTCCTCACCAGCGATAAGCACGGTGATGTTGCGAGCAAGAGATTCGCGAAGAGTGTGGAAGGTCTCAGGACTTCCGCCTGGGTTTACGAACTCAAGTTCGAAACCTTCAGGAAGAACCAGAGCGGTTTCTTGGCTTAAGTTAGACAGATGGTCATAGAGTGTGTCTACCTCTGCTGCAGTAGCAGAAAGAGGTGCTTTAGCAACTGCGGTTGGGTTTGCAAACCTATCGGAATAGAGAAGCTGCGACTCAAGAGCACGGCGCTTAAACTTGACCAATGGATAAAGAACTCTTCCGAGTCCTGCGCCATAGGGATCTCCATTGTTTTGTGCCCAATAACGGAACACAACAAACTTTCGAGCAGGAAGCTCAATGCCGGCAAAAGGGTCTTCCCTTGTGGCCATTCTCATGGTAAAGCCGTAGTCGGCATCCTCCATTTCCTCAAAGCGGAAACGGCGTTGGTCACGGAAACGAAAGTCAAAAGGAATGATGCCAGACTTAGTCCGACGCCACATTACCTCACCGACAGTGAAACCTACGATGTAAGCTTCGAGCAAACCTCGATAGATTTCATCCATCTGAAGTTGGCCGAGCTTTTCTTCAATGTAGTCACGCACAGCGATGTCACCAGGCTTGTCTGAAGCTGGCTCTAACTTCCACTCTCGTGCTGTAACTTCTTGAGACATTTTGATAAGAGCTGACTGAACAGTCTCGTCAAAAATCAGCCTGTTGTAGATGTTGAACGCCTCAGCGCCACCTTTCTGAATTAGTAGCTCGTCATTAGGACGAACAATCAGTTCTGTTCCAGAGGATGAACCCTGCCAACCACCTAAGATGTTGGATTCAAATGGGTTCCTGGCGTAAGCCGCTGACTCGCCTTTAGGAATGGCGGGGATAGAAAAACGTTTTGCCATTACATGTTCAAGGCGAGTGAAAGTGGTGGAGCGGGGATGCCGTTCACAGAGTATCTTAGGACAACGTTGTAAACTCCACCGTCAGCAACGTCTACGCCTCCATCAACCTCGAGGTTTGTAACCTCTGGTACCTGTTTCTCAACCGCAAAGGAAATGCGGGCGTTGATGGCGTTAGGCTCGAGTGTGTCAAAGATTTTAGGGTCAAAACCGTAGTCTGACCTCATGACCCGTTCAAATGGCCGTGTTTCTAGTACAGAAACGATTTGGTCTTCCACTAAAGCTAAGTCTTCTGAAAGGGCTAAGCGCCCATTCACTATCTGAAGCGGATAAGTTAGTCCTCTCTTTTGAGCCATTAGACCCTGTACCTTCGTCGGATTTCAGTGTTGACCAGGCGAATGCCTCGGTCCCAGTCTTGTGGTTTAGTTTCTGCCAACTCTGAACATAGTCTCCGAAGAGAGTCCAAGGGCATGGTAGAAATGGTAGTTGCGTCGAGTTTTTCAACGGAGGTGGAGCGAGGTGAGTCGCTCCTTGCCTCCAAAATAGCCTCGCAGTAGGGCCCCAAGTGGAGC
>TARA_R110001592_G_scaffold363398_1_pt1 | contig 18922 bp, 17 predicted proteins | sample TARA_R110001592 | Tara Oceans TARA_R110001592 (sample SAMEA4398387) | marine metagenome | biome: Polar Biome; feature: [SRF] surface water layer (ENVO:00010504); material: water (ENVO:00002006), including particulate matter (ENVO:01000060) such as... | depth 5 m | reverse complement strand
GTTGTGAAGAGCTGGACTGCGTCCAGTGTCTACCACAACACCACCTGGGCAATACAAAACGGTGGATCTTCTAACTCTTTGCCCATGTTGTCAGTAGCTGAACTGTGTCCAGTGTCTGCCGCAACACCACCCGGGCAATCGCGCGGCACTTTACTTTTCTCACCCGGCTTTGTCAATCCTCGCGTATACTTAGGGGCTCATAGACAAACCTGTATTCAATATTCCAAGGAAGACCCTCTTAAATATGGCCAAGAAAGGCAAGATTGCCGACCCTCATGCTGCCCGCGAGGCAGCACGCTACGACAACCCCATCCCCAGCCGGGAAGTAATTCTGGAGCTGTTCAACGCAGCGGACAGCCCCCTCGATCAGGAGGGCATCGCCCAGCGCTTGTCACTCGCTGAACCGGAGCAGCTCGATGCCCTGCGCAAGCGCTTGCGCGCCATGGAACGGGATGGCCAGCTTATGGTTAACCGGCGTGGCGACTATGGCCTGGTGGACAAGATGCACCTGCTGCACTGCCGGGTGCAGGGCCATCGCGACGGCTACGGCTTTGCCATTCCGGTAGAGAAGGGGGGTGAAGATGTGTATCTCAGCGCCCGCCAGATGAACTTCGTATTCGACGGCGATGAAGTGCTGGTGCGGGTAACCGGTGTCGACCGCCGTGGCCGTCAGGAAGGCAAGGTGGTGGAGGTGCTGGCAAGGGCGCACAGCACCATAGTCGGCCGTTATCAGGAGGAGAGCGGTATCGGCTATGTGATCGCCGAGAACAGCCGCATCAACCACCAGATCCTGATTCCGCCCAAGGAGAAGCTCAACGCCATTTCCGGCCAGATCGTCACCGCCGAGATTACCTCCTTTCCCACTCGCCAGTTGGGTGCCAAGGGCCGTATTGTCGAGATTCTCGGTGACCATATGGACCCGGGGCTGGAGATTGATGTCGCCATTCGCTCACACGGTATCCCCTTCGAGTGGCCGGAAGCCGTGGTGGACGAGGCCGGGCGGTTGGAGGCTGAGCCGCTGGAGGAGGACAAGAACCACCGGGTAGACCTGCGCAAGCTGCCTTTCGTCACCATCGATGGTGAAGATGCCAGGGACTTTGATGACGCGGTGTACTGTGAGAAGCGTACCCTGGGAGGTTGGCGCCTGTGGGTGGCCATTGCCGATGTGTCCCACTATGTGCGCCCGGGCTCTGCACTCGATGAGGAGGCAAGCCATCGTGGCAACTCGGTGTATTTCCCAGAGAAGGTGGTTCCCATGCTGCCCGAGGCCCTGTCGAATGGCCTGTGCTCCCTCAAGCCGGCGGTAGACCGCCTGGCCATGGTCTGCGAGATGGAGCTGAGCCGGGCGGGCAAGCCTTCCAAGTACACCTTCTATGAGGCGGTCATCCACTCCCACGCGCGCCTCACCTATACCCAGGTAGGCGAGGTACTGGAAAAGGGCTCCCATCCCGATGTCGACAAGCAACGGGTCCCTGACCTCAAGCGCCTGCACAGCCTTTACAAGGTGTTGCGCAAGGCCCGGGACAAGCGCGGCGCCATTGATTTCGAGACCGTTGAAACTCGTATCATCTTTGATGAGCAACGCAAGATCGATTCCATCGTGCCGGTGGTGCGCAATGACGCCCACAAGCTGATCGAAGAGTGCATGTTGTGCGCCAACGTGGCCGCGGCAGATTTCTTCGAGGCCAATGCGGTGCCCATGCTGTATCGGGTGCATGAGGGTCCCACGGAAGAGAAGCTGGAGAACCTGCGCAAGTTTCTCGGCGAACTGGGGCTGGACCTGGGCGGCGGTATCAAGCCGACACCGCTGCACTATCAGCAACTGCTGCAGCAGATTGAGGACAGGGAAGATGCGCATGTAATCCAGACCATGCTGCTGCGCTCATTGCGCCAGGCGGTCTATCAGGCGGAAAATGGTGGCCACTTCGGGCTGCACTACCCGGCTTACGCACATTTCACCTCACCGATACGGCGCTACCCCGACCTGCTGGTACATCGCGGCATCCGTCGGGTGATCCGCGCCCAGAAAAAGGGGAAGGGCGTACAGCGGGTGAAGGGCGCTAAGCCCATTCCCATGCAGAGCATTTTCCCCTACGACGTGCAGGCCATGGTCACCTACGGTGAGCACTGTTCCATGACCGAGCGGCGCGCGGACGACGCCACCCGCGAGGTGCAGGCCTGGCTCAAATGCGAGTACTTGCAGGATCACGTCGGAGACGAGTTCGGTGGGGTGGTTGCCGCCGTCACCAGCTTCGGCCTGTTCGTGGAGCTGGAGGATCTCTATATAGAGGGGCTGGTGCATATTACCGCCCTGCCCAGCGACTACTACAATTTTGACGCATCGCACCAGCGCCTGGTCGGTGAGCGCAGCGGCCGCAGCTTTCAGCTCGGTGGCAGGGTGCGGGTGCAGGTAGCCCGGGTCGACCTTGACGACAAGAAGATCGACCTGGAACTGATTGACAGCCAGCCCCCGCGCAAGACCAAGGGCGGCGCTAAAAAGCCGGCGGGTTCCGGCGGTAAGGGCGGTGCTGGGCGCGGTACGCAGAAGAAGGGAGCTGGTTCCAGGTCCGGCTCCGGCAAGGGCACTGCGGGGAAAAAGCCGGCAGGAAAAAGTCAGGCGCGAAAAAAACCGGCGGCGAAAAGCGCCGCTAACAAGGGCGGCTCAGCCAAAGGCGCTGCAGGAAAGTCCGGGGCCGGCGGTAGTGACAAAAGCGCCAAACCCAAACCCAAACCCAAATCCAAAGGCAAAACCGGCCTGCGCCGGCATCACTAGGCGCGAGATTAATCATGCAGGAATACATCTACGGCATACACGCGGTGGACAGCTTGCTGCGTCAGAACCCGAAATCTGTGCAGCGCCTGTGGGCTCAGCAAGGGCGTGACGACAAGCGCATTGGCTCTCTGCTGGAGCTGGCGCAGAACCAGGGTGTGCCCGTGGCGCGCGAAACACGCCAGGCCATGGATGAGATGGTCAAGGGGCGTCACCAGGGGATAGTGGCGGAAGTCTATGCCGCGCCGGCATCCGGCGACACCGGCCAGGCCAACCTCTGGCAGGAAGCAGATTTGCTGAGAGCGGTAGATGCCAAAGAGGGGCCTTTGCTGCTGCTGGTGCTGGACGGTGTGACGGACCCTCACAACCTGGGTGCCTGCCTGCGCAGCGCCGACGCCGCCGGTGTGGATGCGGTAATAGTCCCCAAAGACAAATCCGCCGATCTCACGCCGGTGAGCCGCAAGGTGGCCTGTGGTGCCGCAGAAGTCGTGCCGTTTGCGCGGGTAACCAACCTGTCGCGCACACTGCAGGCGCTCAAGGAGCGCGGGGTATGGCTGTTCGGTGCCGCAGGAGAGGCGGAAAAATCGCTGTATAACAACGACTTGACTGTTTCCATGGCGTTGGTAATGGGCGCGGAAGGCAGCGGTCTGCGGCGCCTCACCCGTGAGCAATGCGATTTTCTGGTGCGTCTGCCCATGGCGGGCTCGGTAAGCAGCCTGAACGTCTCGGTAGCCACCGGTATCTGCCTGTTTGAGGCCCAGCGACAGAGGCTTGCGAGCCAGCAGTAAAATCTGTAAACTCCGCGCTCTTCAAAATTTGCCCGGCCGCATGAGTGGTCGATCCTCCTTGCTACACCGCCCTGATGGAAGGGATGGGTAGCATTAACCCGTAAGGAGCTCTTGTATGCGTCATTACGAAATCGTATTTATGGTCCATCCGGACCAGTCAGAACAGGTGCCCGGCATGATCGAGCGCTATACCACTACTATCCAGAAAGACGGCGGCCAGGTACACCGGCTGGAAGATTGGGGTCGCCGCCAGTTGGCCTACCCGATCAGCAAGATTCACAAAGCACATTACGTGCTGATGAATGTTGAAGCGTCCAACGACGCGCTGGACGAATTGACCAGCACTTTCCGTTTTAACGACGCCGTTATCCGTAACCTTGTTATCCGTCGCGATGAGCCTGTGACTGAAGAGTCGTTCATCATGAAGGCCGAGAAGGAAAGTCGCGAGCGCAAGACCCGTTATGAAGAGCGCCAGGCCGTAGTCGAGACACCGGCAGAAAAGCCCGCTGAGAAGCCGGCTGAAGAAACTGCTGACACGACTGCCGAGACAAAAGGCGAGTAGACCCAAGCAGATGCTTGTCAGTCACTCTCATAACGAATATTAAGGTTTAAAGGAGTATTACCATGGCACGTTTTTTCCGTCGCCGTAAGTTTTGTCGCTTCACTGCCGAAGGCACGAAGGAAATCGACTACAAGGATCTGGAAACACTGAAGGCCTACGTTTCTGAAACAGGCAAGATTGTTCCCAGCCGCATCACCGGCACCAAGGCCAAGTACCAGCGTCAGTTGGGCACTGCAGTAAAGCGCGCGCGCTTCCTGGCCCTGCTGCCTTACACGGATGCACATCAGTAGGAGTTTCCCGATTCGTACGCGAGTCCTACGAGGCCTGAGATGAAAGGTCTGGCAGCGTTTGTGATGCGTGGCCGCTTCCAGGCGCTGATGGTCTGTGTGGCCGGTGCCGGGAGTCTGTTTTTTTGTTGGATCAGTGCAGCAGTACTCGCACTGGTCACCCTGCGCAAAGGTGCGGGGGCCGGGGCCAGCTTGTTGGCCTGGGCGTTACTGCCATCTGGTGTCCTGTTGTATGCCTATGGTGACAGTGGCCCGTTGACCATGCTGGTGGGAACTGCGGTTCTCGCAATGGTGTTGCGCGCAACAGTGAGCCTGCCAGTGGCGGTACTTGCGAGTATCCCGGTAGGCGTTGTAACCGGGCTGGCACTGGTCGCTTTTGGCGGGCAGTACCTGGAACAGGTAGTAGATCTTTTTGGGCAGTTCCTTGCCACCATGGAAGAGCAACTGTCCCAGGGCGGTGAGCAGATCGTACTGGCCAAGCCCGACACCACGCAGGTGGCGGGTATGATGGGCGCAGGCACCGCGGCAAGTGCAGTGATGTGCCTGCTACTGGCGCGCTACTGGCAGGCGGCGCTGTATAACCCGGGGGGGTTCGGGGAAGAGTTCAGAACTCTTTACTACCCGCCGGCGGTAACGACTTTACTGGCACTGGCGACAATAGCCCTGGCCAGTCTGGGTGCTGAATACCGCACCTGGGCAATGATTTGTGTACTGCCGCTGGCATTGGCCGGGTTGGCACTGGTACACGCTCGCGTGGCAGCGCGCGGGCAGGGTAAAGGCTGGTTAACCGGGTTCTATGTGGCCTGGGTGATCTTTGACCCGATAAAACTGTTAGTGGTGTTCGCGGCGATAGCCGACAGCTGGTTCAATTTTCGCCAGCGCTGGACCGGCAAACCCGGTACGGACGTCAGAAAGCGCGACAGTGACGAAGACCGCATCGACGACAACCGGTCAGACGAAGACCGATAAATTTGAAGCCGCGGGAGGAAACTCCCCGAACAGAGGAAAGTAAGATGGAAGTCATTTTGCTGGAGAACATCAGCAACCTGGGTACCCTGGGTGACAAAGTAAATGTCAAAGCCGGTTTCGGCCGTAATTATCTGGTGCCGCAGGGCAAAGCAGTGCCTGCCACTGCAAACAGCATCGCCGAATTTGAGGCGCGCCGCGCCGACCTGGAAGCTGCTGCAGCCGCAACACTGGCCGCCGCCGTAGCTCGTGCAGAGGGCATCAACGCCCTGGGCCTGATCTCCATCCTTGCCAACGCTGGTGAGGAAGGCAAGCTGTTTGGCTCCGTCGGTACTCGTGATATCGCTGAGGCTATTACCGCAGCCGGTGCCGAGGTCGACAAATCTGAAGTGCGTCTTCCCGAAGGTGCCCTGCGCGACCTGGGCGAGTACGAGATCGCCATCCAGGTGCACGGTGAGGTTACCGCCGCTGTTGCCATCGCGGTCATCCCCGAAGAATAGCGACGATGCCTACCTTAGGGTGGGCGTAGCAGCGCGTATTGATACACCAGTCGTTTTGGCGGCTGGTGTATTTTTTTGCCTGCAGAACTGAAAGTTCAGTTAACGCAAACGCGGGGTGAGTGGGTACGAACCGGGGCGGCCGCAAGCCCGCCAGGCACGCCGCATCGGCAGCAGCTCAAACTCATTGCAGATTTTTCACAACCACCTACTGCGCCTTAGCCAGAATTTGGTTAATCTGTGCAGCTCACTTAAAAAAGTCCCAGACTAAAGATGGCCGACCACGATTTCCCCGACAATATCGCCGAGCTGCCCCACCGCGGCGACCACGATATAACGCGGATCAAGATGCATCCCCACTCCATCGAGGCGGAACAATCCGTGCTCGGCGGGCTGCTGTTGTCGGCAGATGCCTGGGATGCCGTGTCGGAAGCCGTGACCGACAGCGACTTCTATCGGCCCGACCACCGGCTGATATTCAGGCAGATATTCAAACTGGCCGAAGCCTCTGAGCCGGTGGATGTGATTACCGTCGCAGACAAACTGGAAGCGCGGGGAGAGCTCGATGCCGCCGGGGGCCTGCCGTACCTGGCAGAGCTTGCCCAGAATACCCCCAGCGCCTCTAACATACGGGCCTATGCCCAGGTGGTGAGTGAGCGTGCCAGCCTGCGTAAGCTGATAGAAGCTGCCCAGGACATCGCCGACAGTGGGTTTAACCCCGAGGGGCGCACTTCGGGCGAACTGATCGATGAGGCCGAGCGGCTCATCATGCAAATTTCCGAGCACGGCCCCAAGGCCGGCGGCCCCCAGGGAGTTAACCCGCTATTGCAGGGCGCACTGGCGCGCATCGAGGAGCTGTTCAATTCCGGTGGTGACATCACCGGCCTGAGCACGGGCTTTAAAGACCTGGACGGCATGACGTCCGGCTTGCAACCCTCCGACCTTGTCATCGTGGCGGGGCGCCCCTCAATGGGTAAGACCAGTTTTGCGATGAACCTGGTAGAGCACGCCATCCTGAACCAGGAGAAACCCATTCTGGTGTTCAGCATGGAGATGCCTGCACCTTCACTGATTGTCAGAATGCTCTCCTCTGTGGGGCATATCGATCAGACTCGCATACGCAACGGCAAGCTGGAGCAGGAGGACTGGCCCAAACTGAGTACCGCCGTGAACAAGCTCAAGGATGCGCCACTTTACATCGATGATACAGCTGCACTGACACCCACCGAGATTCGCAGCCGTGCACGCAGGGTGGCGCGGGAACACGGCCAGTTGGGCATGATTATGGTGGATTACCTGCAGTTGATGCAGATTGCGGGCTCATCCGAAGGGCGCACCGCAGAGATATCGGAAATCTCCCGTAGCCTGAAGGCGATCGCCAAGGAGTTCGAGGTGCCGATGGTCGCCCTGTCGCAGCTTAACCGCTCGCTGGAGCAGCGCCCCAACAAGCGCCCGGTAAACTCCGACCTGCGGGAATCCGGCGCGATTGAGCAGGACGCCGACGTAATTATGTTTATCTATCGCGACGAGGTGTACAACGAGGAGTCACCCGACAAGGGGGTCGCCGAGATTATTATCGGCAAGCAGCGTAACGGGCCTATTGGAATATGCCGCCTGGCATTTCAGGGCCAGTTTACGCGGTTCGAGAACCTGGCCCGCGGCAGTTACGAGCAGAACTGAGGTTCCGCTCATTCTGTGGATTTTTTGCCTGGGCCGAGCCCGGGCAGGCTTGACCTAGCCGATGGCCGATTGCATAAAGTTTTCCAGCCCCAGTTTCTCGATCAAGCCCAGTTGAGTTTCCAACCAGTCTATGTGCTCTTCCTCTGATTGCATGATGTCTGCAAACAGGTCCCGCGAGACAAAGTCACCTACCGATTCGCAGTAGGTAACAGCTGCCTTAAGATCGACATGAGCCACATGCTCCAGTTTCAGGTCACACTCGAGCATTTCTTTGGTATTTTCGCCGATGTAGAGCTTGCCGAGACTCTGCAGGTTGGGCAGGCCTTCCAGGAACAGTATGCGTTCGATCAGTTTGTCCGCATGCTTCATCTCATCGATGGATTCGTGATACTCGTGGTCGCCCAGTGCCGTCAGGCCCCAGTCTTTATACATGCGCGAGTGCAGGAAGTACTGGTTGATCGCAACCAGTTCGTTACCGAGTATGGTATTCAGGTGTTCTATTACTTTCGGATCGCCTTTCACGATATTTCTCCTGCTTGGTCAAAGGCGCAATGATGGACCTCACCAGCGGGGCTGTCAATGTGGCAGTCCTTCCGCAAAGTGCTTAACTTATTGATTTAAAATCAAAAAAACGAATGTAATAGTTTGGTATTGGCGGTGTTGTAAGGCTCTGGAGCGTGTGCAGGGGCGACCGGCGGTCCGATCTAGCCGACTGCGTAGAAAAGCTGTTCGTCGTCCCGCCCCATGGTCCCCAGCGAGTCTCGTACAATATCCCGTGCAAGAATGCCACATTTGCCGCACTGGCTGGCCACACCTAGCGTGTTGCGCAGTTCCTGCATGGAGCTCGCTCCATCCCGGACGGCGGCGCGTATCTGGGTGTCGGTAATACCTTTGCAGAGACAGACATACATGGCTAGGTTTGATCCACAGTGCTGGTGATCAGCGTCAGATCCAAACATTAATGCTAATGAGAATGATTGTCAACACAGTTAATGACAAATTGCTGCGACCTGATTCCGTTTGGGCCGAAGCGATAGCTTATTGCGTGCAAGGCTTTCGCGGTACAGTCCCGATGCCTGCATATTTGTTATCATCTCGGCTCTTGAAAATCAGCTGGCAACCCGTTTCATGCGCAAGACCACACTTCTACCGCTGTTAGCCAGCGGCGACTATTGCTCCGGTCAGGCGCTCGCCGACGCACTGGGTGTCAGCCGGACTGCTATCTGGAAGCAGCTGAATGCGCTGGGAGAGCTGGGGCTGGAGATCGAGTCGGTCAAGGGGCGCGGTTATCGGATTCCCGGCGGTATTGATTTACTGGACGAGGCCCGGGTTCGCGCTGAACTTTCTCCAGCGGCTGACGGTCTCCTCACCCATCTCCTGTTACTGGAAACGGTAGACTCTACCAATGCTGAAGCGATGCGCTTGCTGGAATCCGGGCAGGCTGCCGGATTTGTGTGTACTGCCGAGCAGCAGAGTGCGGGCCGCGGTCGGCGCGGACGCACCTGGGTCAGCCCCTTTGCTCGCAATCTCTATGTGTCCCTGGCGTGGCAATACCATCAGGGAGCGGCTGCTTTAGAGGGCCTGAGCCTGGCGGTGGGTGTGGCTGTAGCGCGGGCGCTGGCTACTCATGGCCTGCCGCCGGTGCAATTGAAGTGGCCCAACGACGTGATCTGCGGGGGCGCCAAGCTGGGCGGTGTCTTGCTGGAAATGATCGGCGATGCCGCCGGTTCCTGCCAGGTTGTTGTGGGTGTCGGGCTCAATGTATCCATGCCTGGCCGCGCTGCCACTGACATAGAGCAGGCCTGGACGGATATCGAGACGGTCAGCAACGGTGAGCATCCGGGCCGCAACGTCCTGCTGGCGGCCTTGCTCAACGAGTTACTGCCTCTTCTTGCCAGCTTCGAAAAGGACGGTTTTGCACCCTGGCGCGACGAGTGGCTGGCGTTGGATGCCTTCGCGGACAAGGCGGTTGTGTTGCATACCGGCGCCAGCACGATGGCGGGTATTGCCCGGGGAGTGGACGAGCGAGGAGCGCTGCAACTGGAGACGGCGGGCGCAGGGATTCAGTCTATCTACGGCGGAGAAATATCCCTAAGGCGCGCACCGTGAAGCTGGCTGCGCGCTGCCTGCAACTGGATTTGGGCAACAGCGGGAGCAAGTGGCGCCTGCTGCAGGACGGCGAAGTCGTGACGCGCGGTACATACCAGGCCGAGAACCCGTCTTCACTGGATGCGCTTCTGCACTGCACACCCACGCTACAACAGGTCTGGATTGCCAGCGTGGCGGGGCGGGAGGCGGAGCAGTCGCTGGCTGGCATACTGACTGAGCGATGGGGTGTTCGTGCGTGGTTCGCCTGCAGCACGGCGAGTTGCAGCGGCCTGCGCAACAGCTACGAAGAACCCGAACGGATGGGGGTGGACCGCTGGTTGGTGATGTTGGCGGCCTGGCATCGGCTGCGCGGCAGGGTCTGCGTGGTGGATGCCGGTTCTGCGCTGACTTGTGATCTTGTCAGCGCTGACGGCCAGCACGAGGGGGGCTATATCATTCCCGGCCCGACCCTGATGGAGCGGGCTCTGTTGCTGGACACTGAAAGAGTGCGATTCGAGGAAGACGCTGAATACACCCTGGCGCCGGGGGTGTCTACCGCAGAGGCGGTGCGGCACGGTATTGCCCTGGCCCAGGCTGGGGCACTGGCCCTGGCAATGGAGCGCGACGATATATTGCCATCGCAGCTGCTGTTTTGCGGGGGCTGGGGAGAAGCCCTGATGAAATTACTCGACAAGGGCGGCAGCTATCTGCCCGACCTGGTGTTCGAGGGGCTGCAAATCGCAGCCCTCAACACAGACTGACAGTAACACTGACTGCCGATCTCTCTAGCTTGCCTTCGCCAATGCGCGAGTCAGGAAGGGCAGGCTGCGCTCCATGCGATAGTCGATACCGGAATGGTTGTCGTCGAACTCCTCGTACACATGCTTCACCCCGTGTTTCGCCAGCTCGCGGGAGAGTAATCGTGTGCCATAGTGAATGTGGTACTGGTCGCGCCAGCCGCAGTCGACAAATACCCCTCGCAAGGTTTTCAGGTTGGCCTTGTATTTTTGCACCATATGGATGGGGTCGTGCGCCAGCCAGCGCTTCCAGCGCTGCGGCAGCAGCTCCCCGGTTTCCAGGTTAAAGGGTAGGCGGAAACCATTGGGTGCTTTTGGGTCAGGGTCGTAGCTTGCTGCCATGGCGAGGTTCATCAGGCACATAATGTCACCGCCGCTGGGGTTTTCTTTTGCCCAAAACGCTTCCAGGAAGCGCCTGACCCGGCCGTCGTCCAGGCCCGGTGTCAGTTTGTCAGTGGCTTTTTTAACATCATAAGGCCCATCCTTACGCGCTGGCTTGCGGAATCTTGCCAACTCGTCGAGCGTGTTGGGCCAGTCGCTGCGGTAGACGAAATCGAAGTAGGCGTCGCCGGAGTGATCCGCGATAGCGCCCCAGTACTTTGGATATTTCATGCCGTGGACAATGGCACCGTAGCCGCCGGATGACTTGCCGAAGCACCCTCTGGCATCCCGGCTGGCAATGGTGCGCAGTTCACCGTCGACAAAGGGAATGATTTCTCGCGTCAGGTAGTCTGCATAATTGCCGATGGCGCTGGAATTGATGTACTGGTTGCCGCCGAGAGCCGTGAAGCAATCGGGGAATACCAGTATCGCCGGGCTTATGCGTCGCTCGTGGATCAGGCGTGCAGCCCGCTCCTGCACATTCTCACCAAAATTTTTCCAGGCGGTATGCGACGGCCCCGAGCCGGTATAGCCCACCAGATCGTAGAGCACGGGAAAGCGCTTGTTGCGGCTCTTGTTATATTGCGGCGGCAACCAGACATGCAGTTTGCGCACATGTGGGTCACCTAGCGGATTGTCCTTGAGAATGCCGGAGATGTGTTCCAGCTCGAGTAATTCGCCCTCGGGCCAGTCGCAGCGTTTTAACGTCATTCCTGCCTCCCGGAATCTCTTGTTTGGGAGGCATAGCCTATACCGATTTATACCGCTTTGTCAGTTGGCGTTGGAATATTTGCCCTCAGAGAAATCTGTGGCCGCGCTGGTTCCTTGGTGGCATAGCCTTTCTCGAACTGCTGTACGGTGCGAAAGAGGGATTTTCGTTGAGGTCCACACTGTTGCACCAGTCTTTGTTGGTGTCCAGAAGAGAGGGCTTTGGCAACTCATCAAGCTGTTGGGCGTATTTTTTCTCAGGCAATAACGCAGCTACCACTAATTTTGCACGGGGAAGAACGTTGCTGGCGGCGATTCTTCCGCGCATACCCCAACCTACCCTGAAACTGTCGCAGTATGATTCATCAACAGTATTGTTTGGAATGGAGGTAAAGGCGACATCCCGCCGCACGCCGTACAGTATTTCCATCATAGCTTCCTCGAAAAGCATGGCCACGTCTTCAAATTGACTGGCGTAACTATAGAGGTCGGAAGCGGGATCCGGTGCGAAGAAAGTAGCTATTTTAGCGGCGTTATAGTTGGCTTCCTGCGGGGTTGCCTGCGCGCCGAAGAACAGTACGTTGGCGATGCTGGCCAGTACGTCCGACTCCAGTGGACGGAATGCCCGCAGCTCATCAGACAGTTGCGAGAAATTCAGCTGAGCCATGGTTGCGCTCATCGGAACAAGGCTTAAAAACTGTGGCCTGATAAAGTCGGCTGCATGGGCAAGCTCGTGGAGTAGCAGGCTGGCAACGTTAAGTTCAATGTCTGCCAGCTCGCGCTGGCCTGTTTCGCTAGCGAGATAGAGTGAATCAAAAACGTCGGTGTTGCCATCGACATAACGCCAAAGATGGGCGAAGTTCACCTCATTGGCGAATTCTGCTCTGTAGTCAGGATCTGTAGAGACGGAGCGTCGTTCCTCGGAATTTAACCAAAAAAAGTCTGCATCAAGATACAACGTACCCGTACCCGGGTCGTAGTAAGACGGGCGAATTTCGGTGCCGATAACAATGGCTGTAACGCTTCGGAACAGCAACAGAATGTCATTTGGCATGGTATAGAGCACTTGCTCGAATCTCTCTGAGATCCATGGCGCTGAGCCCACCAGGCGGGACATTATGTCTGAAACCTGTGGCTGGGATGTGCTCAAGCCTATCAGCGGCAGCGTTCTCATAGTGCACAGATCACCATAGACAACAGGGAAAACACAGCCAACGAGATCTTTCTCCCAGAATTGATCACGGTCATTGGGCTTGAAGCTGGCGTTTTCCACTATATTGACGCTGTCCAGATAAGCGATTTCTTCGCTATAAAGCGTACTTTGAATAGCGCGGGGCATTCGAGCGAGGAAACTCGCTGGGCCGTTGTACCGCTTCTTGCCGAAGAAGTGGGACCATTGCAGGACATCGTTATAATTCGTTTGCTTATCTGCGTTGATGTCCCCAACCATTTTTTGGGCAATTTCGTTAAGGCGCTGGCCGATCTTTGCATTACTCAGGTTGCCCAGCTCCGGTTCCAGCACACGATAAACCGCCTCGCTAAGCATAGTTACTCGGCCGAACGGGCGTTTTAACTGGGCCCCACTCATAATTGCCCGTACCTTACGTTCCACCGTGGTCCCGCCAGTATCCAGTACACCATTGGCGTTACCATCCTTGTCGATACCGCCAGTGGCAGTGACCAGGTAATAGTCGGCGTCAACCAGCGCTATATCGGGTATTTCCACCACACCCAGGTAGGCGGCTTTGCCCCCATTGTTCAGGGCATTCCACTGCTTATCTCCGATGTCTTTCTTCACCGATTTGACATCAGTCGTCATGAGGTTTTTGGCGACCGGGGCGCCGCCTCGTAGTGGCGTAATAGTGACACTGGCGCCGGCAACCGGGCCCATCAGCTCAACTTGCAGACAACCGTGCAGCAGAGGGAGGCATACAAGCAATAATAGAATGCGGCGTGAGAGCAAGTGGGGTATCTCCTGAAATGGCGAGAAAAGCGTTTGCAAATAGTCTGGCCAGTGCGGCTTCTGATGTCCACAAATTGCTCAAAAGGGTGGCCGTACTGTGATCTATGCAAGCTTATTGGAAAGGCGTGGAATTATACCTCAGTGCAGTCTAAGCTGCAGTCTTCCGGATTTTCTTGGCCTGGTATTTCTGAGGATAACTAATGTTGAAATTTGCCTGCTTACTACTGCTGACCATCACCTTTTGTAGCGGTACAATCGCGTCCGAGGACACTGTGCGTCTTATGGCCAATACATCACCACCCTATTCGGACAAGACATTGCCGGAGCAGGGGCTCGCACTGGAAATTGTCAAACACGTTTTTGCTGCCACCCCCTACAAACCCGATATTACAATAGATAACTGGTCGCGCGCGGTCGAGGGCGCAAGTCTGGGTGTTTACGACGGCCTGGCCGCAGCCTGGTACTCCGATGCTCGAAATGATGATTTGTTGTTCAGTGAGCCCTATCTTTCAAGTCAGCTGATTATTCTGAAACTGCGCAGTAATCCACGTCAATACAACTCCCTTCGGGATCTGGCCGGGGGAAGGTTGGGGGTCAGGGTAGATTATGCCTACGGTGTGGATTTTTCTGGCGTACCCGATTTGACTCTGGTGCAGGAAAACCACCTGATCCAGAATTTGCTCAAGCTGCTGAGTGGCTCCGTAGATTTCGTGATAGGTGATCGCCGCACTATTGTGATGCAGCTGAATGAGTATTTGAGCGATAAGATGACTCAATTTGAGGTGCTGGATATCCCCCTGCCGGAGGTGCAGCGGCATGTGGCGATCAGTCGGGAACGGCCGGGCTATGAGAAGGTGATTTCAGAGTTTAACCGCTCCCTCGCTGCAACCAGGAAGGATGGTTCCCTGGAGGCAATTATCGAGCAGTGGGACGGCCGTCTAGGCAAGCTCGACTAAGTCCCCGGTCCTTCATATAACGTTCAGCGTAGCTGTCTGTGCCAGTTACTGACCAGCTTTTCGACACTGATCTCCTTGCCTCCATCGCGCCATTTACCAGCGTAATCCACATCCGTGGAATTGGGTGGCGGCTCGGGTGGGTTGACCCTGAATCGCACGGGCATGGGCACTGCCTCGCCCAGCGCTACAGCTTCACCCTTGGACAGTGACGTGAGTGTGGCAAAGGTGCCGCGCACAGCTTCGGGCACCATGGAGCGCACGTACTCCTGATCGTCCGGATTCGATATGCGCAGGCAGATATAGGAACTGCACTGGGCCAGTACGGTTTCGGATACGTCGGCCGGGCGCTGGCTGACGATGCAGAGGCCTACACCGTATTTTCGGCCATTCTTGGCAATTCTCTCCATGGACCGACGCGCTTCCCGATATCGGGGAATATCTTCCCGGGGAATGTATTCGTGTGCCTCTTCGCAGATCAGATAAATGGGAAACTCCCGGCAAAGCGGGTTCCAGAAGTTAAATTCGTATGCGAGTCGCCCGATCTGGGCTGTCACCATAGGGAGTACATCGAAGGGTACGGCGCTGAGATCCAGAACCGTCACATTGGCTTTGGGTTCGCCCAGGCCGACCAGGTCTTTCATCAGGCTTGCCAGTGATTCGGTAGACTTCCGCGTTTTTGGCTTCATCAGGAAGTCGTAGCGTGAATCGCTCATCAGGCTGTTAAGCCGCACCAGCACCTGGTCAAATTTGCCGTACAGCGGCGACTTTGTCTTACCGAAATCGGTGGTCTCATTGTTGGCCTTGTTGATCAGGTCCATCAGCTCATCCAGCGGAAAATACACCGGGGAGTCCACCGTAATATGCCCGAGTTCGAGGTGCTCGTTGGTCTCCCGCTTCAGTCGCATAAGAATGGAGCGCAGGAATGAAATCTGGATCGAGGCGTTCTCGTCGGCCGGGTCGGTGATTAATTCGCACAACTCGGAGTAGGCCAAAAGCCAATAGGGGAACTCCACCTCCTGCGCTTTGAGGCAGCGTACCTTGTCGGCGGGAAAGGGCGAAGTCGCTGTTACACCATCGATCTCCCTGTCACAGTATTCCCCATGCATGTCGAGCACGATAATATGCGCCTTGGGCATGCTGCGCAGAGCCGACTGTATCAGACTGGTGACTGTCCACGATTTACCAGAGCCACTTTGCCCCAGTATGGCGGCATGGCGTCCGAAAAACGCTGACGCATCGAGGAATACTTCGATGGTGTTAAATGATGTAAGGCGTCCAATGCGGTACCCCACCTCACTGTGCCTGGAAAAAATCTGCTTCAACTCGCTCTGTGAAACCTGGTAGACGCCTGCGCCACTAGTGGGGAAGTGGGCAACGCCCCGGGTGAAGACACCTTCCGAATTGATTTCTCCAAGCGGGGTCAGGCCGACCATATGGCTGGCACGGCCGTCTCTGTCTGCGACAACATAACTGCGCTCCACCAAGGCGAGGACGTGCAAATTAAACTGGGCGACCAGCAGATAGGAACCCAGTTGCCCCAGTCTCAAGTTGTGCTTTGCGGGCGCGTTATCACTGGCCGACTCATTGCGCACGGGAACTAGTTTCGCTGTGAATAGATCCGCGCTCACATCGATTACAACACCCACTTTACTGCTCTTTTCGTCGGGCATATTGGTCGCCGTTCTCCTGAGTTTATTGCTTGTTCAGGAGTGGGTCGTTCCGGGTTTCCCCCGTGCTCCTGTAGCGGGCTAAACGAATAATGAAAATGCTATCCCGAGTGCAGCCTAAAGAGAAAGCCTGCGCCAATGCAAGAAACCGAGGGGGTTTACTCGAAAAATACCTATCTGGACCTTGATTCGGCGTGGTTGCCCGGGGATGCCAGGCATTGCCCTGGGCCGGAATCGTATATCTCCCGTAAGGAATAGGTCGGTGGTGTTCGTTGAGCCGGGAAAAGTCCACTTGCGATTCGCACGATGTATCGACTCTCCCTGGGCGGGTGGTCGCTTGGGCCTATTATACGGCTCTATATTGAAACGCAATTAGGGCTTGACAAGCTGGGATGTTCCGCATACCTTTTTCAGTGTCTAGCGGGCAAACGGTTTGGAGTATCTAATGAAAAGAATTATTCAGGGTGCTGCATTATTGTTTGCCGTTCTCTTATCCACGACTCTTTATGCGCAGGATATCAGTGGTGACTATACCCTCACCGCCAATGAAAGCCCTGGCGGCGATAACTGTGCATGGTCTGGTGAGTTAACTCTCACGCAATCGGGTGGCAACCCCGGCACGTTTGCGGGAACGGGCACTGCTAATGTAGTGAGCGGGCCCTGTCTGAATTTTAGTGGCTCTTTGAGCGGCAATATCGATGGAAGCACACTGGATTTCGGCGTCGCTGTAGGCGGTGGTGGTAGTGTGGACTTCGATGGCTCCCTGTCTGGCGCGAATCTTTCTGGAAACTGGTCGGGACTTGGTCTTGCGGGCACTTGGTCAGCTATCCCCGTGGTTGTGCCACCACCACCACCACCGCCAGTAGCGACTACCGCAATTCCGACAATGCCCATTTACGCTCTTATTTTCACAACCCTCGGCTTGCTACTTGTGGCTGCCCGTCGACTGCATAAGCCAACCAAGCGGGGCTAACTCTAAATAGCACCTTTGGGGTGGTGAGCCTCGCGCACCATTGGTGCTCCCTCTGCTGCTTCCATACAATTTGCTGACCGGGTGTCACGGCAGTATTCCTCCTCCTGCATGCTAAACGGTAATTAAGTCAACTCGTCCAGAATCACAAGGCCTGGTTAGATGAGCTGACTGGCAAGCCGTTCCTGCGCTTCTTTTACTTTAGGCCCAAAAATGGGAGAGGCGACCTGAGAACTCACTGAATGATAACAGCCAGGGCGGGAAGGGAAAGATTGCAATGGTAGGTCGGGGCCGCTTTCGCCTGGAAGGCGACTATTAGTTTACAATGCCCAGATAGCAAATTTCATGACTGATAGTGGAATGCCGCAATCATCGGCCCCTCCAGATTATTTATCCATCATTTAGTCGGGACTGGTTTTTCTCTAACAAAGGGTATTGTTCTGTTTCAAAAATACTTCCAGAGTCTGTATCACCGCACAATGAGCGAAGCTTACTCCCTGGCTCATGGCGAAATTATTTCCACTGCACGGCGTGGGGGGGCATGCCTCGACTGTGGGGCGAGTGATGGAAACAAATTTGACCTGATACGACAGAGTTTTGATTTTTCATCCGACAAATATACCGGCATAGAGTGGAGTTCTGCATTAGTGCAGGCAGCACAATCTCGGAGTTTGAATGTCATACAGGGAGATTTGAATAAGCCGCTTCCTTTCGAGAGTAGCTCATTTGATTTGGTTTTCGGTCTATCCGTTCTCGAACACCTTTTGAATCCGTGTAGATACATAAGGGAAAGTCATCGTGTGCTCAATGAGGGTGGTACATTTGTGCTTTTAACGCCTAACATCAGTACCTTCTTTACTGCGGCGCTTATTCTCCTGGGAAAGATGCCTTCCAGCGGTCCGCATCCGGATTCAGATCAACTTCTCATACAGGAGGAGTTGTTTAAAGTAAGTTCGGAGCATTCGCAGCCTGATACTGAGAGCGATACGCCCAGCCATAGGCACCTGGTTGTTTTTAGTTATAGAGTTCTACATTCGTATCTTAAGCTGGCTGGCTTTAGGGATGTGGAGGGGTATGGTTTTGGTTTATATCCTTTTCCAAATTTTGTGCAGCCTTTGCTCGAAAAGATAGATCCATTTCACTGCCACCAAATGGTATTTTTCGCCAAAAAGTGAAAGATTCACCTTGTATTTGAACTTCTGCTGTCGGCACAAGGCATGCCCTGCCACAGATCATGCTTACAAGGTCTGCGTGCGCCGTATCGCAAGAAGATCGCGATTCTCAATAGACAGGAAATAATCCTGTTCAAGATATTGCTTAAGTTTTTGTTTTCGAGCAGGTGATAAATGAGTTTGCTCCAATAGAATAATCGATGGACTGGTCTTCGCTATGGCGCATGCGTAGAGTACCTCGTCATCCATACCTTCGGCATCGATCTGCAGTACATCCAGATCGAGGGGGTGTTCTAATTCATCAAGGGCCTCAAGTAGGGGGGGGCAGTGGACTCTCAGAGTGGACACCAGTGACTCTGGTTTGAGGTGGTCGGGACAATGCCTGGACACCCAATTGATTACAGATTGCCGCTCTGTGGATGTGATGCCCGTTGGAGCTCTATACACTGGCTAGACAATTGACCGATTATTCGCTTATCAGGAAGCTAATTGCTATCTGAGGGGGCAACATGGCGTCATACACGCTCGACCAGAAACTCAATAACTTCGCCCTCCGCAGCTTCCGGAATACCGCTGATAAGGACTATATTCACGCTCGGTTGGCATATAGACATGGCCTAATTCCGCAGTTTTACTGGTCCTCCTTGCACTGTCTTGAAAAATACCTGAA
>TARA_R110001592_G_scaffold180613_2_pt1 | contig 18923 bp, 8 predicted proteins | sample TARA_R110001592 | Tara Oceans TARA_R110001592 (sample SAMEA4398387) | marine metagenome | biome: Polar Biome; feature: [SRF] surface water layer (ENVO:00010504); material: water (ENVO:00002006), including particulate matter (ENVO:01000060) such as... | depth 5 m | reverse complement strand
AGCCCTTTTGTATCAGTAACTTCAGTACAAGAGAGAACAAGTTTTGCTGATAGTTATACTACTATTCCTGCTACAGAGTACTATATAGATGCGTCTACGGACAGCGTTTATAGAGTAAACACTAGTGGAGCAGTCAAGAACTGGCCTACAGGCCCAGCTTCTGTAAAGATTACCTATAAAGCAGGGTACTCAACTTGTCCTACAGACTTAAAATTAGCAATGATTGACTTAATTACCTATTACCATAAAGATGAGCACAAAGAGCGTAAAGTAATGGGAGGAGCAAGCATACAAAACTCGGCTTCTACAAGTCAAGCAGGCAATATAGGATTCCCCGACCATATTAAAAGAATCCTAGATTTTTACAAAGTTTACTAATGAGTACAGAGATTGTACGGAAAAATTTATCCGATAAACTTTTAAAACTTTTTATATCGGAAGAAACCGAAGAAACGCGTAAAGAGCTCGAGTCTAGGCCTCAGGTAGTTTTTATATCAGACTTAACCTGGCTAGACATGACTATTCTAGAGATGATGTCCAGAGGGCACATGCCCACTAGAAGATTCAGAAGATACAATACAGAAAAAAATATAAAGAAAGCCAGGACTATAGCATCGCAGTACCAAGCACGATGGGTATCAAAAAGCAAAAAGACAGATGTAGCACTTACTAAAGTAATGCGACATTTTAGTATCTCTTACAGAGAGGGCTATAGTGCAGTATTAAAAGGAGAAGCCTTTATAGTTGGCTCTTTCAGTACAGCAAGAGAGTTAAAAAAAGATATAGTAAAAACACTGGTCACTAGAAAAACGCATAAAGCTTATGTTCCTGATATTTCAAAAAGAGCTGATGTAGGACACGGAGAAGCTGGAAAGGCAGTAGCCACAGTACAGGCGGCCAAAGGGGTAAAAGAGGTCTATGATACTTTAGACGATAAAGCAAGAAAAGAGTTTGGAAGTGCACTTGAATCTCACGCAGAAGATTTGTTTAAGACCCAGAAGATTTCAGGAGCAGAAAAAACACTTATCTTAGATCTCATAGTAGACTATAGTTTAGTAGTGGGTTCAGATGGAAAAGTAAACGCAGAGTATGTGCCTGCTTTAAGTTATCAAGATAAATACACTAACCGGGCTAAAGACGCTCCTAGAGAGAAAAAACTTAAAAAAATAATGTCTGATTTCTTTCTTTCAATAGGCATTGAAAAATTAATGGAAATGGAGGGTTCAGACAGTTTAAATACTCAAATAAGTAAACAGTCTTTAAAAGCCTTCATTGAGCTAAATAAAACTTTAAAAGGAAGTAAGTTAACTCTAGATTCAGGGCTTGGAAGTAAGAATAAACCTGGAAAAGGCAAGGCCACTTCTTCACAATCCGGGAAATCAAAAGTAACACGAAAGGGTAACAAAAGAAGTGTAGGAAGGCCTATAGGAAGAAAAAAGGCTGTAGAGCCCTCAAGAAGCCAGCATACTTTAGCAAGATTATTACCTATAATTAATGCTAAGCTTCCAAATCAGGTAGCAGAGAATATGGGACCTCCCGCATTGGAGCAAAGAACAGGAAGATTTGCTAGTAGTGTAAGAGCTACTGACATTTCTCGCACTCAAAAAGGGTTCGCTAGTGTAGGGTATACTTATCAAAAGTTTCCTTACCAGACATTTGAGCTTGGGTACGCACAGGGAGACGCTAAGAGAGACCCACGTACTTTAATCGATAGATCAATAAGAGAGATTGCAGCAGAGCTAGCAATCGGCAGATTATACACCAGGAGACTATGATGGCAAATGAGAGACTGTACACTTCTAGACGTATGAATATCGTAGAAGCTCTTGTTGTAAAATTAAAAGATATTGACGGTTCCGGAGCCTATTTAACGGATGTCAATGAGAACGTAGAACCTCGCCTAAAGTTTTGGGATGAGATAGAAGAATTTCCTGCACTTCATTTAAATGCAGGGTCGGAAACACGAGAGTACCAGGCTGGAGGTTATAAGGACCGGTACTTATCTGTAACTGTAAGATGTTATGTAAGTCAAGAAGATGCTCAGGAAGCCCTAAATGCTCTAATGGAAGATGTAGAGACAGTGTTAGAGCAGAACAGCTATTTAGAATATGTAGATGCACAAAACAAGACTTACAACACTCAACAAATCACTATAGTCAGTATTGATACTGATGAAGGTGTATTAGAACCCTTGGGTATCGGAGAGATACTTATAGAAGTTCGCTACTAGAAAATACTGGCACGAATAAAAATTCAAGTCCAAGTCTTTTCAAGAAAACATAGGAGATAAACTATGGCTCAACAATTATATTTTAGTCGCGACACGAAAGTGTTCATTAAAAAAGGCAGCACTGTATGGGAACTTCCTGTACTTGATGGCTTTAGCTTTTCACAAGCAACAAACTCTAGCGAAATTACACTCGCGGAAATGGAATCCACAGGTGGCGTAAGTCGTCGTGGTCGTAAGCAGTTTAATGACTCATTGGCACCTGCCGAATGGTCTTTTTCAACTTATGTAAGACCCTTTAAATCAGCCGGAGCCAGCTCTGCCGGAGCGGCAGTAACTGCTAAGTTAGCGGATTCTACGGCTAATACCGTACACGCTGTTGAAGAAGTATTATGGGCGCTTTTCTCTGGTCCAGCTGCTTATACGGGCTTTACTTTTACAGATCAGTTCACCGCGGACACTACCGATCTTAATATTGACTTTAGTGAGTCTAATAAGTCCACTCTTGGTACCGCAGAGATATTCTTTGTACTTGGTAATGCTAACAAGAAAGTTTATAAGCTTACAGGCTGTGTTGTTAACGAAGCCTCCCTTGATTTTGATATCGATGGTATTGCAACGATTAATTGGTCAGGAATGGGTTCCGAGATTATAGATGATACTGCAACAGGTATTCCAGTTGCAACAGTTACAGAAGCACTTACGGCTACAAATAACTTTATTCGTAACCGTCTAACTACTTTAACAGTAATACCTACTACTCAAAACCCTACAGGCGATGGAAGTAACGAACTAGAGGCTTCTTATGCTCTTACTCTTACTGGTGGCAATATTACTATGAGTAACAACGTTACTTTTATTACTCCTGAAGAAATCGGTCTTGTGAATACGCCTATCGGACACGTTACAGGAACTCGTTCAGTTTCTGGAAGCATGACATGCTACTTAAGTAAGGATACTGGCTTAAATACACATTCAAGTGATCTATGGCAAGATTTGAAAGCTATTACTAATGTAGTAACTAACTCTTTTGCACTCAACTTTCAAATTGGGGGAACTACATCAGGCACTCCTCGACTAGAAGTTACCATGCCTACTTGTCACCTGGATATTCCAACTCACTCTATTGAAGATGTTATTGCAGTGGAGACTGGCTTTAATGCTCTACCTTCTACTATTGATGGTACGAATGAAGCTACTATTACATACCATGGAATTGCACTGTAAGTGTTAACCACACCAAAAAAAGTTCTTGACAATTTTGGTTGATTAACATATAATATGTAGTATAAAAAGTAGGGGCTTTTCGGAGCCCCTCATTACATCTGGGAAAATATGGCAAATTATAGTTTTTTAAAAGAAGCGAAGGTTTATATAGTTTATGGAACAACTAAGAAACAACTCGACATAAGCTCTATAAGTTTTAGCCAAACGTTTACAGAGCAAACACGCTCTGTACGAACTTTGCATAACCCAACTAATGTGTTCGAAGGATCTGTAATTAATACAGCGAATCCTGCAAACTTTGAAATGACTGTACATTTACTTATACAGCCAGATCTTAGAATAGTATTTGATAGATTAACAGACGTTCAGTCTTTTGATCTCTACATTGTAGCAGAGGATACCTACAGGCTAAGAAACTGTTTTATAACAAATGGGCAGATTAATATCGAGAGATTGCGACCCCTGAGTTTGAGCATTTCTGGCGAGGCAGCCCAGCTATACTCAGGAGCTACTCTACCCTCTGGCATGGTGTTGAGAACTTCCGCTTCCCCTCGTACGTACAATCTATGTTCTGACCTATCTATATTACTAGGAGGAACAAATATTTCTGATCAAGTAGTCTCGGTATCAATGGAGCTTCAGAATGAAATAGAATGGACACCGTACAAAACAGTTAATAATGCTTTAGTTACCGGAGGTACTATGTACCCTGTAGGAGCAGCCTTAAAAGGTAAAACTTTAGCGGGCAACATAACACGATACTTAAATAGCGATACTAAATCCGATGCTTCTGTATGGGGTACAGGACAAAGTTTAAGAATTAAAGCAGGAACTATACTTAATTCTGCTTTGCGAGGTATAGATTTAGACACAACTAATTGTTCTTTCACTAATAGAATAAAAACAGGAAGCGTTTTTACTCAAAATATTGATTGGAGAATGGTTCAAAATGAAGCGTCTTTAACCGGCGTACTTAGTTACATAACACAATCTTAAAAAGGAAAAAATAATGGATTTAAAAAAATTAATGGTTGATACTAAAGCAGTATGGGTAGACTTTCCCGGCCTATCAGGGTTTTCTGTAGAAGTAGCTAACTTATCAAGAAAAGAATTAAATGGTTTACGAAAGCGGTGCACAGGACAAAAGTTTGACCGAAAAACAAGAGCAGTAGTAGAAACTTTAGATGAAGATAAGTTCGTAGTAGAGTTTACTCTTTCTACTGTTAAAGGCTGGAAAGGTCTAACGTTAGAACATCTTTCTTCTTTACTTCTTATTGATACTGCAGGACAGGACTTAACTAAAGAGTTAGACTATAGTATTGAAAATGCTGAAACACTTGTAGCTTCTTCCACTGAATTTGATACCTGGCTTAATGAGGTAGTCTTTGATTTAGATAACTTTCGAGCAGGACCAGAAGAAGGAGGCATTAAAGCGTCTCGAAAGGATGTACAAGAATCTTGATACTGGAATGACACGTAACAAGTATCTTGATATGTGTGAACAGTTAAACAAAGAGCCGGACGACGAGGAGCTTCCTCCTGACTGGGAGGATTTTCCAGAGTTAATACAAAATGCTATAAACACTTTTAACCAGCTAGGTGATAGAGTGTTTCCTGAGATTGGCTATGTGGGTAAAGACTATACTAATTTACCTTATTTTACCGAAATGTATGAAGTACAAGACACGGAGTTCTTTCTAGAGATACTATCTTGGTTAGACTCAAGAGCTATCAAAAAATCTTCAGAAAACTTGAAGAAGGAATATGATAAGCTAAAGAGAAAATAAATTGGCTAATTCAATTACATTTACGGTAAATATTGACGATAAGGGTAGTTTAAGTTTACTAACCAAAGAGTCCAAGAAAGCCGCGGACGGCATTGACAAGGTAGACAAAACCACCAAAAAAGCCGGAAAAACTTCAGATAAGTATTCCAAGCAAAATAAAGGCGTAGCAGGAGCTACCTCTAACAGCACTAAAGCTTTTTCAAAAATGACTACTGGCATAAACTCAGGAATCGTACCTGCTTATGCCACTTTAGCCGCAAACATATTCGCAGTATCTGCAGCTTTCGGAGCCTTAAAAAGAGTAGCTGCTTTCGATCAGTTAGTAGACGGATTCCAAAGAACTGCCAATGAGTCAGGACAAACTGCAAGTATTGTTACTCGTAACCTACAGTTAATCACAGATGGGGCAATCTCATCTGAACAGGCTTTTAAATCCGCAGCAGTAGGTTTTAGTGCCGGGTTTTCTACTGCTGAAATTGAGGGGTTAACTCAAGTTGCAAAAGGAGCATCTCTAGCTCTAGGCAGAGATATGGGCGACGCCCTAGATCGTTTAGTTAGAGGTACAGCAAAACTGGAACCTGAAATACTAGACGAATTAGGTATCTTTGTACGGCTTGACGATGCAGTTAAACAATATGCTGAAAGCATAGGAAAGACTGCGGGGCAGTTGACTCAAACTGAAAGGCGCCAGTCTTTCCTAAACGCGACACTTACGCAAGGTAAGTTAAAGTTCGCAGCAGTATCCGAAAGTGTAGATGTTAATCCTTATGACAGGCTTGCAGCTACTTTTGACTCCTTATCTAAAACTCTCATCAGACTTTTTGACAATGTTTTAGGACCTTTTATTTCTTTTTTCGCAAACAGCCAAGTAGCTTTATTAGGAGGATTAGTATTATTTTCTAGTACTATCACTTCTACTATGTTTCCTGCTCTTGATAAACTTGGAGGAAAATTTCAACGATCTGCGGGTGCAGCAAGCGAGTCTACAAAAGAGCTTTTAAAAGATCAAAAGAAGTTAATAAGCGGAGCAAAAAAAGAGATTAAAGAAAGCTCTGGTGTCAGTAAGCGTTCTAAGTTTCATAAGATACAAGCCAAACTTATAGCAAAAGAAAAAGTAGGTTTAGAGGAGCTAAGAATAGCAGAAAAATCTTTAGGTCAATCATCAGCAAGGCGAGCTCTTAAACTAGAAAAGCTAGGAGAGAAAGCAACTCAGGCAAAGAAAGATGAGTTAGCTTTGATTAATCGACAAAGAGAAGCTGTTGAAAAGTTAATTCTGGCAGAGCAAGGCAGAGCTCCTTTGCAAAGAAAAGCAAGAGAGCAAGAAGCGGTCTCTTCTAGAGAAGGAGCCGTTGCGACTGCTGCAGGGAAAATTCAAGAAGGAGGAGCTTTAGACGGCTTCAAAACAGCACGAACAGGTCTCCAAGAATACCGAGAAAAACTTCCAGATGTCCAAAAAGAAGTAGCAGCACTACACACTCGACAAGGGCGTTTGGGTAATATAATGAGAAAAGGTGCAGTAGCATCTCGTCTAGCCAGTGTTGCCATTAGACTTTTTGGTACGGCTTTTGTTAATGCAATTCCTTTTATTGGTACAGCTATAATGGTACTCGGTTTTTTTGTAACAGGTCTTAAAGCTCTATACAACTGGATAATGAAGCCCTCTGCCGCCATGCAAGAGTTCAATGATGTCATTGACGGCATGGATGAAAAAATGAAACAACTAAAGGAGACAAATAGTAAACTAGTTACAACCTATACAGAAATACTATTAGAAGCCGAGTCTTTAAAAGTTGGGATGGAGGATTTAAGTGATGAAACAGTAGCAAATACTGTAGCTTTAGCCGCAAATATGGCTTCTGGTACTGCGTATGCTAATACTCTAAAGGTAAATTCAGGTATAGTAGGTGAATTTACAAACGCAATGTCTAAACTGACTCAAGAATTCAAAGAAGACCCCTCAGGTCTGTCAACTATTATAGAGTTGTTAGATTTTAATCTTTTTGACAAAGCAGGAGCAGCACTAGGTAGAATTGCGGGGCACATGAAAAAATTAGCCGAAATGAGCTTCGGTAAGCTAAAAGATATTCTTGTATACATTGCAGGGATATGGGGCAAAGTAATAGATACTGTAGCAGGGGAAGGCACTTCCGCTATGGTTGTAGAGACTATTACAGGTGCAGTTGAATCGGCTTCAACCGCTATAAGCGGTGCATGGACTTCTCAAAAACTAGAAACTAATGTAGCAAAATTTCTAAAAGCACAGTTAGGAGCTTTTGAAAAATTAAAAGAATCAAATACAGAGTTAGGCGCTTCTATGGAGAATGAGCTAGGAATGTCTTACGAGCAGTTTATTCTTAATAGTATGAAAGGTGTAAAAACACAGGCAGAGTTCGAAATCGCCATGAGCTTAGTTCAAGGCAAGCTTACAGGGCTGTCTAATACGTTTAAAAAGGGTGCTTCTGATATATTAGATTTCGGGAAAAATGTTGGTGTAGGTAGCAAAGCAATGGCTGCTTTCGGCAATAAAATGAAAAAGAAAAATGAATTTAGAGAGCTTGGTAAAGATGTCCAGTCCTCTATTGCAGCAATACAAAATCTAAAAGGTGCTACTGAAGGTAGCGACGGTAAAGCTAATTTTCTTGCAGAACTCAGGAAAGCAGCTCTGGCAGGAGAAGTTAGTTTTGAAGACTTTGGACTTACAGCAGATATAATAGCAGAAAAAGGAGTAGATGCTTTTACACCTTTGCAAAATGCCATAACTGCAGTAGCAGACGAGTCTGAGGTAGCAAAAAATGCTATTGCTAGAATTAAATCCGAGCTAAAAGGTCTTCAAGATGCTGCAAAGAATAAAGCTTTAAAAAGTCTTTTTGATAATAAGACAGCCAATCTTCTAGCATATGGCAGGTTTGAGCTTAGTCTTGGTCAAAAAATTAAAGATAATAAAGCTATCTATGACGATCAAATGAAACTTAATGCTGATGTTGATGCGAAAAAGAAAGCTTTAATAGATAGACAGTTTAAGCTAGAAGGCCTTAAACTCGATATGCTAAAATTACAAAACAAAGGAAACAAAGACGCACTAGCGATTATTGCAGAAATGAGAACAGCAATGGAAGGTAACGTTACAGCACAAAAAGCTGTCGTAACAACTGCAACCGAGGGTGCAGATGCCGGTGCAAAAACCTCTTTTTATAGCAGGCAACAAACAAATAAGTCGGGACAATCCCCCGGTGCAGGTTCGGGAATTGCCGTAGTAGATACTATGAAAGGGTTTCAGGAAAACCTTACAGCATTTGATAAAACAGGTAAAAAAGTATTTTTAACTATGCAGCAAGCTTTTGGCACTTTTAATGAGGAGGGAGGACTGATTTTTAACAATTTTGGGGCTCAGGTAGCGATGAGTCGCCAAATACTAGGCCCCATGCTAAATGACTTGAAAAAACTCGGACCCGAAGGCGAAGTAGCCGCTGCGGTAGGCGAAGGTATGCTTAAACTGCAAGAAAGTTTCGCAAGCCTAGGAGATACTATAGAGCAAGTATTTGATATTAACGCTTCAGCAAGCTTTGAGAGCTTTACTGCAGCTTGGGAAGGTGCCACCATGGAACAAAAAGCTGCTGTTTTAGCTCAAGGATTCTCTGCCGTTGCAGGCGCAATCGGTTCTCTGGCTAGTACAATGGCAGCTGCTTCCAGAAACAGGATAGCAGGAATAGATAATGAAATCAAAGCTGAAAAAGCAAGAGATGGAAACTCTGCCGCTTCTCAAGCAAAATTAGCAAAACTAGAGGCTAAGAAAGAGAAGGTAAAGAAAAAAGCTTTTGAAATGGATAAAAAATTAAGAATTGCACAAGCAATAATGAGTACAGCAGCAGGTGTTGCAGCAGCATTATCAAACCCCTTAACTTTTTGGTTAGCTCCTGTAATTGCTGCTTTAGGAGCTGTTCAAATAGGAATTATTTCAGGAACAAGCTATCAAGGTACAGGAGGCGGAGGTGGCGGAGGTGGAGTAGAAGCCCTTAGTATGGGTAAGAGAAACAATACTGTAGATCTAGGCAAAGGTAATAACGCAGGAGGAGAGCTTGGTTACATGAGGGGAGAGTCCGGCACGGGTACAGGTGCTACAGACTTTAAACCTACTCCAGCATTTACAGGGGCTAAATATAGAGCTTCGGGAGGAGAAACAGCAGGATTCATGGTAGGAGAGCAAGGTCCTGAGATGTTTATTCCAGACCGCGCAGGACGTATTGCACCAGCTGGAGAAGTGCAAGCAGGTGGAGGATCAACAAACGTAAGCTTCAATATACAAGCAGTAGACGCTGCAGGTGTTGAAGACGTGCTACTACAACAAAAAGGACACATAATCAGAATGATACGAGAAGCCGCAAATGAACATGGGCAAAACTTCTTAGAAGATATCGGTACGGAGACATATAGCTAATGACTATCACATATCAAACAATACTACCAGATCCAAACAATCCTATAGGAAGTGCTGGTCAAAATACTGGTACTGCCGGCCCAGGCTATGCCAGCGTTAAGCTAACTTCTAAGTCTCCTATTATGAAGACTCGTACTAATTCAGGAAGATTGGTAGGGCGAGCTATTGTAGGGCACTCTTGGGAAATTGGTCTCGGATATAATCCAATGACTCGTCTAGAGTTTGAACCTATTTACAACTTTCTGTTGCAGAGAAGAGGAGGTTTAAAACCTTTCTTTGTATCTCTTCCTCAATATAGAGTACCTCAAGACAGTGTTTTTGCTGCCTATGCTTTAGCCAATCTAACTATTGTCAAAACAAATTTAGTAGCTACAGACGTACTTGCAGGTAATAATTACATTATTGCAACACCAGGAAATACAACTTGGACAAATATAGGTGCTCCAGCTTCTACCTCAGGCACACCTTTTACCGCAACAGAAGTAGGAACAGGTACTGGTAATGTACAAGCAGCTGCCGGCTCTACTTCCTTACTTGTAGATGGCTTAACAGCATCTAATGGAAGTCCTAGTCCCGGCGATTTATTTACTATAACAGACGCTAATGATGCTAATCATACAAAAACTTATAGAGTTACTCAAATAGAAACTAATACTGTATATGATGACTTACAGCCTCAAACAACTGAGCGTATAATTCATTTTATACCTGGCTTGCAAAAAGCTACTTACAACAATGCAATACTAAACTTTCACAACCCTTTGATTCGAGTAACACTAGCCTCTGATGTGCAGGAATACTCTTTAAATACCGAAGGACTATACTCTTTTTCTTTAAAGCTTGAGGAGGCTCAAACATAATGGCAATTCGCGATATAGGCACTACTTTAAGAGATCATTTACTAGACAATAAAGAGTTTAACTATGCTCATCTTGTAAAGTTTGAAAAACCTACTAATGAAGAAATTAACGGTAAAACTTCAGAAAAAGCAAACACTTACTCTTACATTACAGATGGACCTTTTGACATCGTCTGGGATGATCTTAGTAAAGATGCTGAAGGGAACTTAAATGGCCCTCAAAACTACATTGCGTCTAAACTTAGCAAAGTAGGCCCTGTATCTGAAACAGTAGAAGCCAAAGCAACTTCTTTATCTATAACACTTGATACGGCAGCACTTGGTTCTTCCTTGAGCACTCCTCTTTTAACTTTTCAAACAAGTTCAGACTATGGCACTTCTATATCAACTTCTCTTGGTAATTTCATTGAGGAAGGCTTCCGAGAAGGCGATAAGATTCTTATTAGCTCTGTAAATACCGCTGCTCCAAATAGGGGCAAATATGTAATTATTAAAAACTTCCGTGATAATGGAACTAAAATTACATATAATAATGGTACTGAAAGTGGAGCAACCAACACTTTAACTACTTCTACCTCAGGCGGGGACTATACTATAAGTCTTGCTTCTGAGGAGCTACACGCTCTTATACTAAGTAAAGATGCAACTGCATATACCACTTATACTAACCGAGAGGTTATAGTATACAAAGCCATTTTAGATTCTGATACTAATGCTTTAATTGGAGAACCTTTTCTTCTTTTTAAAGGTATTATACAAAACGGTGCAATAAAAGAACAACCTGACAAATCTTCTTCTATTACGTGGACTTTAAGCAGCCACTGGGGAGACTTCTCACGAGTATCAGGGCGTTTAACTGTAGACGAGGCTCATAGAGCTTTAGACGGATCAGGAGAGCCCGATCCAGATGCATTAATTAGACCAGACTACGCACATGATCGAGGCTTTGCGCACGCAAACCAGTCTCTTAATGTTATGGCACTTTATAATGATATCGAACTAAGCTATAAGCAGGTAGATATTAACGGAGGCTGGCCAGGAGGTAAGAGAATAAGAGAGGTTGAAACTGTCGTAGAAAAGCGAACTGATTTAGCTTTTAATTTATCTCCTAAATATCTTCCTGTAATATATGGAATCCAGAAAACAGACTCTATTCCTATTTTTGTTGATACAAGTAATACTAATGCAGCTGAAATCTTTGTAGCCTATGCTATTTGTGAAGGCCCTGTAGCCGGCTTACTAGATATTTATATTGATGGTAATAGCGGTATCTGCGTAGATAAAGCAGACTTTGACTTAAGATCAGGAGGAGGAGAGACTGTAGACCTACAATGTAAAGGTCGTATGGATAGAGGAGATGCACTAGCAGGCTATAATGCAAGTACAGGTTCAGCAAATAATTATTCGCTTCTTGGAGAAGACTTTGGCTTTAGCGACGGCTTTAGGGGGCAGAACCGAGGTATGGCAAGATACTATGCTTCTATAGGTCAGGTTTATCAAGGAGCTTCTGGAACTGTTACAGAGAATGCAACCGGTATACTTCACGAAAAAACGCATACAATTACTTCGCCTATAGATGGACACTTTCAATTCCATGCCGGAAAAGCTCATCAAGACGCAAACCCTACTTTAGTTAATAAAGCAGCGGCTAATGGCTTTAAAATACAGAATGATTATTTCGATACAAATGTAAGAGGAGAGTACTGGGGAGCTAACCACAGAGTGCTTGACACGGCCTATACAGTTGGTAAATTTACTATCGCACCTGGTGAGACGACCATACCTGAAATTGACTTTATAGTTCGAGGAAAAGGAGTAGAATGCTATAACTATGATAGAAGCTTTAATACTACTAATAGTACGTCGGCAACTGCAGCTAATTTTAATATTGGAGATACTGTATCCTTACGCACTTCAAGTAGTTCATATGTAAACTCAAATGACGCTGCAGCGAGTTCAGTAACTATTATAGACAAGTGGACGTTTATTGATGTTGAAGGCGCTATTATTCAAAGATTTTTAACTGATTACAATAAAGACATTTCAACGGCTCACTATATGGAAAAAGCAGGAGGGCATCAGTGGTATATGGCTCCCTCTATTGCAACAGACGATATTACATCAACAGTGTCTGCCGCTTCTAAAACTACTATAACAAGTAGCGCCGCGGGCTCTTCAGGGGGTGTAGATGTAAACGTAAACTCTACGACAATTTGGAATCAAATACTTGCTTTAGCTTTGGCCGACGGAGGAACGCTTTCTTTCTCAGGTATAGGAAGAAGAGACCTAGAGTTCGGAGCATTCAGAAACTTCTTTTATAACTCTAGCACGGGTGCGTTTACAGGTATTGCTTCAGGAGCAGGAACAACAGGGGCTTTAGATAACACCGTAGAAGAGGTATTTATTAAAGATGCCGTATTACTTAATAGTGCAAATATTAAACCAGATAATTTCTATGTTGGACACGCAATAACTCTAACAAGATTTGATGCTGCTGGAACTCCAAATATACAGAAAAGAACAATTAAATCTTATAAGAATGCGGGTAATGTTGCTCTTGTAGACAGAGAGTGGGATGCCGGATATTTCCCAGACTCTGGAGATAGCTATACTATCAGTGTAGGTAAACCAGATATTCGTGTTACTATAAACCCTGCTATGCAATTACTAGATTACTTAACAAGTGAGCGTTATGGTAGAGGACTAAACTTATCAAAAGACATAGACATAGAAAGTTTTAAAGCTTCTGCCCGTGCATGTGATACACGTTCAAATATTACAGTTGCAACAGCAAACAGCAATGCTGTAGCTGTAGGGGATGTATATAGGTATCCTGCATCGGGTGCACTCTTATTCAGAGGCACTGTAGAGTCTGTTACTTCTAGAACTGTAGAAGGTACTGCTAATGCTTATAAAGAAGTAGCATTTAAAGATATAATTGGAAAGCTTGGCAAGAAATGGAATAGCTGGGAAACTTTTGCAGGCAATCAAGTTATTTGGGACAACGGGTATCTTTGGCTTATGAGCTCAAGCGGAGGACAACAAACTAGTGTACCTGCCGTAAGTGGTTCTTATCAGAATACAAGCACTGCTTTTAACTTAACAAAAGTAACTGGATCAGGCCCCTCAAGTCTATCTTTAGATCTTTCTAAAAAATCAGCAAACGGTAACCCTCTAGTCAAAGGCTGGGTTCCATATGATGCAACTGAAACAAACGGAAGTTTTGTAGGCTCAGGCTATACCTTATACGATTCTGATGATATTAAATACTGGAAGTATATTGGATGGGACTCAAACGATCAACGTAACGTAACTCGTCATCAAATGAACCAAACAGTTTCAACGTCTAACCCTATTTTTGATAACATTAATTTAATGTTAAAGCAGTTTAACGGCATATTAAGATACTCGAATGGAAAGTACCAACTAGCCATTAAAAGCCGCACGCCTGTAGCTTTTGACTCACGAGAAATACTAAATGAAACAGATATTATTGGTAGTATTTCTTTAAAAGACGGAGGCGTCAAAAAAGCCCACAATAGTATAAGCACCAGTATTCGAGATCCTCAAACTAAGTTTGAATCTAGATCTGTCAATTTCTTTAATTCTACATATCTTAAACAAGATAAAAACATACCTAAGAAAGGTAGTTACGGCATGCCAGGTGTAACTAACTACTTTAATGCTAGGTTTAATATTAATCAAATGCTTGACGAGTCTCGCTATGGCATGGCTGTGTCTTTTAAAATGGCACCTAAAGGGTACTTATTACTTCCCGGTAGTATTATAAAACTTAACTATAGTCGTTTTGGCTGGGTTGATAAAGAGTTTAGGATAGGCACTCTTACTGTAAATACTGATTGCACTATCAACGTTACTGCTGATGAACACAACAATGATGCATATCTAATTAAAAACTTGTCGAAGCCTTCCTCTGGAGGAGAGGTGCAAGTTGGAGTATCTCCAAATAGAAACCCTCCTGCACCTCCTACTAATTTAACTGCTACTACTACGGGGCAGAAAGGTGTTGTTACACTTAACTGGACTAACTCAACAGATTTTAATACTAACTTCCAAGCTACAGAAATTTATTCAGCTACTGTAAATGACAGAGCACATGCTTCTTTTACTAAAATAGCTACTGTTAAAGAAGAGACATTCGAGGCGGCTGTGCCTAACCCGAATGAAACTACTAAGTTTTATTGGATTAGACACGTGCTACATATTCAAGCACCTGTAGGAAGAGCAGGAGGTCAAACAATAAGCAGAGATCTTGGATCTGCTTATGCTCCTGCAGGGGCGACTGCAGGGGTTACAGGAACTGCGCCTGAAGTACAAGACGGTGAAAGAGGTCCTGGCCGGTGGCACATTGGTGTAAGCTCTCTGCCCTCTACAGCTTCAGCAGCAGCTACTGCGTGGACAAACGGTACAGGTGAACAGCCTACTTTAGCAGTAGCAAATGATCAAGCTTGGTTCTACACTGGTACTATCGCTAACCCTACGGGACAAAAAGTATGGGTATATAACGGCACCGCTTGGGTTAATCAAGTAGAAGCAGTAGATGGTGGTTTAGTAGTAGATGGTACTGTAACTACAGCAGAGATTGCCGGCGGCACTATTCTCGCAGGCAACATAAATACTGGTGCCGCAGGAGGAAAGTTCGGACAGCTAGTTGCAGAGGTAGGGACGTTTAGTGTAGTAGATACTGATGTATTAAATGCAAACTCTGTGATCGCTCGAGAAGTACAAGTGTTTCCTGCAGGAGGAACAGCTCCTACTATTAGTGGTACTACACTTACAGGTGCAGGTATTGATCTAAAGCAAGATGGCGATATGTATGTAGGTAACTATTCTGACGATAAGTATATGTTTTGGGATCAGTCCGAAGGTACAATGACGTTCCGAGGAACTTTAAATGTAGATGATATTACAGGTTCAAGTGCTACGTTTGCTACCCTTATGGCAGAAGTCGCAACAATTGGTACGTTAAATACAAAAATGCTAGACTCGGAAGCAATCGTTACTCGCGATATTCGTGTAGGGCCTTCTGATGAGATCACCGCAGGTTCTTTTGTTACAGGGACAGAGTATTACATCACGGATTTGGGAAACACCACTCAGGCACAGTGGAATTCTGTTGCTGGAACAAGTGGAGTAGTTTATAACTTAGGAGGTATATTTACAGCACAAAATGCAGGTACTGGTACCGGTAAAGCTCGTAATAGAACTACTGTTGCAAAAATTGCAGGTGCTACTCTTACGGGTGCAGGTGCGCACTTAAATGCAGCAGGAGACTTTTATGTAGGTAATGCTGCTGCGAATAAGTATATGTTCTGGGATCAGTCTGCAGGCACAATGACTCTTCGAGGAGAGTTAAATGCAGATGATATAACTGCCGGTAGTATAACTGCTAATAGAATGAATGTTACTAATTTATCTGCAATCACAGCTAACTTAGGAGATGTTACCGCAGGAACTTTAAGTGGCGGCACACTTCCTGAAGCAACTTCTGCTCCAACAGGTACTGAAGCAGGAGCTTTCTTAGATCTTGGTGTAGGCAGAATGGTACTTGGTAATGCAAGTAAATACATTTGGTGGGACGGAACAAACCTAACAATTAATGGTGTTACGATCAGTAACTCCACCCTACAATCAGCCACGGGTGTTGCTACAGAAACATATGTAAATACTGCTATTAGTAACTTAGTAGATACGGCACCAACTACTTTAGATACTCTTAACGAGTTAGCTGCAGCCTTGGGTGATGATCCTAATTTTGCCACTTCGGTCAGTACGTCTTTAGGAAATAAAGTATCTACTACATCTCATCAAGCCTTATCAGCTAATGCAAATGCGTTAGAAATCAGTGGCAGTACTATTACTTTAACTAGAGGAGACGGTAGTACAGACACTGTAACCGCTCCAAATACTGTATATACTGCAGGTTCTGGCATAACACTAACAGGCACTGCATTTAGTAATGCTGCTCCTGATCAAACAGTAGCTATTACTGGGGGCAGTAATATTACAGTTTCAGGTACTTACCCCAACTTTACGGTAACAGGAGCAAACGCTACTGTACACGATACTCCAACCGACGGAGCAACTACTGCAGCCATTAGCTCTAACTGGGCCTATGATAATGTTAAAACTCCTGTACCTGTAAGCGCATTATTTACTGATACTAATACTCAAAGAAGTGACGAAGAGATTCGTGATCTCGCGGCAGGAATTATAACAGCAGGTACAAACGTAAGTGTTGTTAAAAATGATTCAGCTAATACTGTAACAATTAGTTCTACAGACACTAATTATAGTGCCGGCTCTGGCATATCCTTGTCAGGCACTACCTTTAGCAACGCGGCTCCTGATCAAACTGTTTCTTTAACAGGAGGAGGGGGCGCTACGATTACAGGCACTTATCCTAACTTTACAATAACTACTGCCAATACAGTGTATGGAGTAGCCACCTCGTCAGCGCTGGGATTAGTGAAGATTGGGTACACAGAAAGCGGAAAAAACTATCCTGTAGAACTTTCTAGTCAAAGAATGTATGTAAATGTTCCTTGGGTAAATACCGAGTATAGTGTAGGTGATGGAGGTCTTACACAAAAGAACTTTACTACTACTTTAAAGAATAAGTTAGACGGTGTAGCAGCGGGTGCTACAAATACTGCAGCGCCTCATTACACCTCTGCGATCGCCGTAGGGGATGGAGGTCTTACACAAAAGAACTTTACTACTACTCTTAAGACTAAGTTAGACGGTGTAGCAACGGGTGCTACAAATGTAACGAATAATAATCAGCTTACTAACGGAGCAGGATATCTTACAGCTGCTACTAACTCAGAGCCCGCGACTTTTGGAGGCTCTTTACCTTCGGCATACGTACTTAGCAATACGAGAAAAGCTCTTGGAGATGTTGTAAATGCTATGACAATCAGTGGTAGTACAATAACTCTAACAAGAGGAGATGGTAGTACAGATACTGTAACAACTCCAAATACCGAATATACTGTAGGTGATGGAGGTCTTACACAAAAGAACTTTACTACTACTCTTAAGACTAAGCTAGATGGTGTAGCAACGGGTGCTACAAATACTGCAGCGCCTCATTACACCTCTGCGATCTCCGTAGGTGATGGAGGTCTGACGCAAAAGAACTTTACTACTACTCTCAAGAGTAAACTAGATGGTATAGCAGCGGGTGCAAATCTTATAACAAATAATAATCAGCTTACTAACGGAGCCGCTTATATTACAAATAGTGGAGGCACAACTGCTAGTACCGTAAATACTGTCGTAAAGAGAGATGGTAGTGGAGATATAAACGTTAGATTGTTGCGTTCAGAGTATGATAGTACAAACTCTAATATTGGTTATATCATGACCCAGATTGATACGGGTACGAATAACTATGTTAGACCTTCTACGCCTGCTCAACTACGAACGGCTCTTAATGTAGCAGATGGAGCTACAAATGTAACAAATAATAACCAGCTTACAAATGGTGCAGGTTATGTAACGTCTTCTGGCAATACCATTATTGGTACAGATTCGGATATCGATACTTCAGGTGCAACTATTATAGATAACCTTTATATGACTGATGGCGTTATTACCTCCCATGGAACCAGGACCCTTACTCTGTCTAACCTTGGGTACACAGGTGCTACGAATGCTAACTATATTACAAACAATAACCAGTTAACAAACGGGTCGGCTTATATTACAAACAGTGGAGGTACAGAAGCGGCTACCGGAAGTACTGTTGTAAAAAGAGACTCGTCTGCAGATATAAATGTAAGATTAGTTAGATCAAACTACACTAATCAAACCACTATATCAGGAGCTATGGCTTTTAGAGTTAATAATGGAAGTGACAACTATACAAGATTCTGTAGCGATGGTGCCGCTATTCGTACTTTTATTGGGGCAGGAACTTCTAGTTTTAGTGGTGCTTACGGTAGTTTGAGCGGCAGACCTACAATACCTTCAGGCAATCAGATTATTGATTGGACTACAGATCAAGGTGGTACTAATATTCATGCAGGTAACTACTTAAATACAAATACTACTAATTTTGGTATTCGAGCAGAGGCTGGTGCGGTTGAAAATATCAGTGCTGGAGAGACCGTAACCTTTAGAGGAGCTGGAGCAACAACTGTTAGTCGTAGCGGTAATAACATAGATATTTCTTCTACAAACACGGATAGATATGTTAATTCTGCGTCTTTTAATACTGGAAATGGAATATTAACACTTACAAGAGCAGGAAGTGATACAGTAGCAGTAACAGTAGATTTAGATGGAAGATATGCAACTGTAAACGATACAGGTACTCCTGCAATATTAAGTAATGGTGCAACACCTTCACTAAACTCCGGT
>TARA_R110001592_G_scaffold124543_1_pt1 | contig 18960 bp, 18 predicted proteins | sample TARA_R110001592 | Tara Oceans TARA_R110001592 (sample SAMEA4398387) | marine metagenome | biome: Polar Biome; feature: [SRF] surface water layer (ENVO:00010504); material: water (ENVO:00002006), including particulate matter (ENVO:01000060) such as... | depth 5 m | reverse complement strand
TTGCTTCCCGCCGTGATCAGCCCCTACGTGGTGCAGGCTATCGGACAACGGGCGGCGCGCCGCTACGCCCTGACCGCCGAGCGTTTCAGCGGGGAACGCGCACAGGAACTGGGCTTGCTTGCCGAATGTTATCCGGCCGAGAAACTGGACGTAGCGCTACAGGAGTGGGTCGATAACCTGCTGCTGAACAGCCCCCAGGCCATGAGCGCAACCAAGGCACTGATGCAGACCGTTAAGCATGGTGAGCCGAGCGGCGATGTCCGCAGTTATACCGAAGCGGCTATTGCCGGCATCCGGGTCAGCGCTGAGGGCCAGGAAGGACTCAGCGCCTTTCTGGAAAAGCGCAAACCGGCATGGCAACAAGGCTAAAGATAATGAACACAGAACAACACACACCTTCGCCATGATGTGGGACGAATAAAAATGATCAATACCCTGCTTATCGCCAACCGCGGCGAAATTGCCTGCCGTGTCATGCGCACCGCCAGAGAGATGGGCATTACCACTGTCGCCGTACACAGTGACATTGACCGTCAGGCGCAGCATGCCCTACAAGCCGATATAGCCATCAGCCTGGGTGGCGCAAAACCAGCGGACAGTTATCTGCTGGTCGACAAGATTCTCGCTGCCGCCCACGCCAGCGGCGCCCAGGCGATTCATCCCGGCTACGGTTTTCTGTCCGAGAATGCCGGCTTTGCCCGTGCCTGCGAAGAGCAGGGCCTGATCTTCGTCGGGCCACCCGCCTCGGCCATCGATGCCATGGGCAGCAAATCAGCGGCCAAGGCGCTGATGGAGAAGGCCGGCGTGCCGCTGGTGCCTGGCTACCATGGCGACGAGCAGGACCTGCAAACCTTCGTAACGGCCGCTGAGCGCATCGGTTACCCGGTGTTGCTCAAGGCCACCGCCGGCGGTGGCGGCAAAGGCATGAAGGTGGTCGAGCGCGCAGCGGATATGGCTGAAGCACTGGCATCAGCGCAGCGGGAAGCTCAGTCCTCCTTTGGCGATGCGCGCATGCTTGTTGAAAAGTACGTATTGCAACCCCGCCACGTGGAAATTCAGGTATTTGCCGACCAGCACGGCAATGGTGTTTATCTAAACGAACGCGACTGTTCGATCCAGCGCCGTCACCAGAAGGTGGTTGAAGAAGCCCCTGCTCCGGGTCTTTCGCCCGAACTGCGCAAGGCCATGGGCGATGCCGCAGTGAAGGCCGCCCAGGCTATCGGCTACGTCGGTGCCGGCACGGTGGAGTTTCTGCTGGACGCGCGCGGGGAATTCTTTTTTATGGAAATGAATACCCGCTTGCAGGTCGAACATCCAGTCACCGAAGCCATCACCGGGCAGGACCTGGTCGCCTGGCAATTGCGGGTGGCCCAAGGCGAAAAGCTCCCGCTGACGCAGGAGCAGGTGCCGCTGATGGGGCACGCCATTGAGGTGCGCCTGTACGCCGAAGATACGGATAACGACTTTCTCCCGGCCAGCGGCACCCTACAGCTTTATCGCGAGCCAACCGCAGGCAAGGGCCGCCGCGTGGACAGCGGCGTTACCGAAGGCGACGTCGTCTCGCCTTTCTACGATCCGATGATCGCAAAACTGATTGCCTGGGGCGAGACGCGGGAAGAAGCGCGCTTGGCGCTGCTGGCCATGCTTCGCGAGACCGTAGTGGTGGGTGTGCAGACCAACCTGAAATTCCTGACCCGTATTCTTGCTCACCCCGCATTCGCGCAGGCTGAACTGGATACTGGCTTCATTCCACGTCATGCCGAGCGACTGTTGCCCGCCCCTGAAGCACTCGATGAGCAATTCTGGCGCACCGCGGCGAAGGCCTGGTTGCTCGCGATGCCTGGTGCTTCCGCTGTTACGTCCGGGTCCACCGCGCGATTGTCCGACCCTTGGACTGAACTGACCAGCTGGCGTGCCGGACTGCCCGCGGAGAGCCGCCTGCACCTGCGTTGTGGTGAGTTGGACCAGCGCTTTGCCGCTGTAGACGTAGCCGGCTGCTCGTACTGCCCGGCTACCCAGACCCTGTTGATCACCGAAGGGCAGCAGACCCGCCGCCACCAAATGCTGATCAGCGGTAGCGGCGTCTACCTGCACTGGCATGACAGCTGGCAGCGGATCGATCAGTTTGACCCGATTGCTGAAGTTGAACATTCCCACCAGCACGCCGGAGGTTTGCAGGCGCCAATGAATGGCAGCGTCGTGCGCGTCATGGTCGAGTCAGGTCAACAGGTCGAGGCTGGCACCGTGCTGCTGGTGCTCGAAGCGATGAAGATGGAACACAGCATTCGCGCAGCCGAAGCCGGCACAGTTAAGGCAGTCTTCTGTGCGGAGGGCGAGCTGATCGCTGAGGGCACGCTATTAGTGGAAATGGAGGAGGCGCAATGAGCCTGCCCGCCTCGGTCAAACTGGTCGAAGTAGGGGCGCGGGACGGCCTGCAGAACGAAGCCCAGCCGGTCAGCAATGCTGACAAGATTCGCCTGATCGACGACCTGAGCAACGCCGGGGTGAGCTACATCGAGGTGGGCAGTTTCGTCTCGCCCAAGTGGGTCCCGCAGATGGCCGGCTCTTTGGACGTCTTTGGTGGAATTCAGCGGCGCGCCGGCACGACTTACGTGGCGCTCACGCCTAACCTGAAAGGGTTTGAAATGGCGCTGCAAGCCGGCGCTGAAGAGGTAGCAGTGTTTGCCGCAGCCTCCGAGGGCTTTTCACAGCGTAATATCAATTGCTCGATCAGTGAAAGCATACAGCGTTTCGAACCCGTCATGAGCGCCGCAGCTCAAGCAGGCGTGCGGGTACGCGGCTATGTATCCTGCGTGCTGGGCTGTCCCTATGATGGCGAGATCAGCGCCAGCCAGGTCGCCAGCGTGGCCCGCGAACTGCACGCCATGGGCTGCTACGAAATCTCCCTGGGCGACACCATTGGCACCGGCACAGCCGGCGCCACGCGCAATCTGTTTGAAACCGTTGCGCAGCATATTCCGCGTGATCAACTGGCCGGCCACTTCCACGATACCTACGGGCAAGCGCTGGCCAATATCTATGCCGGGCTCCTGGAAGGCATCCAGGTATTCGACAGTTCGATTGCCGGCCTTGGCGGTTGCCCCTACGCCAAGGGCGCCACCGGCAATGTCGCCACCGAAGACGTTCTCTACCTGCTCAACGGCCTGGGCATCCACACTGGAATAGACCTGGACGCGCTGATTCAAGCCGGCAACCGCATCAGCGCGCTGTTGAACCGGCCCTCCGGTTCGCGCGTTGCCCGAGCCAGAAGCAGCCAGCTTGACTAATAACCACACACCTTAACGGGAAGAGGAGCATCTATAACAATGAACAAAATCTATCCTGACGCTCGAGAGGCCCTCGCCGGGCTTGTCGACGACGGCATGACCCTGGCGGTCGGCGGATTCGGGTTGTGCGGTATCCCTGAAGCCTTGATCGAAGCCCTGCGCGATACGCAGAAAAAGGATCTTACGGTTATCAGCAACAACGCTGGCGTTGACGGTTTTGGGCTAGGGCTGCTGCTCGAATCCCGCCAGATCCGCAAGATGGTGTCGTCCTATGTGGGCGAGAACAAGGAGTTCGAGCGCCAGTATCTGTCGGGCGAGTTGGAGCTGGAATTCACGCCCCAGGGCACCCTGGCGGAAAAGCTGCGCGCCGGTGGCGCCGGGATTCCGGCTTTCTATACCCGGACCGGCTACGGCACGCTGATCGCCGAAGGCAAGGAAACCCGCCAGTTCAACGGCGAGTGGTATGTGATGGAGACCGCGCTAACGGCAGATGTGGCGCTGGTCAAGGCCTGGAAGGCCGACAAATCCGGAAATCTGGTGTTCAACAAGACCGCGCGTAACTTCAACCCCCTGGCGGCGACGGCTGGCAAGATCTGCGTTGTCGAGGTTGAGGAAATCGTCGACACCGGCGCGCTCGATCCCGATCAGATTCACCTGCCGGGAATCTATGTGCAGCGGATTGTGCTCAATGCCAATCCGGAAAAACGTATCGAAAAACGTACCACACGGAGCGCTTGATCATGGCCTGGACACGCGAACAAATGGCGCAACGAGCTGCTCAGGAATTGTCTGACGGCTTCTATGTAAACCTTGGCATCGGCCTGCCTACGCTGGTGGCCAACTACATCCCCGAAGGCATGGATGTGTGGTTGCAGAGCGAGAATGGTCTGCTCGGTATCGGCCCCTTCCCCGAGGACGATAAGGTCGATCCAGACCTGATCAACGCTGGTAAGCAGACTGTTACCAGCCTGCCCGGCAGCAGCTTCTTCGACAATGCCGACTCCTTCGCCATGATCCGTGGCGGACATATCAACCTGGCGATCCTGGGTGCGATGCAGGTATCGGAGAAAGGCGATCTGGCCAACTGGATGATCCCCGGCAAGATGGTCAAGGGCATGGGCGGCGCGATGGATCTGGTCGCCGGCGTCAAGCGCGTCGTAGTGCTGATGGAGCACAACGCCAAGGACGGCAGCCCGAAGATTCTCAAGCAGTGCGACCTGCCCCTGACCGGTCTCGGCGTGGTTACCCGGATCATTACCGATCTCGCCGTGCTGGATATTACCGACGCCGGCCTGGAGCTGCTCGAACTGGCGCCCGGTATCACCGTCCAGGCATTGCAGGATGCAACCGGCTGTACGGTGCTGACCGAGCAATACCACAGCAAATACTAGCCTGCCCTGCGGGGTAGGCTCACTGGTTTCCGGAGTAGCTAACCAAGCTGCTCTGGGAATGCTGCCCGTTGAAGTTTTTACGTGGCTTACCATTATGGTAGCCACGTTTTTTTTGGAGAAAAGATCATGCAAGACGTCGTCATTGTCGCAGCAACGCGTACCGCCATCGGCAGTTTTCAAGGTTCGCTGGCGAATGTGCCAGCGGTTGAACTGGGCGCCACCGTCATCCGTTCATTAATGAGCAGTACTGGTCTGGACGCCAGCCAGGTTGATGAAGTCATCCTTGGCCAAGTGCTGTCTGCTGGCTGTGGTCAGAACCCGGCCCGCCAGTCGGCGATCAATGCCGGTCTGCCGTTCAGCACCCCCGCGCTGACGCTGAACAAACTGTGCGGCTCCGGTCTCAAGGCCGTGCACATGGCCATCCAGGCGATCCGCTGTGGCGACGCCGAGATCATCATTGCCGGCGGCATGGAAAGTATGAGCCTGGCACCCTACATACTGCCTAAAGTGCGCACCGGCCTGCGCATGGGTCATGCCCAGATTGAGGACAGCCTGCTGAAGGATGGCTTGATCGATGCCTTCAACGACTATCACATGGGCATCACCGCTGAAAACCTGGCAAGCCAGTACAAGGTCAGCCGCGAAGATCAGGACGCCTATGCCCTGCTTTCTCAGCAGCGCGCCAATGCGGCGATCAATGCCGGACGCTTTCAGAATGAAATCACCCCAGTGATGATTCCCCAGCGCAAAGGCGATCCCGTTGCCTTCAATACCGACGAGCAACCCCGCGCCGAGACATCTGAAGGCAGCCTGGCAGGCCTGCGTCCAGCGTTTAAAAAGGACGGCAGCGTCACCGCTGGCAACGCCTCGACCTTGAATGACGGCGCAGCGGCCGTAATGCTGATGACGGCGGACAAGGCCAAGGCGTTGAGTCTTCCGGTACTGGCGCGTATCAAGGGTTATGCCAGCGCTGCGGTCGATCCGGCGATCATGGGTATCGGACCGGTGCCCGCCAGTAAGAAATGCCTAGCCAAAGCAGGCTGGACCGTCTCAGAACTGGATTTAATCGAAGCAAACGAAGCCTTTGCCGCTCAATGCCTGTCGGTCGGCAAAGAATTGGAATGGGACGTATCAAAAGTGAATGTCAACGGGGGAGCAATCGCCTTGGGTCACCCCATCGGCGCATCCGGCTGTCGCGTGCTAGTGACCCTGCTCCATGAGATGGCACGGCGTGACGCCAAAAAGGGACTGGCAACTCTGTGCATCGGTGGTGGCCAGGGGGTGGCTCTCGCGGTGGAACGCGATTAACAAGCGCTGGGCAGTAGCCAAGGATGGCTCTGCTTCAGTCTCATCAGATTTGTGTAGGCGGAAACGTCACGATTATCCCCTCGTGTGCAGCCTCTAGTGTCACGCAACAGGCCAGACGGCTCTGGTCAAGTCGAGGAGCTGCGGTACCTTCGAGCATGTCGTCTTCCATGCCGTCTTTTTCAGCTAGTTTATCCAGCCACGACTGATCGACATAAATGTGGCAGGTCGCACACTGACATGCACCACCACAGTCTCCTAGAACTCCTTCCAGACCGTTGCTAACAGCTGCCTGCATAAGTGTCTGGCCTGGTACGGCCTTTACAGAATGTTGTCGTCCGTCGGCAAAATTGAAAATCACAGTTGGCATCAGGAAGTCCCTGTGTAGGTGGGTAACGATAAAAAATCACCATTCCATGATGCCAAACCTATCAGCAGATTTGAACATATATCTAATATCTGTTCATTTATTTATGGACAACATTCACCGCTCCGCTTAAGTTACTTACAGGCATTTTCTCAAGAACAACTCCAAAAGAAAAACAACGAGGTGACTCTATGACTGAAAACGCTTGGCGGGCCACGGCTCTATCTGAAACAGTCAACAATGTGAAACCTGTAGCAGTCGTTTGCGACGGCGCAGAGCTGGTCTTGTTTCGAGATAGCCATGGCCAAGCCAGAGCACTGGAGGATCGTTGCCCTCACCGCCGCGTGCCCCTGTCTCTAGGCTGCGTTGTAGAAAGCGGGATACAGTGCGGCTACCATGGCTGGATCTTTGATGGCGTCAGCGGCGCTTGCACAGCCATACCCAATCTGCACGCCAGTGAAAAGGTGCCTGCTCGATACGCTGCGCGCTCATACCCTGTGGCTGAACGAAACGGATTTGTTCACGTCTGGTTGGGTAGGGACGAGCCGAAGGGCGCGCTTCCGGCAGCAACCTATCAGCCTGAAGGGCGCGAATACACCGGCGCGGTCACGGTCAGCGTTCTGCATGAGGAATACCTTGCTGCCATGCTCGATGGCCCTCATTGCCTGATCAGTTTTGACGCTGTGAAGATGACCGATTTCTTCCTGGGCGACCCCTATCTTAAAGATAATCACCTGACCCTTGATCGAGGCGCCGTCTGGTCTACCAGGCTACTGCCGCCTCAATTTGTTATCGACTATCCTCTGGTCGTCCGTACGTCAGTCCCTATATCCGGAGGCGACATCCGTGTCGACCTTCTCACCGCAGACGACACGCCGCTATGCACCGTTCTTATTGCCTCTGGAGCCAACCGACGCGGAACTACCAGTCTCTGCTGGAGAGGCTTTCTGTATCAGTGCAAGTCCAGCGTTACGTCACTGCGCTGGCGGGCAGCGCGCGCAACACAACGCCCCCCGTTTCGGGTGCACTCTCATCTAGATGGAGCCGCATTAGCCACTCTTCTGGTAGCTCCCTCTCGTGACCTCGGCAGGCTACGAGATCAAATGCTAATTCCCGTGCGCGCGGCACTCTAATAGCTTCAAGGAGGATTCACAATGCACCCTTTATCCGTTAATAATACCGGCGCAGAGCCGCGCGCTAAGCGCCCCTCGGACTGGACGCCAGTTAATTATGATCTCCACGATACCTGGTTTCCGGTCTCGCACAGCCGCGACGTAAGCGCAAGTCCCATCCGACGGATCATTCACTCTCAGACCTACTTTCTCTGGCGGGAAAACGGAATACCTCAGGCGGCCGAGTTCCATCCAGCGCGGCTGGAATCGCTTCGCCACGCTAGCAGCGCTTTCACCGGCGGCTCTGGCAACTATCCTGTTGTCGAACGCTACGGCTATATCTGGGCGTGGTATGGCAACCCTGATCACGCAGATATCCAGCTACTTCCACATATTCCCTTTTTACCCCTGAACGGCGATATTCCCGGCTACACGCAACGCACAGTCAGATTCGACGCCTCATCAGCACTCTCGGTGGAAAACCTTATCGACCTAACCCATGCTGATTTCCTACATGCCAATACCATAGGCGACGGCATCTCGGAATCCGACGTTGTTGAAGTCGAATGGACCTCGGAAACAGTAACCAGAACCCGCATAGTTACGCAAAAATCTGTTGCTCCGATAATGCGGTGGGTGGGCGGCATTCGTGCTAAATATCAGGATTTTCGCGCCGTACTGCATATACATTTGCGTAGCAATGTGTGTATTTCCTATCCACGATTTCGGCCAGGATACGACGTTCCAAACCTACAGCCGTTTCTACCGGTAGGAAAGCATCGCTCCCGTTGCGACGTTACTTTCAATACCACCGCCGCCCCCGCCCCTTTTCGTTATCTTATGCCTCGCATTAATTACATCATTCAGCCTCAGGATAACTCGGTGGTGCGGCCACAGAATCAGCGTTATCTGGATGAATCAGACAGACGTGACCTTCATTCTCGCTTCGACGCACCGGGCACTAGATATCGCTACCAGATGGAACAACTTGCCAAGCGCCAGCGTCAGGGCGACTTTTCCTACAGCTCTGATGCCGAGCCCGGTCGCGATATCACGGCATTACTGGGCATGAATGATTAGATCTTCCGCCATCAGGAGAGCTACATCTTCAACTTGACGACCTGTCGTAAATTTCATGGGGAGTATCATTTATGTTTTCACACATCACTATAGGTACAAACGACCTCGCAAAGGCGCGCACCTTTTACAATTCAGTCCTTGGCGCATTGGGTTATGAAAACATTGGCGACCGAAAAACGGCATCCCTTTGGGGCAGCCCTAGCTCGCGCTTCGTTGTATTGATCCCTGCGGACCGCAACGCTGCGCAAGCAGGAAACGGATTGACAGTTGGTTTTAAAGCAACGGATCAGTGTGCGGTAGATGAGTTTAACAGGAGGGCGTTACAGAAGGGAGGTACCGATGCCGGCGCACCCGGACCTCGAGACGCGGTACCAAACCTGTATGCAGCTTACGTTCGAGACTCGGATGGTCACAAAATAGTAGCCAGTTGCGTCTGCGCAAAGCAATGAATGAATTAAAATCTGGTCAGACCGGGATATGCCTAGAGCCTTAAGCATGGCATCGCTATCCGAGGTCTTTCGCGCAGGGATAGCGTGTCATAACAAGCTCTAGCTATCTGCGGATTAAAACAGATTGCTGCTCACATCCATCATGCGAATAGAGTTTGATCGGTATGAATTTTGATGCAGGTGTGAAGCTACCTACGCCATAGCTGTCAAGCGGCACCAATGGATTGATCTCCGGATAATAGGCAGCAGCTTGGCCTACGGGGATATCGTAAGGAAGCAGTGTAAAGCGCTTCACTCGTCTGTCCACCCCGTCATTCCAGAGAGAGACCAGATCTACTTCCTGACCTGCTACAAAGCCCAATTTAGTAATATCGAGCTGGTTGATGAAAACGATATTGCGTTGTCCGGAAACGCCTCGATAGCGATCGTTCAAGCTATAGACAGTCGTATTGTACTGATCATGAGATCGGAGGCTTTGCAAAATCAGATCGTGAACTTGGCCGCTGGCCAGGACCTTCTCGTGGATCAGGCTGGAGGGCAGTGGATTGATGGAAAACTGCGCCTTGCCGCTGGGCGTCTGCCATTTACGAGAGCTCGCTGAGTTGGGAAGGTGGAACCCTCCCGGGTTTGCCAGTCGCTCTTCGAAATTTTCGAATTCAGGCATCACCTTCGCTATGGCTATCCGGATTAGCCGATAATCATCCCGCATTGCCAGCCAATCTAGCGGTGATGCGCCCAAAGTAGCGTGGGCTATCCCTGCAACAATCCACGGTTCGGAGCGGATCTCACCTGAGATAGGCTCAAGTTGACCAAAAGATGCGTGAACCATGCTGAAGGAGTCCTCTACCGTTACGCATTGGACCCCCGAACATTGTCGGTCAATGTCGGTTCTGCCAAGACACGGTAGAATCAGAGCTTCCTTGCCCACCATCAGATGACTTCGATTCAATTTGGTACTTATCTGTACCGTCAAATCACAATTGCTCAGGGCACGATGGGTCGTAAAGCTGTCCGGCGTAGCTTGTGCAAAATTGCCGCCAAGACCAATAAACACTCGAGCCGCCCCGCTTAACATTGCGCCAATGGCTTCCACTGTATTGTGGCCGGGGTGCCGTGGGGGTTCAAAATCAAAGGTTTGAGCCAGTCGGTCGAGAAAAAGCTCGGAGGGTCTCTCGTTAATCCCCATGGTCCGGTCGCCCTGAACATTACTATGTCCTCGTACCGGGCATAATCCAGCCCCGGGGCGGGCGACGTTTCCACCCAATAATTGTAAGTTAACAATCTCTTGGATCGTTGCTACCCCGTGATGATGCTGAGTAATACCCATAGCCCAGCAAAAAATGACATTAGACGCGTTACGATAGATCCTCGCGGCTTGCTCAATCTGGACTAAAGTGAGCCCGGACTGTTCAACTATATGACTCCACGAAGTAGCATCCAGAACCTCGAGGTACGCAGCAAAACCATCCGTCTCACCCAGTATGAAATCGTTATCAAGCACACTAGCAGTCCCGTTGCGCTGCGCCTCTCTCTCCCATTCCAGCAGGTGCTTCGCCATGCCCCGCAGCACAGCCATATCGCCACCAAGCGCGGGCCGGAAATAGGCTGTGTGGGTCGGCTTTGATCGGTTAGTGACCATTTCCTTTATCTTCTGGGGATGTTGAAAACGGTCAAGGCCTCGCTCTTTCAGAGGATTGAAACAGACAACTTCGGCACCTCTTTGGACCGCGTCCCGCAGCGGCTCAAGCATTCTTGGATGGTTAGTACCGGGATTCTGGCCAAGAACGAATATCGCATCGGCTAGATGGAAGTCGTCGAGAGTGACTGTACCCTTGCCTGTCCCCAGGCTGGCATTCAGTGCTACGCCGCTAGCTTCGTGACACATGTTCGAACAGTCCGGAAAATTGTTAGTCCCGTAAGCGCGAACAAATAACTGGTAGAGAAAAGCCGCTTCATTACTGGCGCGCCCTGAGGTGTAAAACTCAGCCTCATCGGCAGATTTGAGCTTTCTCAGGTGCTTGGCAATCAACGCAAACGCGGCATCCCAACTGATAGGTAAATACTTGTCTCTTGCACGGTCGTAGCACATCGGCTCAGTCAGCCGACCCTGATATTCCAACCAGTAGTCACTTTGCTCACGTAGCTGTGTGAGGCTGTGCCTTGCAAAAAAATTAGCATCTACTTTGCGATTCGTTGCTTCCCAGTTAACCGCCTTGGCGCCATTTTCGCAGAATTTAATCACTCCTGCTTCAGATGAGTCCCCCCACGCACATCCAGGGCAATCAAATCCGCCGTTCTGATTGGTTCGTAGCAGCGCCTTAATATTTTTTATTGGCTGCTGGCTATCGAGCCAAGCTTTGGTAACGTTGGCTAGGGCGCCCCATCCTGCTGCCGGCCCTTTGTAAACCTTGAATTTCACTTTACCGCTGTAAAACCAACTCATTTTGGACCCGCTTTCCAAGGATTGTCGCCTGTGAAGACTGATCAAGAAACCGTCACCAGCCAGATTTTTATTCTTTTGACAGAATCACAATCTTACTACAGAATGATATTTCTCTACAGTACTCAATAAAACCTTGCCCGTGACAGGACTACGCCCTGGCAAAAATCACGGCAATAGGAGACCACGATGAAAGCAGCTGTCATTACCGAGCGCGGCGCCCCGCCAGTGATTCAAGAGTTCAAGGAACCTGAGCCACAAGATGGCGCGGTACTAATCGATGTTGATACTGCGGGGCTGGGCGGCTGGGATGTACTGGGCGCCTATCGCCTAGGCGTAGCCTATCCTTGTGTGATTCGCGGTGAAGGCGTGGGACGTACAGCAGAAGGTAAGCGAGTATATTTTGGTGAACGCTCGGTCTTGCCTTTTGGTGCATGGGCCGAGCGGACCCTGGTACCGAACGAGGAGGTTTGGGAGGTACCCGATCATATTGATGATCGCACGGCAATTACGATGGGTATCGCTGCTACAGGTGCTTTGATTCCATTGGAAACGGCAGGCATACAGCCTGGCGAGACAGTTTTGATTCTCGGCGGTACAGGCACTTTGGGTCAGATAGCGCTGCAATTAGCCCGAATCATGGGAGCAGGCAAAGTTGTTGCAGCTGGCCGAAGTGAAGCTGCGCTGGGCCGGCTAAAAGAACGGGGCATTGCTGACGCGACAGTTACCCTAAAAGGTGACGAAACTGATGTAGACGCCCTCAAGGCCGAAGCTGGCGAAGGTTATGACGTAGTGCTTGACCTGGTCTGCGGCCAACCCATGCTGAATGCGTTAAAAGCGACACGATGGGGCGCGCGCATCGTCACCATTGGTACCGGCGCTGGACGTCAGCTTAACCTCGACATCGCTGACCTTCTTTTTAGAACGTTATCTTGTGTCGGCACTGGCCAGCGCTCACCAGCAGATAGGCGTGAAATCTGGGAGCGCCTGCTTGACCTCTCAGTCAAAGAAGATATCACCGTTGATTATGCTGAATATGACTTCGCCGAGGCTACCAAAGCCTGGGAAGCCCAGGTCAACGGGCCCCATGCAAAAGTCTATGCGAAGATTAGCTGGTCTTAAAAATTGATTCCGTAGTGCAGCGGCGAGGCAAAAAATCCTCTCCGCATCAGGCCGGGACCAAATCCCACGGACGATCAGTAACAACCTCTAATCAAGGACACAAGACAAGCTTAGTTACCGTACATCTGTTTACCCTCAAGCCTGACGCAATCAGGCTTGAATAAAGGTGATTTAGAATTATCCTGATATAAATAGGCCTCTTTAGAAGGCCCAACAAAAAAAATAAAAAGAGGGCATGATCATGAAAACTCGACGAGTTTTGTTCATTTGTATGTTTACGCTACTAAGCAGCTGCTCCGAATTCCAGAGTAAGCCAATGATCGCCGAAATTCCTTCATACGGCGCTCAATGCACCGAGCCACAGCCCTGCAATGGTAGGCTTGACCGATCATGGGCCGACGTGTTCTAGCCAACATCGCGCGCGCCGCCCTGAAGTCCATGGATGTGCTGTCCGTACTTCCCTGGAGCCCCCCCTATCCACGTGAATGGGCGGCGATGGAATGCATTGCAGTACGCAGGTCAGTCTGATGGATGCCATTAGCGTAGCCAGTCTGGACGGTTTAGCCCTCGATCCATGAGACCGTCAGTTGGCGGGCTCTTAGCCGGCATGCTGGGGGGCCCCAAACTTATGAGACTCTGACCGACCTGCTTCCCTCTGGCTACGCGTCCTTTTCTCAACCGTGAACACTAGCGGCGATCTTTCTCCATGCACCCTTGGAGCGCCGTCCCGGCATCACACCCAGCACGGATCGCCTCAGCAAACTTGATCATTGCAGTCCCTGGATTCTGTCGCTCCAAGGCCCTCCGCATGAACGACGCCGCTGCGGACTCAAAAGATTCAAGTTCCATAGAATTCAACAGCGTGAATCTCTGGAATACTTGCTTACCGTCGGCTTTCTCATCGATCTGGAAGGTATTCAAAAAAACTTTCCCAAGTGAGCCTGCGAGATGGCCGTCAGGACGATCCCAACTTCTGCCGATCCCACCTTCCTGGACCGCCCTCCCGATCTGTTCTCGGATCTTTCTAGGGATTGTCGCAGCAGCTTTAGTGCGGTTGGAAAACCTGTGATTTGCGTAGCTTGCCGCGGCCCTTACCACAACCCAAACCACAAACCACAGTTGTGAAACGCTGTAGGTGTGAAGCCCTTGCCTGACTACCCCTCTGATTTTCTCGAGGTCTTCAGATTCGAGTATGAGACGATAGGTGTCACATTGATCTAGTAAATAACGAACGACGTCGTTTTCGGCATAATCCAGCCAGAGCTCGAACAAAGCCTTCGCGTCGGTGAATTCACGCTCTGCGATGGTTCTGATGGCTTTGTCGCCGCGCCCAAACTTTTCGTCGGCAACAAGGAAATACTCTGCTTGATTCCGGCGAATCATGAGCTCACCATCTTCTAGAAAGTAAGTACCTGGCCTAGACGTGCAGGGCGAATCCAAGATAATTTTGTCCTCGCACAGCCGCCTGAAGAAACAGCCGGAATCAACTGGAGCGAGCGCATCGCACTCATTCTCCTTGAAGGTACCGTTGGCGAGACGTGATCCTATAAGAACATCGATTGCCAGCAGCAAAACACAGACGTCATCTGGCAGTGACTCGTATGAAATAGTCCGAGAAGCCATCTCATGACTGCGCTTTTCCAGCATGCACTGAAGCTCCGCCTCTTCCGCTTGCCTCATCCGCAGCTCATCTTGTTTTATACTCTCGGTACACGCTGCGCAAGGACGGCTAGAAAGCTGAAAGGCCTTTCTCGGCTCATGGCGCTTGGTTACCAAGACGGCTCCGTTGCAAAGGCAGCATCGCTGATTCTCATCATAAGCGAGGCACCACTGGCGCACATGGCTACTAACAAAGCTTGACTGGGTCAGTTTACGAAACGGAACCAGGTCACTTACTTTTTCGATGTAAGCGCCCTCACCGTCCATAGCCCAGTACCGCTTCGCTAGCTCGATCTCCTCAGGGTCCTGGGTCAAAAATTCTAGCCTAACTGCCATTCCTGATTCCTTCTGCTATCACTAACTCTTAAGCACATTGCTATCGAGCATCTTTTTGTTATGTGGCTTAATTTTGTCACGCACCGCCCTCAAGTCAGCTACCGGTGCTGGCTCGATCTTTATCGCCTTTGGGTTTCCCTGCCGCTTGTCACCATAGCGCCTAACTGAGTTGGTAGACTGGTGACCCATTATGTATGCGATTGTCTTTAAATCGAACGATGAGGCTTTCAAGTTTGCACCGACTTGATGCCGTATCGAATACATGCTTGGAATAATTTTCTTTCGCGGCCAAATTTTTTGGCCTTCCATTCGTATTCGATGTCTGATGGCATCAGTCGTCCAAGTATTTATTCGAAGGATTTCTATGCATGTTGCTACTATCCCTCTCACAGTTTCATCAGTGATAGTCAACAACCTGTCAGCACCCCGCGTCCCATTAGTCTTTTTTGCACCGCGAATGAAGAGTTGATTTCCATCAAGGTGCATATCACGAAGCTCTGCGGGCCTCACTCCTGTCTTGCTTATCAGGCAGACAGCGGCAAAGGCTGGCAGGAATTCAGCTTCCCCAAGATGTTTAGCCAGGGCGACGAGGTCGTCGTCAGCGAATGATTTAGCCCTCTTTGGCTTCGCTTTCTTGACTAGCGTGCTGCCGGGCATAGTAACCGGGTTCACTACCGCCTTGATTTTTGTAGCCGCTTTAATATGACCCTTGTTCTCCAGATCGAAGGCGATGGCATTTTTCAACCTTCTGAAATATGCGGGCTGAAAATTTACAGCGGTAGATACCAGAGCTTGCTTGATACTTGAAACACTCAAAGCAGCACCGTCCATATGATGCCTATAAAAGTGTGTAGCAATCGCAATATATTGCTTTTTTGTTTGATCGTTCATAACGCACCGATTTCTTATTATTATGGCGCTCAGCCGGTATGTATATAATGAGCATCTGTTCGGTGCAGAACAAGTTTACAGCCAGCCATCCTTGGTTATATAAATCGGTTAGCCATGCATAGCATAGAAAAACATCATGTTTTGATGGCAAAATATTAGCCGCTTCGCGAAGGTGCATTGAGGACATTCGCCCAGAAACTGAAGACCTCTCACCTGCGTTCGAAGTCTTGCTCGTTTCTGGGCGAATATCCTCAACGCCCCCATACTTGACGGTCAAGTATGGGTAACGTCGAGCCGTACTCGATGAATCGAGTACGGCTTGTATGTTTGCCATCAAACGCATGCCGACAAGCGCTTCGCACCCGTCGAATTTAGCGACCCATTAAGCAGGCAGCCGTACCTGGCTTAAGACCATAGCTGGCTCGACCATGCCGATCGGTCTTCTGCCAAAGCGTACTTGGCCTCAGCGAATTGGCTTTCTAGCATTGCGCGTACCAACCCTTCCTTTCGCTTGTTGGTCACGTGAGGCAAACCACCTTGTCCGACCTGATCGCGCTCCCAACCAAAGTCTTCTAGAAAAGACACTACGCATACAATGGGTATCCAAAGACTTCCTTCCAAAACCTGATGCTCTGAGTCAAATGGCATGTATTTGAGAAATGTCCTCCAACGGTCAAGGATTACCTGATAGTCCGACATATCAATCTTGTAAAACTTGCATGCCTCGAGCGCGTCAAAATAAACCATCCCTTTGGACGAGGTAACGAGTTGGATGAAACCTTTAAGCTCTGGCCATTGCAAAGCAAGCACTCCTATCTGAATATCCCAAAAACCGATATTCGCATATTAGTAATACCTTAGCGCCTTGTCAACACTTACCAGAGGCGCTTGTGTCGAAATCTCTTTATCGTCCTGAAACAACAATTCTGCTCAAGCTGCTCAAGGAATACCGAACAGAAGCAGGCTTAACACAGGCCGATTTTGCGAAGGCGCTTGACCGCCCACAATCGTTTGTAAGCGACATAGAACGCGGTTCACGCAGACTCGATCTGATCCAACTTAGGGATATATGTGAGGTGCTGGGGTTAAGCCTTATCGACTTCGTTACACGGTACGAGCAGTTAGTAGCGGAGTCGCGGCAACAGTGAAGGTTGCCCGAAGGCTCCAAGGTCGTAGCCCACAATGATCAGAACCAGCGAATCGGACCTACACCGGTTGTTCTCAATATAAGCGCTAGCACTCGCCTCTCATAGCACTGCAGCGCTTTGCATAACGGTAACGTTTGTGTAGCCAGCTTCGAGGAGACCCTGCTGTGTGGCAAGCACGCAGCCTGAATTGTAATCTGGTTCATACCAGGCGCCTGTTAAGGAGATAGGCGTGGACAAAGGAACACCAAGCTCTGCGAGATGACTAAGGGCGATCTCTGTGTGTTCTGGATCGTCTGCTTCTAGTCTGTCGGCCAGCATCGGCGATCTTGAAATTGCATCTTTAATGGCCTTGTCGAGGAGCGGGTAAAGTCCTAGCTCGTCACTCAACCAGCCGTCGAGTACCAGTATGTTGCCTGACCAGCTGTTCAACTCGTCTATCACAGCTTCCCTGGCGGCATCTGCTTCGTCGGAAAGATTCATGTCTGCCGAACCACATAGCGACCCGGGGTGGACCAGGATTAGCAACGGGCTGAATTTATTCTGGTGTGAACTGTTTTCTTGCATAGATACCGCTCGTGGAAGATTGCTATATGGTCGAGGGGTGATGAAAGCGTTTTATTCACCGCCCAACATCCACGACAGTTCTGATGCTAGCGGTCATAAATTGCCGAGTCAATATTTATTTATCTTGTTTTTCAATGACTTAGTATACTGAGCATACCAGAAGAAATATTTCAATTTCGCGAGCTAGCCCACATACCAAAAGCACAGACCTGTCGTTGGCCAATTACGGACATACCCCTGATTGAGCGCTGAAACCAGGAGCTTGGCGAGATGGGAATTTGAGGTTTTCAGCCTTGCATCAAAATACCGACGTAGGCATCGACGTGCTCGATATTGATACTGCGCCCCGCAGGTTGACAACCGAACTTTTTGAGCGCGTAAGCCCGGACGATAAGGCTTTAGCGAATCCTCCGCTAGCGAAAAACGATATCCCAGTCTCGCATCACAAGGTCGCGGCAGGCTGCTGGTGCGCCCCCGAAGCAGCGTTTGGAAGTGGTTTCGAGCCTCTCTGTCGAGTCGTAAACGATGGCTTCACCCGTTTCATCTACCAATACGCCGCCGGCACCGAGAAGAATGGCGTGACCCGCCACTACGTCATGAGCTGACGTAGGGACGAGGGAAATAGCCGCAACCGCGTCGCCAGCAGCTGCCGCCGCCAATCTGTAGGCGATGCTAGTAGTAGGCACAGGTGTCGCGGGCGCGCAGAGTTGCGCGTTTAATCCCAGTTTCTTCCGAGCTCCGTTGCTGACCAACACGCTCGCGCTGCGCTGCAGTTCAATGTCACAAAGCGAACGCTTCAGCATCAGGCCGTTACGGTAGATGTAGTCCGTCCCAAGTGCCCAGGCGATGCAATCCGAGCCGCGATCCTCGGTCACGGGTGCATATACCACTCCTAGCACCGGTTTGCGCTTGAAAAGCAGACCTACGGAAACCGACGAACCTTTGACCCCGCTTAAAAAATCGGCCGTTCCATCATTCGGGTCAACCACCCAACAGTGCTCCGCACCGTTAAGCTGCGACCCAGTCTCCTCCCCCCAAAAGTCGCAGTTCAGAATTTCTATCAAGCCAGTGCGAAGCAGACTTTCGATCTCCACATCCACGTCTGCTTTGTCCCCGGAACCACGAGGACCTGAAGGTCGCTGCCATTCGGCGACCAACAACTCACCAGCAGTAACGACCTCACGGATGACCTGCTTGAGCACCTGAGCATAATCGAGCGTATTCATACCTGCTTTCCATTTCGCTTTAACGTGAAGGAGCCACACCTGACAGGTGATGCAGATGCATACTACAGAAGAATCTCAGCTGCAGCCGGACTCCGCGTCAAAGGCTGAGCGCACTTGTTCTAGCCCCCTCCAGCGCCGAGAATGTAGTGGTCTACCGATCCGCGCCTCATCACCACGACGGCCCATCCTCAAGATGGCTATCACTTTGGCTTTGTCGGCTATTGGCCGCCTGCGCCCCGTGGGGAGGAGCTACTCTCGGCGGTCAACAGCTGTCTCAGGATTTGGTTTCAGGATGCCTGATTGGCGTGAGGACTATCACGCCGTCAATCAATTCGAGAGTTAGTGAATCACCGGGACCGACGCCCATTCCTGCAAGCACGTTTGGCGGGAGCTCGACAATAAGATCCCCGGTGTCATCTCCGGAATCTTGGCATCTCACAATCGTCTGTACTGATTCGCTCATGGGAAGTTAGCCTCACTCTCAGCCACTGCTTTACCGTAATCGATATCTTACGCTAGACAGCATGTGATCGGCAGCTATCGGCCCAGAGTGTGTAAAAACACTTTTCGCATGTTGGATGAC
>TARA_R110001592_G_scaffold60133_4_pt1 | contig 18982 bp, 17 predicted proteins | sample TARA_R110001592 | Tara Oceans TARA_R110001592 (sample SAMEA4398387) | marine metagenome | biome: Polar Biome; feature: [SRF] surface water layer (ENVO:00010504); material: water (ENVO:00002006), including particulate matter (ENVO:01000060) such as... | depth 5 m | reverse complement strand
ATGCCATGTTTTTCTGAACATCTTTCCAACTATCCTCCACTACATCTGCTGGTAATACTCGTGGTCGTGTTTCGTTTCGTTCCTGTGCTACTTCTAATGAGGTCGTTACGAAAACCATATAAGTATCATACCCATAATCTATCAATTCTTGTCTTTTTTTCTTTACACTTTTAAATTTATGACCAGTTCCATCAACAATAACACCCAAACGACCTTTTAAATATTGTTTCATTCTCTGTTTATTTAGTGATTTAGCATAACCTCGTAAACCACTATATCCTGTATAATCTGGATCTGTAAGCTGTTTAAATAATTCGTCAGGAAACTTTTGAATGTTAAGATAATCTACGGATGAATCTTGTCCATAAAATTTCTTTAAAAGCATTTCTAACTCTTGGTCTTGATTAACCATTTTTAATCCATACTTAGAAACATTAACCTTTTCAGGTATACCAAAAAGGTTTTGTGCAACATATGATTTACCACTTCCAGGACCACCAGCCAAGAATATACCCTTAAAGATACCTGGATCCCGTACTCCTTCGTTTAATAAATCTATCATTTTTATCATAAGCAAAATCCTTTTAGATGTATTGATTCCTTAATAAATATAAGGAAAAAGAAATAATAGAAGTTATTTGAAATTTAAAAATCTTGGATTATTATTTTTTATATGGTTTATCATATTCTGAATCTCCAAGGCAATCTTATATTGATAAAAAAACTTATTGTTAATTGTTTCATCATCAAATATGGGTGAAAGGGATTTGATTATTGAAAAATCAGGTCTCACTAATTTATAATTACCAAGAAAATTGGTTTTATCATCATACTTTTCCCAAAGTAAATCTAAAGTTTTTGAAGTATTTGAATTAGAAAGTTTATCCCCATGATGTCCTATATCCTCTCCTACATTTTCAAACAATCTATCCTTTTCTTGTAACCATTTTAAAAATTTTGAATTACTTAATTCTTCTAAACCTAAAAAATATACATTAGGAAGTAAAGATAGTTCCCATAAACTTATAGTTGCAGGTGAAATGTGTCGGTGAAAAACTGCATGACCACCATACATCCAACTTACATCTCCCCATTTATTATGTAATCTACAAAATGCTTCTATTCCACACTTAAAAATAAAATCGTGTTCATCTATTTCTTTGTTTAAATAATATCCATTTCTCAACCTTGTCGCAAAATCTTGTAATGGTGTGATTCCTTCCCAACTTACGGGTTCACCAATCCATAAATTTTCTATTCCGTGTAAATTAGTAACATTATCATGATAATATAGATTTTCTAATAATAAAAGTAATTCATAAATATATCCACTTTTCCACAATTTCATAATATCTCTAATTAAAACAACGTATATTTTATTTTCATCATATTCCTTAAATTCTTTTAAAAACTCGTTATTTAATAGAAATTCATCGAGTGATGTGCTACCCATTTTTGCACTATGACCAATAACAACTTTATCCGTTCCTATTCCATTAAATAAAACTGTATCTCTAAAATTATCTTTCATTCATAATTCCTATCTCTTTAACTTTATATGATCCTTCTCTCCGTCCCCACCAAATTCGTGTAGCATAATCAAATCTATCTGTTACCTTTTCGTCTATCGCCACCAAGTCGTGTGTAGTGTTTTTTAACACCTCACCTTTTTCAGCAACCTCATATACATTATAATTAAGAGTAACCTTTCTTGGGTATTCTGTGTTGAATTTAAACAATCTAACTTTTTGATACTCAATTACATCTTCTATTATTTCTACCCCATCTTCATCTCGTTCAATGTATTCAGAAAAGCTATCGTGTAAAAAGTCTTTAATTTCGTCATAAAATTCTTCTAAATTATCCATAATGGTTAATGCTGTTGCCTCATCTGAATCCCAAGTTACATCCGAAACCTTTGGAACTACTCTACCCCAATAATCAAAACCCTCTACCGACCTTATCATTGCATCGTAAGTTTCTATAAACTCCGTTCCTAATAAAGTTTTTTTGTTACGAATACTATAATTCATTAATTTTTCGTAAAATTCATAATAGGTAATTTGATAATGATTCCGTAAAAATCTTGATATAAATTGTGTATGTCCAAGAAAGTGTCCAAATGTGAATAACCACCGATACATATAAGCCATCTTCCAATCTTCATAAGTCATAGTATCAGTTCCCACCACTATGGTTTCAGTTTCAGGTGTTTGGTCTTTCATAAAACTATTGTGATAAAATGGTCTTTTTGTTTCTACGAGTTTTATTCCATACTCATCTATATATTCGGGATCACGAAATGGTGTATTTGGAAGTGCTGTCAATACATATATTGCCATATAATTATGACTACCAAATTCCATTAAATCAGTTACTCCTTGTTTAAATGTATCCAATGTTTCTTTAGGTAACCCCATTACAAAGTCAAGATATGTAGGAACATTCTTATCTTCATACAAATTTAAAGATTCTTGTAAATTCTTTTCGGTTATGTTTGACCTTTTTATCGCAAGTAATGATTCTTTATTTAAAGTTTGTACTGCAACTGTAACTCCCTTATTTAATTCCCCACTTTTCAGTACTTCTGCTATAGGTAACACCTGTGTGGGTTTACCTTTTGCCCAAACAAACATACCTTTTTTTGGATATCCGTATTTAGAATTAACACCTACTAAATGTTGTGATAAATCTAAATCTCGTTTAAATAACAAACCAAAGTTTGGATTTGCATCATAAAAAAATTCAACTTTATTTTTACCCAACCAATCCAATTCTTCATATATTTTATCTAATTCTTGTGATTTTATTTTCTGAAAGTACAAATCTCCTATTTCACAAAATGTACATCTATAAGGACACCCCCTAACACTTTCTACTACAGCTTCAAATTTATAATCTGTATTACTTTTGACAATATCATCAAATGTCCCATCAAGATAAGGACTTGGCATAGAATTTATATCGGCAATCCGCTCTCGTGTTTCGGTTGTAAATGTTTTGTTATTTTCTAACTTAACCGAACAACCTTTTACTTTTGTAAAGTCTTTATTTTCTTTTAAATTTTCTAATAAAATATCTTTGAATGTTAATTCTCCCTCACCGTGAACAATTACATCCACATATGGTTTTTCTTTATAGAACTTATCTAACATTTCTTTATGATTACGAGGCACCATTTCTCCTCCAAAAACTATTAGACAATTTGGATACTTTTCTTTTATTTTTTTTGCAACATGATTGGTAATTTGCCAATTCCAAACCCAGCAAGAAAATCCTATTACATCAGGATTTTTAATCGCATCGATAATTAGATTTGGATTTTGTCTATAATAAAACCAATCAGATAGTTCATAATTATCTGTTATATTTTTATCTTTGGTACAATATGACCAAACAACTCCAGTACTATATGGCAGTCTAATTTGATTTGCATACACATCTGATATTTCAATTAAATAAAGTTTTTTCATTTTACTCCATAACAGTATTTAAAACATCTTCTATTCTGTTTTCAGATAAAGGAAATGCCTTCTCGTAATAAGTATTTTGATTATGTATTAAAGTGTCGGAAAGTTGCCAATATAAATTATGTAAATCAGATATATTCATTTCACATAATCTTTTAAATTCATTTATAATCATATTAAATCTTTTTAAATTATCTGGTTCTCTGTCGTAACTCTCATCTATAAAAGGATGAAATGTTTTAAATCCAAGTTCTTTTAATATTTCTAAAGTTCCTGAATTAGACATATATAAGAATGGATGAAAGTTAGTCAATGGCTTATATATTTTTTCGGACATAAACACAGAATAGGGTTCATGATGATGATACGAATCAAACACACTACCGACTACAAAACTAAAGTATGTGTTGAGAAATGAATCACGATAAATATTACTATCCCATTGATTATTTTGATTAAATATACCATCTACATCTGCTATCCAAGGTAAATCCTTTCTAAAATTATTAACCAAATCTTTATTATAATCACCTTCTCTATAAAACATATCAATTCCCTCTTGAATGGAAAAAGAATTACCCTCAATTCCTTGTATATCTGATGGGAATGAAACCATACCTTTTTTATCTAATTGATATTTGAAAATCTCTAATCCTGCAGCACATCTATGTGGATGAGCTGAACGATTGTAAGATAAGAAATGTTTACCTCGAATTACATCTTTGGTTTGTAATAAATCATTTGGTAATATTAAATCTGTTTGACAATCTAAAAATCTCCAAAGTTGCCAGTAATGTGGTAAAACATTCATTTTACTATTTGGATAATGCTTTTTAAACTCGGTTTCAAGAATAAAATTGTTATCACTATAAGTTACATTAGACTCGTCAATATTAAATTTTTTGAGCTCCTTAGTTAGTAGATTATAAATAGCATCATTTAAAATACTATCATGGTGGTCTCCTTCACATTGATTGAGAAACATAATTTTTACCTTACCTAATTTAATATCATTAAGTAATTTTTTATTAATTCTATTTAAGAATCCCCTTTCTAAAAACCTACCAAGATGTTCTGCTTGAATATTTAAAATATAATCATCAGTATAGGTTTCGAATCCACCCTTCCAATCATTTTTATTATCTGCACTATCTTCCGAAAAAATTACTCCATCTGGATCTGCATTCATCCAAAATACAGGTTTTTTTCTTTTTTTAGAAATATTATCGAGTCCGTATTGATAAGAATAATCATCGTATTTAATATATGGCCGACCAACTAACTTTACAATACTCCCATCTTCTGTTAGTATTTCTCTGTAATCTCTATTCTTCATTTCATTATTTCATATGTTATGTGTTCCATTTTATTTTCACATAATGGAATCACCGTTTGATAGTACACATTGTGATTATGAATTAGTATATCAGACATTGACCAGTATAGGTCATGTAATTCCGATAGACTCATTTCACATAATTTATTAATTTCTTTTATAATCATTTCAAGTCGTTTTACTCTATTAGGTTCTTTATCATACTCCTCATTAATAAATGGATGAAAAGTTTTAAATCCCATAGTTCTTAATTTTTCTAAACTACCCATATTTCCCATATAAATTGTTGGATGAAAACTTGTTAATGCCTTATATATTTTTTCAGACATAAAAATTGTATATGGATTTTTTTCTTCAAATTCATCAAACATCGTCCCCACAACAAAACTAAAATATGTACTGAAAAAAGAAGATTCGATAACAACACTATCCCATATATTATCCGATGTAAATATATCATTAACATCGGCAATAAGTGGTAATCTAATTTTTAAATCATCAACAATATTTTTTTTATAATCATCCTCACCAAAAAACTCATCAACTCCACTTTGTATAGAAAATTGATTTCCTTGCACTCCTTGTGTTTCAGATGGAAACGATACTATACCTTTTTCGTGTAATTTATTCTCGTATAAATATAACATAGAAGCACATCTATGTATGTGTGGAGACCGATTGTATGATAAAAAATAATTTTTTCTATTTTTATTTTTTGTATTTAAAAAATTATCAACTGATAATATTTTATTCTGTGAATCGAGGTATCTCCAACATTGCCAATAATGGGAAAAAACTCTAATTTTAGATTTAGAATAGTATTTTTTAAATTCCTCTTCGATAATTAAGTTTGAGTCCGTATAAAATACATTGAGTTCGTTAATCTTAGAATTTGATAATTGTTGTGTTAAGAGTTTATATAATCCCTTATTTAGAACACTATCGTGTGCCCCACCCTCTTCAGAGTAAAAACATAACTTTACTTTATCTTTTTGTAAATCTTTAATTACTTTCTTGTTGATTTTATCAATAAATATTTCTTGATTTAAAGTATTGCCAAAATTATTAACCTTTACAATTAATACATATTCACCTTGATATTTATCAAAACCACCACCCCAATCTTCTTGACTCCCTGCCGGAAATTCCTCTACTATTTTACCATCAAAATCTGAGACGATTTGGTATATTGGTTTTTTTCTTTTTATACTATGGTCGCTAAACCCATATTCTTTTTTCATTTTGAAACAAAAAAGTTATTAAATAATTCTGTGTTTGAACTTTTATCAAAAAGATGTTCTTCATATGATTCCCCAAGTTTGGAATATGCCCATGCTGGATTACCGAATTTTTTCATAATCTCTTGGTTGTGTAATACTTTTGGAAATGCCTTTTTTGCCATTTCGTGAACTTGTTTTTTGGGGAGATTACAAATTCTCTCGACTTCATTCACTACCATTAACATTCTTTTGTGGTCATCTGGTTCATTATCATATTCCTCGTTAAAAAATCCATGAAAAGTTTCAAATCCAAGTGATTGTAAGTATTTTAAAGTGCTATGATTTCCTGCAACAATAGTGGGATGAAAACATAGTGCACGATAAGTTTTTTCTGTTATGAACATACATTCACCAGCATAATTATTTCTCTCATCAACATCATCAGATAAGAAATTTGATTCTGTTACCAAACTAAAGTAACTATCTTTAAAATGATTAACATCAGAAGTTCTATGAGGATAAAATTCTCCACCTTTTAGTTTAAAATTATCAGTTGGTTCAGATGAATTAGGAGCTGCCTTTAAATCAAGTATCATTGGAATTGATTGAATAAATTCTTCATTTATCAAATCAGATTTTTTATATCCGTCTATTTTTAAAAAATCAAGAATACTGTCATAGTTTTGTGGTCTAAGTCCGTGTCTAACCTCGCTGAGCAGTGATGATGCATCTCCACCACAGCAATCTTTAGGTGTGGTATTCCAATTATCACTTTTACAATTACCCGCATGAAGTCCATTTCCATTTGGAGTATTTAAACAAGATACCAAACCTTTTTTTATAATATCTCTTTTGAATAATTCCATTAAAATAAACTGTCTATGTGGTCTTAATTGACCATTATAAGAAAGATAATAATGAGGTCTTATCTTATCAAACAACCTATTGATATCACCTTCAACCCAAGGAAACTCTCGTTGGGATGCACTTGGAGAAGTTCTATATTTAAACTTACGTCTGTCTAATATACCTTTACCGTATGTTGGGTACAGCCAATCGTGGGTTCTCAATAGAATAGTATCTATGTTTTTAACTGAATCACCTATGGTGTTTGACATATTAGATTGATATATCACTAAATTTTCTTTAGTATTCCAACCAAGATTTTCAAAAAATTCTATCAAATCAAAACATTGTTTTGCAGTAAAAAATTCTTCGTGATTATTTATCACGAGTTTTAAACCTTGTACTTGTGTTGGTAATGCATCAATATTCATTTAATAGATTCTCTTAATTTATTATACAACATTTTCTCCCCATCCATATTAGATAAAATTTTCTGATTATGTTTTATTTTTGGTAAAACACTTACATATATTTTATGTAATTTTTCGATGTCCATTTTACACAATCTCTCAACTTCTTTCATTATAAAAACCATCCTATCAATTGGTTCATCAATTTCATCATAACTCTCATCAAACATTTCAGGAAAAGTTTCAAATCCTACCGAGTGTAAATACTTTAATGTATGCTTATTTCCAATCACAATAAATGGATGTAAGGCAATTGCCTTGTAGATTTTTTCTGTAACTCTAACCAAATTACCAATTCCCCAACCAATGCTTTCCCAAGTTGTTTCGGTAACAAGTGAAAAATATGTATCGGTAAAATGTTCGGTATGGATGTATCTATCATTTCTAACAGAGTGGAAAGTTTCACTTATTTCGTGTGGTATATCACCATAAACTTTACTGAATTGGTTCGTTATATTACTACCCTCATCTAACTGTAAATACTCGTAGTCAATATCAAGATTTATCGGTAATTTATCATACAAGGTGGATGTATAATTATGAACAAATTTATATTCTTCATATTTTTTATCAAATCCATCAAATCCATCATATTTAGTTTCTTGAAAATAAAATAACATATGAAGTTGATTTTTTAATTCATATAGATCAGCATTTCCTCTATTTATTGCAGAAACTATTCCGTCCTTATCCAACCCATTATGAAATAACCAATTTAAAACAAATAACCTATGACCATGTAGATTTGCATTATAACACAAATATTTTTTTGGTTTTTTATACTCCTCTAAAAATTTAAAGTATTTATCATCAAATGGAAAAGAATCGTACACAAATGGTAATATATGAGCCAAATCATAACTAAATTCTTGTAAAAAAAAGTCCATAGTTGTAATTTGTGGATTGTCCATATTCATACTATTGTTTAACAATACAGATACACACTTTTTATCAATTTCAATGTAGTCAAATATAAACAATACAAATTCCACTAATTGTCTTGGACTCACTTCTGAACATGAATTTACTAATAATTTTACTTTTTTATCCTTTAACAATTCAAAAAGTTGTTCTCCTAATATTTTTTGAATATAATTTCTTATTTTCTCTTTAGATTTTAATGGTATTCTATGGTCACCCAAATCTGGATTATTCCAAAGAACTTCATCTCCTGTTGGACTATCTTCTGCCCACAAATCGTGAACTATGTGTTCATTATTTTCAAGTTCAGTAACCCAATATCCTGATGGTGGATTGTCGTTATTACCTATCCAAAGTTTTTCTTTCTTAACAACTGCATTAATCCATCCAATATCAACCAATACAATATTGTTCTTGTAATCTCCACTCTTTAATTGTTTTACCTTTGAAGAATGTATATCACAATAAATTAGACTTTCCCTCATTCGTGGATTCCACGAATATATATAATGTGTGTTGTGAAAACCCTCAAAGGTTTCACTCTTACCTAATATTCCATGCCAAACATTAATTTTACTATCAGACATTCGATATCTCCTTTAGTATATTTAGTAACAATTCTTCCCTATCAAAACTCAATAATAATTTATGGTTGTGTTTTATTTTTGGTAAGGTATTTACAAATTTTTGGTGTATCTCATCAATATCCATTTTAGATAACTTTTCAATTTCACCAAGAACAAAATTAAATCGTTTTAATGTATCTTTTTCATCATCATAACTCTCATCAAACATTTCAGGAAAAGTTTCAAATCCAATTGACTTTAGATACTTTAAAACTCCATTGTTTGCAAACAAGATAAATGGTTGTGGTGATGCTAAACCCTTAAATGTTTTTTCACATATATGTACCAATTCATCATTATCCCAATCAGAGTGTTGATTATTTATTGAAGTTTCACTTATGATAGAAAAATATGTATCCAAGTGATGTTCAATAGTTATAAACCTATCACTTCTAATACTATTTATTTTTGATTCCATCTCTTGAGTAAATGTATATTTATCTCTGAGTCGTTGTTTAAAAATTTGATCATCACCTTGTAAAAAATCCACATCAATATCAAGAGTGATTGGGAATTTTGGATAATAATCATCTAACATATTTACAATTGACCTATCATAATCACTAATATCTTTTGTGTAATCATAGACATCCACATAAGAAAGAAATTGAATCATTTCCGATTTCAATTCATCTTTAGGCACCTCAGACCTGTTTAAGAGTGAAATCAATCCATACTCATCTAAGTTCTTTTTATACAATGATAGAGCACTATATAGTCTATGTCCGTGTATATTTGCATTATAGGATAAATATCTCTTTGGTTTTTTATATTGAGAAAGATAATCAATATTTGATTGATTTAATGGGAAATATCCACTAATTTCAAAAATTGGTTTTAAATCTTGAATAAAACAATATAAAAAATAATCCCAACTAATAACCTTTGGGTGATTAAAATTTTCAGTATTATAAACCAAACAACAAACATTTTTTAATCCTACATATTCCAACAAAAGTATTAAAGTTTCGGTAAATTGTTTTGATATCAATTCGGTATGAGAATCCAATATCAAGGTAAACTTACCACTTTCTATTAAATTAAATAAATCCTTCCCAATTATATCAGAGAAATATTTTCTCAATTCCAATTTAGTTTTTAATTGTCTATCTCCGAAACTTGGTAGAGTTACTGCATTTTTTCTATGAATGTTAGATAAGAAGTAGTCCTCTATTATGTGAAAGTTCTGTTCTCTATAATAAGTTAGTCTTGACTCATCCCACTTCAACTCACTACAGAGCAATCCTGGTGCAATAAATACAAAATTAGTTTTGTAATCACCATCTACCTTATCAAAACCTACATCATCCCAATTTTTAACTAAAACTTTATCAGTAAACGGCCCGATAGAAGCATCGTAAAAATTTGATTCAGTATCACTTACCTTTGCAGGTAGTCCAAAATTTCCTTGCCACATAGTAAAATCATTTAATCCCATCTATCCCTCAATTATATTTTTAAATTCATTTTTCAATTCTTTATACTGATTCGGTATAAAGGTATTGTAAAAATGTGAATAATTAAATTCTAATGTGTCTATTATTGAACAATACCAATCGTGTAAATCTTCTAAGGGCATTTTACATAATTTTTTAATCTGCTCTTCAATCATCAAAAATCTCTGTTGATTATCCAAACACACATCATATGACTCGTCAATAAATGGATGAAAAGTTTTAAATCCGTAACTTCGGATTTTCTTTAAAGTAAATGGACTTGCAACTATTATAAAAGGATGGTAATTCATAATCGGTTTCCAAGTTTTCTCTGAAATAAAAAGTTCCATATCATCCGATGGTGCCTCACGGTAAATAGATTCCGTTACAATACTAAAATATGTATCAAAATAATGATTAAATGTTGTATGTGTAACCGACCAACAGACAGACATATCTTGTTTATCCAATAGTAATGGTAATTTATTATTTAACTTAACAGAATATTTTTCATAATCGTCAAGTATATCACCATCATGTATTACATCTTGGAAGTGATTCCGTTTTAACCAATCATTCGGATTATGAACAACATCATAACCTGTCATACCCATTTGAGGATACGATACAAGTCCTTTATCTAAAAGGTTATTTTTAAACAATGATAAAACTAAAGCAGTTCTATGTGATTTTGGTATCCTATTATACGAAAGAAAATATTTAGATCTTGTATTAAGTTGTAACACTTTCTTTTTATTTTTAGTTGCTCTCGTATTCTTACCATGATAAAGTTGAAATTTATTATCTACAACATTTAATTCGTGATATGTTAATGCACAATAATTTATAGAAAATACATTTAAGTCTTTTGATATCTCCCCCATATGTCTTTTTAAATTTAAATTAGAATCACAATAACTAACATTATCAATCGAAATATTATATTTATCTAACTCATCTAAAAGAATTGGATACAGCGATAAAACACTTCTACCTGATGATTTAGAAGTACCTTCAAATGGATAATATAAAACAAGTTTAGCTCGTTTAGACCTTATGTCTTGTAGTGCCTCATCTGATATTTCAGAAAGAAATGATTTTTGAACTCCACTCTTTAGAGTTGTATTGTTAGGATTATTTAATTCCCAAGGTTTATCAATTCCAAATCCCTCGGAAAAGAAACGAAACCCTACTGGATAAATATAATTAGGAATATCACTTTTGTGTATTTCTTTTATTGTCATACTAACTGCGTCGATTCCACGAAAGGTTTCTTGAATAACCCCACCAGTATCACAAGGTCCCCAATCTCCACATTTGTAATTGATACAATTATCTACAAAGTAATTTTCATCCTTGCTATAATTTTCATATCCAAATACAATTTTATCCATTTAGATACCACTCCACAGTTTCCTTTATACCTTCTTTAAATGTGTAATTTGGTTTAAACCCAAGTTCATCCTGTATTCTTTTAGTACTCACCATCCGAAAAGGAATTGTTGTTGGTTTAGAATCATCCCATTCTACTTTTGGTGTTTTACCCGTCACCTCTAATATAGTATTTAAAATATCACCAATGGTTATTGTAGTTCCATATCCAAGATTATATGGTCTCATAGATTCACCATTTTCTAATACTAATAGTGCACCATTGACAACATCTTTTACATATAAAAAATCTCTAACCACATCAGGACTTCCCCAAGCAACAAATGGATTTTCATCACTTAGTACTCGTTTGATAAGTGCTGGAACTACATGACAGGTTTTTAAATCAAAATTATCATTAGGCCCGAACATAGCAGTTCCTCTAGCAATTCCTATTTTCATATCTGTTAAATGAGAACAATGTTCCATTACCTTTTCTCTATATCTTCTCATCCATCCATATCCGTAATATGATATGTAAGGTTCATCATCCCAATATTCATCTTCTGTAATTGGATACCGTCTATCAGGATAACCAGTAGAACTATTAACATCTACGAATCCTTTCACATCTGACTTATATGAGGCCTCTAATACATTAGTTATTACTGCTATTTGATTTAACGCCACTTGAAAATCACTACGAACATTTGATGGATGACATATTTTTCCTGCACTATGTATGACATAATCAGCACCATCTACGAGTTTCATACAATCATTTATATTTTCTAAATCAAGATTTTCAAAGACTTCAATTCTTTCATCTTGTATTTGTAGTGGCCTCTCGTGTGTATGTGTTACTACATTTGCACCCCTTGATACTAATTCTTTTAAATAATGAGTACCAACAAAACCACTTCCACCAGTTACAACTACTCTTTTACCTTTATACATAATTACTCCTACAATATTTTAATAAAAAATCTATACTTTCATCAAGACTATAGCTTGGTTTCCATCCTGTTATTTCTTTAAACTTATCTACCGATGGAATCTGTAATGTAACATCTATTGGTCGTAACAATGATTCATCAACCGAAGATTCAATCTCAATGGTAGCATGTTTTTTTAGTTTTTCTAAAATTTCTCCAACACTTACAGCATCTTCTCCACCAATATTATATACTTCACCTACTTTACAATACTTCATCGACTCCCAATAAGATTTTGCAACATCACGGACATCAATTAAAGTTCTAACGGAATCTAAATTTCCATGTTTGATTATCCCACTTCCTTCTTTTTCAATTTTTGCTATCTGTGTTGCAAATGAAGTGGAAAAAATATCTTTTCTTCGTGGATTTATGTATCCGAAAGTTCTTGTTCTAATTACATTTAAACCCCAACTTTTGTAATATGCATATCCTAAAAAATCTTGAGTTAATTTAGAAACAGCATATGGATTTACAGGAGCTATAGGACACTCTTCTGTAATCGGTACATTTTCTTCCGTAACTTTTCCATATAATTCGGAAGTACTACACATCATTATATGTGGATTGGTTTTTGTAAATCTTATTGCCTCTAATAAATTAGCTGTTCCCATAACATTCCCACCGACCATTAGTAATGGATTAACAAAACCCTCTCTTTGTTTTGCGTGAGATGCTAAATGAAATATACAATCAGGTTTTACCTCCTGTAATACCCTCAATATAGAACTGAAATCTTGTAAATCACATTCGTGTATATTGACATCATCTATACAATCTGTTAAATTTTTTAAAGATGGTTCTGTGTGCCACCTAACTATACCCGATACCTCAACTTCTGGATGATTTTCTACAATGTATTCTGCAAGATAACTTCCTGCACTTCCACCGATTCCTGTTATTAAAACATTTTTAAATTCCATTACATACTCCTGATATAAATTCAATATCTTCTATTTTTAATTCTGGATAATTTGGTAAAAAGAATCCTCGTGAATGTATTTTATCTGCAACCTCACCGTGAAATTCACCAAATCTATTTACCCAAAATGGATGTAATCCAAGATTACCAGCACTAAATATACGAGTTTCTATACCATTTTCTACCAACCTACTAACAACTTCCTCTCTATGTTGTTTATTTTTAGCAAGTGCTCCGAATGAAATACTACATGGATTATCATTTCCCCAATCTTGAAATTCAAAATCTTCCCAATTCAACATCGTTTTATATTCAAGATGATTTCGTGTTCGTCTCTCAGATATCCAATCTGCCTTTTCAACTTGCATTAAACCTAAGTAAGCCTGTAAATCTGTTGAACGAAGGTTAAATCCAGGAACTAAAAAGGTAAATGGTTCGTGAAACATATCAACACTATTTTCATTCATTTTTTGTTTGTATAAATCTTTTGGTAAATCTTTACCCCATCCATGACTTCTCAACATAAGTAACATATGATACATATCTTCATCATCAGTATTTATCATTCCACCTTCGATTGTTGAAAATTGATGTCCAAAATAAAACGAGAAAGACGACATCACTCCAATCTGACCTACTTTAGTTCCATCTTCATAACTTGAACCGAGAGCTGCACAAGAATCTTCAATCAAAGGAACATTGTATTTTTCAGATAACTTTAGTAATTTTTCTTTGTAATGTGGAACACCCAATACTTGAACAAATATTATTGCACAAATTTCTTTAGTTTTTAATAATTCTTCTGTTTGGTCTAAATTAATACCAAATGTTTTCCTATCCGCATCAACCATAACAGGTTCTATTCCAAATTGTATCAATGGTGAAATTGTAGTAACCCAACCTACGGATGGAACAATTACCTTACCATTTAACTTACCGAGTTCTTTTAATGCATATATCATTAAAAGATTTGCTGATGATCCTGAATTCACAAATACAGAGTATTTTGTTCCTATATATTCCGCCCATTTCTTTTCAAACTCAACTGTAAGTTCCCCCTTAGTTAATCTTGGATATCCCTTTAACCACTCAATTAGGTTTTTTATTTCCACTTCTGTTATTGTTTCTTTTGCCAATGGATATTTTATTGGTATATCCGTATGTTGAAAATTACTCATTTGTTGACTCCAAATACCATTCAATAGTTTTTAAAATACCATCCTTAAAATTAGTGGTGGGTTTAAAACCATGATTTTCTGCCCGTTCCATACTCATTAATCTTTTTGCATCACCCATTGGTTTTGTTTCATCCCATACGATTTCTTTATTAAAATAATTAGCAACTATTTCTGCTATCTCTCTGATAGTTACACCATTTCCACTTCCAAGATTTACTGGTTCATTAATATTATTCTCAACCATATGTATCATACCAAGTGCTGCATCTTCTGAATAAATTAAATCTCTGATGGGTGAACCATCTCCCCAAACTTCCAAGACATCATTTTCGTGTGCCTTTTTAATTAATGACGGAACAACCATAGACCATTGACCAAAGTTATCATAAGGACCATAAACATTTGCAGGTCTTACAATAGAACATTTATTCCAATCATGTTGTTTCATATAAGCTTCAACATTCATTTCACCTATTCTCTTGGCCCATCCCGCAAACCAATCGTTTTCACTTGGAAATGTTTTCCAAACATCATCTTCTACGAATACTTCAGCTGGATGATACACACCAACCGAACTCGTGTACAAAAACCAATCAACATCAGCGTTAAATGCAGCTTCAACCATATTGGCATTAAATTGAATCATAGGAACACTAAATGATGCTGGTGATTCCATACACCTTACAGGTGAACCTTTTATTCCTGCCAAATGAAATACTACCTCTTGTCCTTCACATACCCGCTTACACACATCCCTATTTCTTAAATCATCAGGTAAGTCTGTTTCGGTTACATCTGCACCTCTTTCCCTTAATAATCTTACCAACTGATGACCTATCATTCCGTTGGCTCCTGTCACTAATACCTTCTTATCCTTCATAAAATACTACTCCACTTAAACTTGTTTCTGTCACTTTATCCTGATTTGTAAAGGATATTTTTTTGTGAAAGAAATCTTTGATTTTATAATTACCGTAATTTTGTTTTAATAAATAAAATGGTATTTCAATACCCTCATAAGTATCTAATGGTGCATTAGTTTTTTTTCTAATATCAAGATTAGAATCTTCTACCCAATCATCTATTCCCATACAATCTGAATAAACAACCACCACAATACCAAGTTTATTATTTTTAAATGCACCCTCAAGAACTTTTTTGATTCCATTTGTTAAGTTTTTTACCAAATTTTTTGGTTGCTGTTCTTCATCATTTTCACCAAACCATTGACCATCAAAAAAAATTAAATTAACAGATTCAGTTGGACTTTTAGGTGAAAATATATTATCTATAACGATAGAAGTATTATCAGTTTCTCCATAGTGATAATTTGCATAATGATTATCATAACTAATTAATTTTTCATAATTTAAAAAGTTGTGTCGTTTAAATTCTACATCTACATTTCCTGTAACTATTATATTTTGTAATGATTTATTACCTAAATGATTCTCAACAAATGGTTGATAAATTTTCTTATAAGAGTCAAATCTATTTTTCATTATAATAATCACCCCATTCAATTATTAAAGAAGAACCATCTCTATTGTATGCATCTTTAAATGCTGGTAATATTTCTTCTGGCTCATTTAATAAAACAACATTAACCTCATTTAAAATATCCTTCATTACTTGTGTGTAATCTTGAGTATGTTGAATTCCACCATCAAGTGGATTTTTAGCACCGATGGAAGTTCTCATTATTACTTTAGGTTTGAAATTATCCTCTGTCATTTCTTGAATCTTATCTAAGTGGTTTACTAATGAATCCATACATCTAAGTAAAAAATCAAATCGTGGAAAACAACTGATTGGAACTAACCCTTCTAATGCCATTCCTGTTCCCATTCCCATTTGTATCTCTTCAAATACAGGAAGTTCAAGTCTCTTATCCTCTGATACCGTACTCAATGTATTGTAAATTGCATTACCACTATAACTTACTGATTGTCCGAAGAAGATAGTATCGTCTTTCTCACCCAACCACTCCATACTTCTTATTAATTCGTCTTTATACTTCATTAGAATAACACCCAATTTCCTGTTCCGTGATGTGGATAATCACGTTCATATTTATAATAAATTACATCATCTGGTACATCTCTACTACCACCCCAAGTTTCTTTTGTAGGTGTATTAGTAGATAATCCGTTGTCCTCAACTACAAATTGTAATGGTAAATTATGATTACGAACATACTTATGTGCCTCGTAAAATATACCACTTTCAAAAGTCATATCTCCGACAAAACACCAAGTTTTATTTTTACTACCATTTATTTTTTGTGCCTTTGCAGTTCCTACAGCTATCGGTATAATTCCAGCAACAATTGATGACGAGTAAAACTTAGGTTTGGTTGAATACACACTCATACTCTTACCACGAACAATTTGATCCATAAGTGTATCTCTTGGGATACCATGTAATAATGCATGATAATGATTTCTCCAACTACTAAATACCCAATCATCCGTATCAACATCTTCGAATATTTTTATGAGTTCATTTTCATTACCACCACTTAAATGAACAGGTGATATAATTTTACCTGATTCATAAATTTCTTTTACTTCTGTTTCAAAATCTATCAGAAATGACTTATCGTCTGCTCTCTGTATACTTTCCTGTCCTCTAATCATTTATCTCTCCCATATATTATTGGATTATTGTGAGGCCAATCAAATCCCCACATCTCATCATCCCACTTGATTACAAATTGGTCATCAATATCAACATAATCTCCATCGAATGCCATTTTGTAATGAAATGTACAATCATCACTTAATACAAAATGACCATTGCCACATCCAGGTGGAACTAAAACCTGTTGTCTATTTTCTGCAGATATTATAAATGAATCCCAATCCTTATAAGTTGGTGAATCTTCACGATTATCTGCCACAATTAAATAAAATTTTCCTTGAACACAACTTATTAATTTCCAAGTTTTAAAATCTCCGTGTAAACCTCTTAATGTATTTTTTCTTGAGTGTGAAACTTTATCCATTTGCCAGTTTAATTTTGGATATGATTTATCCCAAATCGTGTAAATATCTCCACGAAAATCTTCCCATGCATCTGATTTAAATTGTTGTAAATCTTTAATCATAACTTAATAGTCCATGTTTATTAATATGTTCAAATAGTATATTTGAATATTCCTCATGTGCTTTTTCTGTTGGATATCCATATTCACCATTGTAAAATCTTTTATCAAAAAATCTCTCGTGTGATAAAAGTGAAGAAGATTCAATTTCTTTCACATACTCATTGTCAAATCCAACGAAAAAAAGGTATGGTATTTTATTTTGAATAAATGTATTTTGTAACCCAATTATATTTCTAAAAAGATGATTATATTGAAATTCATCCGAATAGTGATTGGCTAACCACTCCTTACGATAATATTTTTCGTCATCTGATGAATCAAAGGTAACTGTTTTATATTTTAGATTTTGATTGTGGCAATACCATTCAATTCTTGATAAATCTGTTAATTGAATCACAACCATACTATCCTTAACAATATTAGAACTTATTAACCAATTAAATGTTCTTCTGAATATCCCATCATTTGAAGAACCACTTTCTGAGAGTTTATGCACTTTTTCAACACCAAGATTTTTTCCTAATAAATCATCCCATCCTTTTTCTTTTACACCTTGTGCAGTTAAACTACAACCATTTGAAACTAAGTATTTCATATTAATTTATTACTCTTTATAAAATCAAATAATTCTTTAGCGATTCTTGTATGTCCATTCCTATTCGGATGATGTCCTTCTGACCATAAATTTTTATTTCTTTTTTTGTTCAATGAAAATTTAAAATGAGTATTTTTTTTATCTGATTCATCGTGTGGTTCTTCGTCCCACCAAGTTGCAACTTTTACATTTTCTATAACCGAAAACATATTATCATATTTCTCATCAATGTTAAAAAAATGTTTTTTATCAATAAGTGATTTTAAATTTGGTAGTATACTCTCTACATTACTTTCTTCTTCATCACCTATTTGATTCTCATCAAAATTACTTTTAGGTATGTTTGTAAAGGCACTAAAGAAAACATAATCTATATTATGTAATTTGCATAAATTTTGAATTGTTAAAACATTATTAAAATAACTATAAGACTCCATGTAGTCACTATATAAATAGGTAAAATAAGTTTCATTAATCGATTTAATTG
>TARA_R110001592_G_scaffold23752_2_pt1 | contig 19011 bp, 36 predicted proteins | sample TARA_R110001592 | Tara Oceans TARA_R110001592 (sample SAMEA4398387) | marine metagenome | biome: Polar Biome; feature: [SRF] surface water layer (ENVO:00010504); material: water (ENVO:00002006), including particulate matter (ENVO:01000060) such as... | depth 5 m | reverse complement strand
ATGGCAGTTAAGTTTCTCAACGGCATAGATGTAGACGGTTCGTTAAATCTAGCAACATCAGACATTCCTAATTTAGCAGCCTCTAAGATTACAAGTGGCACATTTGGCACTGCTCGTATACCTAACTTAGCAGCCTCTAAAATAACGAGTGGTACACTTGGCACTGCTCGTATACCTGACCTTAGTGCTACATACGCAACCGCTGCTCAAGGTACTCTAGCCACAAACGCTTTACGCAGTGATGCTTCTGACGTTTATGATGGTCGCACCCTTTCTTTTGGTACTGCAGGAAATGGTTCAAACACGAGTGGAGCGTTCTTAACTGTTGAAGGTAACACTGATTCAAGTGGAGAAGGTAGTGGTCGTTTATTCTTTAGAGAGCATAACTCTAGTACAGCAGCGGCTGATAACTATGGAATGTCTATGGGATACAGAGGAGGTAGCACGGCTGTCAACTCTGCTATGGGCAACTCTTGGACAGGTCTTTCTCAGATTGGAAATGGCGAGTGGGGTATGTGGGGTCATAATAATGACGCTGAAGGTGCGTTAATTATGCATGGTGACAGAGCAGGTACTTATGTTGATTTTTCAGGAAACAATATTCAAGGAATAAACAATGCAACAATTAGCGGAGTTTTAAATGCAAATGGCTCTTTTTTAGGAGACGGTAATCTTTTCTTGCGCTCTTATAATAATGACCCTAAAGGTATTTTCTTTAGAGATGGTTTTGAATATGGAGATACCAATCAATACAACCTTTCTATAACCTGTCATGACGATGGAGATGGTGCTGCTGATGGTATGATGATTAGCGCATATGATGGAGTTCGCTTTAATGTAGCAAGTGGGTCTACTCCTAATGTTAAATTTAGCATATTAAATACTGAAGTTAAAGCGTATGCAAACTTTGTTTCCACAGGAACTATAACCGGTACTAACCTATCAGGTTCTAACACAGGTGACCAAGATTTGTCAAGCTATTATAATTCTAGTGGGTCAACATACACTAAAACAAGTGGAACTCACCTTTCTTTAAAGAATACCACTAGCTCAGGGTACTCGGAGTTTAATATGTCAAATGACCTTGGTCATAAACTCGTAATGGGTTCTATTGGTAGTACGTATTCTAATAGCGCTTGGGCAGGCTCAAGATACATATATACTACTTCAGGGGAACTTAGAATTAAGGCTGCTACAAATCTTAGGCTATACTCAGGTGGAAACGACCACACAGGTGACCTAGCTGTAACTTTTGATTCAAGTCAAGATGCTACATTTACAGGAACGATAGCCGCTACTAACCTTTCAGGCTCATCTTCAGGAACCAACACAGGTGACCAAGATTTAAGTTCATACTTAACAGCAGAAACATTTTCCGCTACTGACGTAGTGTTTACAGTTGATGGTAATGACGTTGTTGCAGGAGATGATTTAGTTTTAGCAGGTGGATTAACTTGGACAAATTCAACTAAAACATTAACATCAGCGAATACTAACACAACTTACACGGTTCAAGATGGGGAGTTATCACAAAACAACTTTACCAATGCTGACCATACTAAATTAAACGGTATTGAGGCCGGCGCAACAACTGACCAAGACTTAAGTGGATATTTAACAACTACAGGAAAGGCTGCTGATTCTAACTTACTTGATGGTTTGGATAGCACACGCTTCTATAGAACGGTTACTTCATCAAGCGGTACAGCAGGTGCAGGGTGGGTTACCGTTGCTAAAAATCAAAGTGGTAGAAGACATGGAGAAGTTATTGTTTCTGATGGAGACAGTGGTGACCACGCATTCATAAGAATAGATTGGATGCGTAGTTACGCAGATAGTAATTTTTCTGTAATAAATGTTGGTGGTCATCAAAATAGAATTACAGGAGTTAGGGTTTTATCTCAATCTAGTGATGCTACATATGGATGGAAATACTTACAGGTTTATGTAACTACATCAAGTCTATATGGTGTAAAGATAAACTCACTAGGTGCTCCTTATGGTTATAGTAGTCACACAGCGGTAACGCCTGTGGTTCAAGATACATTATCAGGATATGTAGTGTATGGCAACGCTCTTTCAGGCCTTGAACACGCAACTTTCGCAGCCGAAGAAGGTATTGTAGCAGGAGGTGTGATATACGCTTCAGGCGGTAATTCTTCTAGTTGGAATACTGCTTATACGCATTCTCAAGCAACTCATGCGCCAACTGATGCTAACAATTATGTTCACCCTGTAACAGCAGGAAACAAACACGTTCCTACAGGTGGGGCGGCAGGTCAGTTTTTAAAGTACAGTGCAAGCGGTACGGCTGTATGGGCCACACCTAGTTACACAACTAATACCAATACTACTTATTCTGTACAAGATGGGGAGTTATCACAAAACAACTTTACTAATGCCGACCATACTAAATTAAATGGCATAGAAACAGGTGCAACGGCTGACCAAGATTTAAGTGGTTTAGTCGATTTCTCGGATGTTGCGTTTACATTTGACGGCAATGATATAATCATAGGTGATGACCTTGTTTTAGCAGGTGGTTTATCGTATACAGATTCAACTAAGACACTAACCTCATCAGATACTAACACAACATACAGCGTTGGAGATAACGGATTAACTGCTAAGAATTTTACCGCTGCTCTAAAAACTAAATTAGACGGTATTGCCGCAGGTGCTACAACTGACCAAACTCTTCCTACTCTTTCTTCTTTGGGAGCCTTATCAACTGACGGTGGGACTCTCACAGGGTCACTTACTATTGGAGATGGTTCAGCAGCAACTAGATTGATTATTAAAAGAGTAGATAGCACGTTATCTGATGACATTCAGTTTTTTAACGGCACTACAAGAGTGGGTGAGATTGGAACTCAAGACACTACATGGCTAAGAATAAATCAAAGCACAAATAAAAACATATATACGCCACGATACATAAGAGCCGATAACGGTTTCTTTGTTGATGGAACAGCCAAGGGTATTAACGGTAGTGGTAATTTTATTGGTGGTACTATTGCCGGAGCAAGTGATGCTAATGTAGCCGGTTGGAATACTGCCTATGGATGGGGCAACCATGGAGCAGCAGGTTATGCAGAAGAATCACACACTCATGTTCCGGGAGATGTAGGGCTAGGAAATCTTTCTTCTAGTGGTAACGCTCTTACGGGTTCGTTTACAGCAACAGGAGATATTACAGCATTCTCTGATGCTCGTGTTAAGGAAAACGTAGAGACTATACCTAACGCTCTTGACAAAGTCAAGGCTATGCGAGGTGTAGGATATAACAAGATAGGAGCAGACACGCAGTCTGTGGGTGTTATAGCGCAAGAGTTAGAAGAGGTTGTACCACAACTTGTACATACTGACGAAGAAGGCATGAAGTCTGTAGCATATGGTAACATTACTGCTGTATTGATTGAGGCTATTAAAGAGCAACAAGTACAGATTGAAGAACTAAAAGCAAGACTAGATGGCCTTACAAAGTAGTGGAGCAATATCTGCATCACAAATAGGTGCTGAACTTAATCAGGGTACAGGAGAAGAGTTAAGTCTATACAATGCGGAACGTGGAACTTATGAGGCTATAAACAGTTCTAGTGCAAGCAAGCCTAACGGTGTTAACCCACACTCTATGAGTGAGTGGTATAGTTACGACCATAACGCAAGTTCTCTAGCTGCTAATGATTACTATTGGTTAGGAGATGGCGTAAATGATACACTTAGAAAAAGTGGCTCAAGCATTGGATACACTACATCAAGCGATTTTAGTTATTCTGCTTGGTTTCGTATAGATGAGACTAGTAATGCTGTTCAACAATTAGGTTCTGTAAGCACGTCTACACCTAGTGGTAGTAATCAGATATTTATTATGTATCATTCAACTAACAACAGGCTCATGTTTAGGTATCGCCACGGCGGCTCCTTTCATCAAAAGTTTGTTCGTCTACAAGACCATACATCTATAACAGGTGTGAACTCTAATGGATGGAAAAGTTCAAACAGAGGTAATGTAAACAGTGATAACCAATGTATGATAACATTTACCTATGATGCATCTGATAGAAACGCATCGTCAGGATTAAAAATGTATTGGAATGGTTCTGCATTAACTACAAACAATCAGGTTAATAGTATAAGCTCACCCTCCCATTGGACAGCAGGCTCTTTTGCTATTGGAGATTTAATATCATCAGGAACAAATAATCCTAATGTATTTAAGGGAGCTATAGACCAAGCATCTTTTTATGGAAAGGTGCTAAGCTCTTCAGAAATACACACCCTGTATAACGCAGGGACACCAATTACAGGTGTAGATGCTTCTTTAACAACTAGTCTTCTTGGAGAGTATAGACTTGAGAACAACGCAAACAATAGTGCAAGCACATTCCCTAATCTAACTAATACCGGTGGTACATTCACAGCATACTAACTATGAACACATACTATAAAATGACCACAGCACAAAAAGATGCTGTACCAACTAAAAACTTTGACTGCTTACCCTACTCAAACATAGTTGGTGATGAGTGGATAGCAGAATGTAATGTATCAGGACTAGAAAGTATAATAGAGTATTCAAACGCTGAGGAGTGTAGAGAATATATAAATACTAATAACTCAGAGTGGGATGAGTTCTACGGAATTTAACCTTATTAATACTTTTTAACAATGCAGGTATATACTATTATAATAAGTTATATTTGTCTCAAACAAATATAACTTATATTATTATGGAAGAAAAAAACATGATTAGTGAAGACGAGTTAAAATCACTACAAGAGTTAGTTGGTACAAGAACCGAGATTCTTAAGGCGATAGGTGAGTTAGAGCTAAGAAAGATGGAGGTGGCTTCTAAGTTTACTTCTATTGAAGAATCTCTTACAGAGCGTAGAGATGCCTTAGAAGAAAAGTACGGACATATAAATGTAGATTTAAGTACAGGAGAGTACGTAGAGGTTAAAGAAGAAAAAGAATAGTAAATGAAAAAGTTAAAGTCAGGAGCGGTAAACTCAATTTCCTTCATAAAGAACTTGACGTATACCATCAATTCGTTTGATGTTTTATTTGAAAAAGTAGTAGGTTCTGCTGCCTTGACTTTAACTGATTTACAGGACCAATTAAGCCTTGCGTCTTGTAATGATTTCATCCTGTTAAACATTGACCTAATAACAAATTCTCTAGGTGGTGGCGAGTATTACATGACCGTATCAAACGCAGGTGGGTCAAGTACATACCTGTGTGAGATAGAGGATTACACAACCACACAAGGTGTTAGTGGAGTATATGGAGATACAGTAAGGTTTACGGACCTTTAATTTGTAAATTATATTAATGGGACTATTCAATAATATCGTAGATTATTTTGCATCAAATACATTTGTTCAGGCAACTGAGAACAGTGTTTCTGCAAACGAACTAGAGAACGCTATAATCGACCTGAATGGTCGGTATAAGCTTGGGCATACAGAGTTAGGTGACTACATTAAGTTTGGGGTCAATGATGATTTTCCTGTAATCCTAGAGAAGATGCTCCGTCAATCACCTGTTCACTCAGGTATCTTGACCAAGAAGGCTAAGATGATAGCCGGTAACGATATATCTTTTAATGATGACTTCTTATCTACCAAGAAAGCAAAGCAAGAGCTAAAAGTATTCCTTAATAATTGCTCAGGCAATAACAAAGGGATGTATGATGTTATCTCCCATGCTGCTTTTCAGTATGAACACAAAGGTGCTTGCGCTTTTTATGTACGTTGGAACACAGGTAGAACTAAAATAGTAGAGTTTAAATCTTTAGACCCTAAAGGAGTACGCGCCGCTGAGCCAAACGATAAGGGTGATGTAACACACTACATAGTAAGACGTAGCTTTGGATATGGTTCTAATTCAGTACAGCATAATGAGCCTAAGAAAATCAAAGCTTTTAACAAGTTTGATAAAACAGCTAAAGAGTCTGTATTATACATTGCTAATCCGTATTCAGGGAATCCTTATTACGGAGTCCCTAATTATATTTCTGCTTTCCATTATATTGCAAGTGACTTTGAGTTTGGTAAACACATTAAAAATTCTTCTGCTAATGGATTCACACCGAAGGTCCTTGCTACCTTCATTGGTCGCAATATGTCAGCTGAACAGAAAACTACTGAGTACGCTAAGTTCAAAGAATCTTTCACAGGTCCTGAAGCGGATAACTTCATAGTAAGTTGGGTAAACAAAGAAGAAGATGCTCCTAAGTTTACACCATTAGATATAGCAAACCTTGATAAAACTATTGATGTGTTGTCAAGACTTAATGATGCTAAGATTTTAACTGCTCATAACATAACAAGCCCTACTTTGTTTGGGGTTATGGTATCGGGTAAGCTAGGTGGTACAGGTAATGAACTTGTAACTGCATACCAAATTTTCAGAGCGACTGAAACACTTCCTAACCGTGAGGTTATTATTGGTGGAATCAACAGAATCCTATCGACTGTAGGATTTGACAAGATGGATTTATCTGTCGTTGAAGAGGATATAAACCTTGAAAGTATCAAGGGTGCTAACACAACCGATATACCAAATGGTTAATGTAATTTTCATAGATGATAACTACCTTTATCAAAACTTTCCATTGCCTAAGCGATTGGATAGAGCTGCGTTGTTATCTATAATTCAGCTTGAGCAGTACACTTCTATTCAAGACTTATTAGGAACTTGTTTATACGAGCACCTAGAGCAAGGAGTGTTTGACCAAACTTTAACTGCTGAAGAAACAGAGTTGTTTAAATTAGTTAAGTATACTCTAGCTATGTACGCTGCTAAAGCAACGGTATCCATGCTACGTACTCAAAGTGCTAACACTAAGAATGAGGAGTCTGTACAAGACCAATATGTTATTGACGCGCTTACATCTCAAATAGATAGTAAGGCTAAATATATAAATGCTAGAATTGTAGATTATATAAAGTCAACTGCTACATTAAAAGCAATTGCTACTGCAACCGGATGTGATAATGATTTGTTTAATGACAATGATGTTTACCAAGGCTCTGTTTATTACCCATATACACCAACTGATTCAACCTGTGAATAATGCAAGACCCTAAAAACATAAACATAAGTACAGCTGTAATAGGTAATGGTAAAACTTACTCTATTGAGCACCATGAGGATACTCACGATACAAAAGTAAAGGTAGTTGACAACCAAGGAGTTGCAGCTTACCATGCTATTGGCGGTGGCTCAGGAGTTAAGACTTTTGAGTGGTGGACTGATTCAGCTTTTACTGTTGATGTTGCCGCAAATACTATGGAAGTAATTGTAATGGATGGCGTGGCGTTTAACAATATGATAACTATTACATCATCATCGAATCTTTATGATGGTGGTAGGAATTTTGATTTTTCATCACTTAGTGTTGGACAGGCTGTTGCTATAACATACCAATTTTATTTTGATAGTAACTTAGCAGGAGGAGTGAGTGGTGGAAATTGTACTTTCTCGCTTAGTAAAGGAACAGGCACTTATAACATCGACTTATCTCTTGGGGGCGGAGAGCCAACTACGGCAGGACAACTTGTAAGCGGTACAGTTATCGTCCCTGTAATTGACGCAGGTACTGCATCTTTGGGAGGGTTGATAACATTGGCATCCACCGTGCCTGTTAGATATAGTAAACGATTTGTAGGTATAACTGTTTTATAATGGAAATATCTGACTTGAAATTACTAGCCTTTAACTCCGCCACTTTGTTGATTTCATTTGCAGCAGTAGAAAATATGCTAAAGCTTGTATTGCTTATAGCCTCTATAATATATACTGTACAACGCATACAAGAACTATATAAAAAAAGAAAACAGGAGTAATGTCAGAGCCTAAATCTTTTTTAAAAGATAATTGGTCTATGCTTATTTGGTTGCTTGCGGCTGTCTTTGCAGCAGGTGGAATATACGCTGAGTTTACATCCTTAAAGATGGAGCTTAGAATGGTCCATGAAAGACTAGATAAAAAGATTATTCTTATAAGCTCGTTAGAAGAAAGAATTTATAATCTTGAGCTGTATGGTGAATATGAAAAAGGTTTGAGAAAATCTATTAAATAAAAAAGGGGCCGAAGCCCCTTTCTATTTTATTTTACCTCTTTTGTCTACCGTTCTCACGGCAAAGTAACCACCTATTACGGTTACACTAACCAACTCCCATAGTCCTATCCATCTTTCGCTTACGCTACTGATGCCCACACCCTCAAAGAAAGTCATAAGCACTAGGAATACCACTACAGTTGCAAGTGTTAATGGCCTAACATTCTTGCTAAGCCATGAGTCAGATGATAAATCACTGCTCCAACGAGATGATATCTCTTTTTCTATTGCAGCTCTTATCTCTTCCTTTTCTTCAGGTGTAGATACAAATCTATCTACCGCATCCGCTACCGCATCCACAGTTGCCTTGGCACTTCCTGATAATATGTTCTTTAAAACACCCATAACTAACTACCACACCCTTCGCAATCAGGGTTGTCAATAGAACAGGCATTCTCGTTTGCCTTGCTTGTTGTTAACTCGTCTACGAAATCAGCAAAGCTGTCGCTTAAATCAAAATCATTCCTCATCTTCTCTCTCTTCTTCGGTTATTACTTCCTCGTCTATTATTGGGTCGAGGACAAACCCATATTCTTCTTGAACATTAAAGCTAGGGCAAGCCTTAGTGGAGAACTCATTGTGTCCATGTATTGTACACCCGGGATAGATAGCTAACAATCCTCTTAATAGATTTGTTAACGCCATGTCCTGAGCTTCGGTCCTAGTATCCTTTGGATTCATGTCGCTGTCGCATCCTCCAACGTAGGCTACACCTATACTCCTTCTGTTCTGACCCTTTGCATGAGCACCTATTTGATGTATGCTCCTTCCTAAATCTATAGTACCATCTAAGCCTATCAGGTAGTGGTAACCTATAGTAGAGAATCCTCTAGCAATGTGCCATCTTGTAATATCGTCAACGGAAACCTCTCTTCCTTGAGGGGTAGCAGTTGAGTGTATTATTATTCTGTTTATGTGTCGTGCTGATTTCTTGATTTTCATATCGTTTAACTTTCGTGTTCTATAATTTACATTACTAGCTTACTAACTTCCTGTAAGTAAACTCTGCTATCAGACTTGAATAGACTGCGTGTAAGGGATGCAAATCTATTATTGAATAGATGATAAGGGTAACCCAAAAAGATAGGCACAGGACGCAGTTAAATGGCTTGTACGGCAGTACATTCTCCATGAACCAACCATACGGTTCGAACACAAACAAGTAAGCGAATAAAAAACCTAGTCCAACAGCTATGAACCATCCTTCATAAATCTCAATCATAATTTTTTGCTTATATATTCATCTCTTGTGTAGCGCACAAGCTTTACTTTGCGCTCACCATTTTCTATAATACATACATTCCCCTTCCGTCTCTCACCATATACATCACGCCACTTCAGGGAGACAATCTTATTTGTCATAGTAGAGTATATCATTGATATGATTAAGTTGGCGGCAGAACCGCCTTCTTTGTAGTAGCTTAAAAACTTTAGGCACACCCTCATTACAGCCTCGTCAATCAATGACTGCCTTAACTCTTCGTTACCATTAGTGATGAACGAGAAGTTAGATATCTCAGATGCACGCTCTAGTATAAACCGGCCTAAGATGTTTGTTATTGCTCCATCTTTTGCAGAGGTTATAGCCTCACGCTCTATTATAGCTTTGTCGTACTTACTCTTCTTCAACTTTGTCTAGTATTGCAACGATGAAATGTAAGTAATCTGAAAGCTCAGTGGTTGTGACGTTGAGTTCATGACCCAAGCCCACGAGTGTAACAGGTCTTCCTGCTTTGTATATTTTTGATACAGCATAGTAAAGTGAAATTATAAAGTCAGCTTCGTCAGAAGTGATTTCTTCGTATGTTAAATCAAGAGACATCTTCTACTATTTTATATCCTTTGCACTTGATGATAACCTTGTACGTATTCTTTGGTAAACTAGAATCGAACTTGATTTTAATTTGGTCATAGTATTTTGGGCTGTCATCTTTAACCACTTCCAACTCAACGAGCGTATCAGCGAGAAATTTCGAAACAAGAATACCATTGTCGATATCAAGCCGGCTGTTGTAAGTAATGTCAAGCCTAAAAGTTTCGCAGGTAAATTTATCATGAAGCGACAAAGCTTCAGTGCATATGATTTTATATTCATCTTTCTTTTTCTTTCTATATGTCCAATGCTTACCCGCATAAATCATGTTTAAGCTAGGTGGCTTTGGAAGTGTTAGTGTTATATTATTTTCCATACTTAGTCAGGTCTATCGTACCTCTGTATCCACTGTAATCGTTCATGAGTTCGTGTAGTGGTGGTATCCAACCCAACGCATTGTTATCTCCTGAAGATGAGTTACCAACAACCTTAAAGTTTCCAACCTTCAGGTACTCTAGGAGTTCTTCTCTAGAAAACATATGGCAAATATCGCTGCCGTCAGGTAGCTTTAATATGTAAAAATAAAAATCAGACTTAGACATTAGTATGCCCGAGTCTGAATCTTTATTCGTGTTCTTAAATTCTATGTAAAGGTTTGGTTGGTCCGGAGTCTTTCTTCTCTTGGCCCACATATAAGCCTTCGAGTCGTACTTAACTTCGATGGTTATTTCATCGTCATCTTTAGTACACTTTAAGTCCCAATCGTAGAACACTCTTTGCGGAGCGAACTCAACCTTGTAGCCCATCTCTTCCATGTAAGCTCGTACCAACTCCTCTCCATGTTTCCCTGTGAAATTCATGACTTGATTTTTAGGGCAACCTTAAGTAAAATTAGGTAACCAATTAAATCCTGAACAGTGTCTTCAGTGTCAGGGTTTATACCACGCATCTTAATACGCATTAGCTTGTCGTCTATCCTAGCACATAGGTTCTCAACAGCATCGCCATTGGCGAAAACATTTTCCGGGTGCAGTGCTGAATCTCCATAAGCTTCGTTCTTTGAGAGAAGAAGTTGTGTGACAGCATCGGCTTCTTGTATTATTAAATCTCTAGTATCCATACTCTAATATAATCTATTCGTCAAACAATTGTACATCAACACGATAAACTTTACTAACATTTCCGCTTTGGATAACTATTCGTCCATTGCTAGGGTTGTAAAATATATACTTGTCATCACTTCCGGTGTAGTCTGATACGTCAAACTTAAACTGATTGTCGTTGATGCTGATGTTTCCATCCTCACCAACTTCAATCTTCTTAGCACTTGGTACATTAAACTTTAGGTAAGCCCTTACTAAGTTAGCGAAGGCTACCTTACGCTCAAGAATTAGGCTGTGCGTAGGCAAATCTTTTTCTTCCTTGTCCATCTAGTTCGTAGTATCTGTTAGATAATTTATCAAAATATAAAGTCACGGTTCCTAGCTTACCTACAATCTTAGGCTTGGCTTTAACCACTGTAATCTCAACTTGGTTTCCTTCGTAAGGAATACCATTGCCGTCTTCTAATCCGAATGGACAACGCCATACGTTTATAATCATCATTCCCTTACGGCTCCATTGCATTCCACCTGCTATGTCATTCATGGTAGGCTTGTCAACATATGGTACACCACCTTTGTACTTCGCCTGTTGGTGTCTAGTGTGTACCGTAACAATAGTATGGTAGTCTCTGTCAGCTGAGTGCTTACGTACCTTGGTAAGTACCTGACCAATTGCTATGTCATCACGTACACCTGCTGATATGTCAGTCTTAATCTCAGTGAATGGGTCAACCATACATCCGTCAATCTTAATGAAGTTGTCTGCCTCTATCTTCTCTACTGAATTATAGAAGGCTTCAATGCTTAGGTCCTGAAGACCGGAGTCAATGATATAGAAGTGCTTATTGATAAACTCAATAGCTACCTCAGTCTCCTCATCTGTAGCTGTAATCTTATCGTTGACTAGGAAAGGCTTACGTAAGTAAACCCATAGCAACTCAGCGAATACCTCTGTAGGTGAACCTGTTTCAGGTGAGTAGATTGCCCACTTCCATCCATCGTATTCCGCTAGGTTCATCATGAGTTCGAACCCGAACTGAGACTTACCTTGGTGAGCACCCGCATAAATATATGTAGTGGAACCACGCTTAACAGAATACTTATCGAACAAAGAACTAAATCCTGTCCAAGCACCCTTCTTGATTCCGTTGTTTCTTAGTGTAGTTAACGAGCCTCGAAGTTCGTTAGCTGTGTATATTAATTTTTGCATCTGTCCTTATTTTATTTATTTATTGTAGTCGCTTTCCTTATGTGTAAAGCTCCTACTTAATGGCTGTCTGTCTAACTCATCTGACACATGAAAGTCATGTATCTTTTTACCTGTTAATTTTAAAGATGCCATCATCTTCATTATCATTTCAGGGCTGCTGTTCATGTCATCAATGGATGCCATCCTAGTTGGTATCTCCATTGTCCGGTAGTTGTTAATGTATCCGTTACCTCTCTTCACTTTGTATGCAACTTTAATCTTTACAAAGTAAATCATTTGTCCAAGGTCATCACCTGATTGTGGTGCAGAGTTAGGATTTATTTCAAAGTGTTTATCTAGTGGTCCGTCTTCTTTCATTTCTTTTTGTTAAATGTTTTATAATAAAATCCGTGGTAGCCCATAGCGTGTAACGCTGTCTCCATTAGATGAGCATCAACAGCTTTGTCAAAGGTGGCTATTATTTCGTAGCCATCTGTAAACCTTCCTTTTCTACTGCGATGTTCTTGAAGCCTGTTGCGTAGGGCATTGGTCATCCCCACATAGTGGTGCTCAGGAAGATAGTAAACAGTGAAGTGGCCATCGTGATATCTCTTCTTCTTATAATGACCTCTACTCCTTCGGCACACCTTACACATAGCTCTTCGCTCGTCTCTGATTCTATGGTAATCGGTTAGCGGCTTAGTTATACCACAGTTTGAACAGGCTTTCATTACATTTTTATTAGTCGTAACCTGCGTTGATACTTTCGTATCAGTAAGGCTGAGTTAGTTAATTGCTTTTGAATATCAGCGGTCCATCCAAATCTACTTGCTTGTATAGATAGGTTTACATTATCTATCATTAACATATCAAGAAAACTTTGAACCTGTCTTATGTGTGTGTACTTCCTAAACATATTCTTTAATTTTAAAGTTAGTATTAGTGTCCTTAAACATTAACTCTTGGTCATTAGTGGAGCCATCCCTTGGCGGTCTACCTCCGTAATAAATTTTCCCCTTGAGGTTGTTTATTGTGGTGTACTTAATTCCATCTTCATATGCCCATACCAAAATTGCATTAGGTATTCTCATCTTCCTTGCAAATGCTTGTAGGTCTACTAGTTTTCTTAATCCTACTACAGGTGAATGATTGTCATGAACTGATTTCACTTTACGTACTCCCTTAATTTCAACTGCTGCTATATCTGTGTTCTCTTTATGAACAACGTAATCAACTGCTGCGTGTGGACCTTGGTCTTGGAACTCAATACCATCCCGGTCTTTTATCAGTAGCCGAATAGCCTTGAGTTGAAAATCAACATCTCTTTTTGTTTCGAATGTTTTACTCATCTCTCTTTGGTGTTAAAGGTTATAAAGGGGAGTCAGCCTAGACCTAACCACAAGCTTTTTATATTTAGTTTATAAAAAAACTGCTCCCCTCTATGATTAAAGCAAGGTGGATACTTACCCAAGTAAAGACTAATAATATTAGTACAACCACCTTGCTCTTAGTAAGGAGGGAGGGACTCGAACCCTCCATGTAGAATAGATACCTTGGTTGACTCCACGCAACCTATATTCTATCTACGACCTCTCTCCCTATAGTAAGAGGAGGGACTCCGCAGTACCCTCCTCCTCATTATGCCCTACGTAATACCTTAGAAAGGTAGGTCATCACTGTCGTTGACAGGTGCAGCCTTAACCGCAGTACCTCCTTGTGGATTGTACTCTCCTTGTAGTTGGATGTACTTGCCTCCGTCACGCTTGTCTTTCATCTCAAGGTTGACCCAACCTTTGTCGTTCTTTGCGTTCTGAAGAACCTCAAAATCTTGAGGACCTAATGCAATCTTTACTATCTGACCGAACTTAGTTGTTACTACGCTTGTCTTTGCTACGAATTGTTTGTCTTGACTCATCTTAATTTAATTTAGTTACTTGTTATTAATTCTTTTAGGTGGTCGTACTTGCCTGAAAGGTCAACGTACTTAGCTTTTAATTCATCTACCTCACTATGTAAGCTAGCATCTGAAGAGAAGTATCCCTTCATAAAGTTGTTCGCCCGGTTGTACGCTAGTTCATAACGCCTGTCAGCCATGCGATTATCATGAGAGTGTATGTAGGTATGGACACCCTTCGGGTCCGTGTTTGAAATCCTACCTATCTCACGAAGGCTCAGTCCTTGGTTGTGCATTGCACATATGGCAATGGCTCTAGCAGTGGTAATCTCCTTGGTCCTCTTGTTAGATAGTATGTCAGCTGTGCTGACTCCTCCTGCACTAGCTGCACATAAGAGAATTACATCTGCTAGGTTTTTAAAGTTCCCCAACTCTTGCTGAGTAAGGATTGAATACTCCATTTAGAAATGTTTTTTCGTAAAGGTTAATAGATTTGTTGAACTCCCACTCCCCTCTAGCTAGGAACTCATCGCTTGCACGGAAGATACCTACCTCGTAAGGGAAATCTTTCTCAATCACTAGGAAGTAAAAGTTGTCCACACCGAATAATGTTTTGTAGATGTGTGCTTGTTGATTGTACATCATCCATGGTGCGCCCTTCTTCCAATCCTCTAGGGATTTTGCTGAGGTCTTAAGGTCAACCAAGTAAGTCTCAACTCCATCAAAGACTAAAGCATCAGCCTTGCCCTTGAGTTTAATAACATTACCTGATTCAGTTATGTGTTCCATAACAGCCGGAACCTCAGCCTTAAAGTCAATGCCCATTAGGTCAGTGACTTCATCTAGTTTCATTAGCTTGTCGTACATACCCATCACGAGATTGTAATCTTTGGACGGCATGACTAACTTACCTTCATTCTCTAGTTTCATTTCCTTGTAAGCAGTAGTACCTCTTCGTCCTTCGAAGGGAACAGCTACCTGCTTGCCCTCTAGGAACAGCGCGTGCAGCGCAGTACCAATGTCAAAATAGGATGCACTAGGGTAGGACCACTTACCTTTTCTCATCAAGTGAAACTTAGTAGGTGACTGCCTTAGCAGCTTAAGCATACTATTCGAGAGGTACTCCTTGTCAGCGAAGTAAGCCTCATCATCATTAAACTTTTCAATTACGGACATCTATTCCCATGTGTTGCAGAGTGTAGTCTACCAAGTCATCAACCTCTAGTTCAGTAGGGGTTTCACTCTCCAAGCCTGATAGTAAATCAATCAGGTGAATGCTATAACTTTGTAGGAACTCTAGTTCATAATCATTTACCTCATAAAGAACTTCTACTACCTCGTCCTTTATCGAGGGACTAACAACCTCAGAGATAAGTGACGCTGCAAACGTAGTCACAGTATCACTCATCTTGAAGTCCTTTAGTTCGTTAGACCAATCAAGCACCGAGAATCTCTTTGCGTTGGTCAGCAGTAACCTCGTACTTACCTAGGGCTACCTTAACTTTGTCAGCTGCTCCGTTCTTCACAGCTTCTTGCATCTTGCTCTTGATGTCGCTAGTCATTTTTATCTTAGCTTCCTCCTTAGCCGCAGGACTAGGGTTATCCCCTTTTTTGACATCTTGCTTGGCGATAGCCATTGTAACTTCGTTACTACTTGCAATCGAAGTATCAATACCAATACCGAGATTAGCCAATGCACGTCCCCAAGCACTCGTCTCACAGTTCTCCACATAACTTGTCTTGTTAATGTAGCTACTCGACTTGTCCTCCTGTGCGAATCCTGTAGCTCTTAGGACCCAATTGTCATCACGTATTTCAGCTCTGATAACACAGCTGTCAGCATCTAACTGAACAATCTCTGAAGACAATGACCAACCTGAATAGTCAGGATGTGTGCGAAGGTATTTGATACGCTCGTTCACCTCTACATAGGCCTTGCCTTTGATGTTGGTGGTTTTGAAATTGTGTACACTCATAGTTATAAAATTTAATTGGTTACTTATTTTCTCTAGGTTTAATATACTCCGATTCACCGTGCTCGACAACGTCTGCCCTGTATATTTCCAACACTCCTTCCAACACAGCAATAGCTGACTCGGTGTTTAGTAGTGTAGTCTCTAGCACGGCAATGATTCTGTCCTGTGTGGACCACATTGTGCGAATGTCATCAGGCATAACCTTCTCAAAGATTGTTGCCCAATTATTTACAGCACTGACAAACTCTTTGTCTAGTACAGACATCCTGTCTTTCACCTGTCTCTCACCATGTATAATCGTTGCGTGATTAACATTGAGATAACTACCAACCTCTTGGTAGGTAGTAGTAAATTTATTCTTAAGGATAAAGGAAAGACATTGCCTCGGAATGACTACTACTCTTTGCTTTGTTGGTGACAGCGGGTTTACTCCGTACGATTTTTGGTACGACTGACACAGTCTTTCTACTATTTCTAGGCTTAACTTCTTTTTTGTTTGTAACGTGTGTGACTTCATACATATATTTTTTTAGTTTTGTTAACGCTCTACCTTGGGTGTTCCTCACTGTTTTAGGATGGATGTCTAGCTCTATAGCTATCTCGTTCCTAGTCTTATCCTCTAGGTAATACATCCTGATGATGTCGCGCTCTACTACGTTGAGTTCTTTACTCATGAACTCTTTGATTATCTCAATTGTATTATCATAAGGCAGGTCGTTAGACACTGCGTTCTGTAGGTACATATTGAACTCATCATCTCCGTTGCTGTAGGTTACCTCGCTCTCAGTCCGAACATCTAATCTCTTAGCTCTCTCTAATACTTTGTAAGCATTGAGGATAGCAAACCTAAAGGTGCTCATCACTGTACCAACCATGTGTTTCTCACCTTCGAACTCTACCTCTCTACGCTTTAGGCTCATCACATTCTTAATCGCTATGAAGTTAGCCTCCTCCACAACATCATCGCTGTAGAACGAGTATCCATAATACTTTGCACAGAAGTGCAGGAATCTGCGGTTAGGTGGGAACCACTTTGCTATATAATCGTCTGTTATTTTCATCGCTTTATTATAATATATTATATACTATACTATTATTATAAGAGTTCCCTTAAGGGAACTCTTTTATAATACTCTTATTAACATTACACCTTTTCGTTAAGAACCTTGTTAAGAAGTTCTTTCGATTGGTTATACCTATCTGTCATACCATCGTATCTTAACTTCAACGCTCGGTATTCGTTACCCGCTTTCTCTAACCTGTCTTTAAGAGTTATGATGTCACCTGTCCTGACCTCATGTATAGATACAAATCTCTCGAACTTGTATACTATTCGAGCAACCCTCTCGGGGTTGCTCAACTCTTCCCTCTCAGCTTCTAGTAGGTCATTGAATGCATCGTATAAAAGCTCAAGGTCTGCGGCATACAGGAGCGTGTCACTCGCTGTCATTGAATCGTATTCTCATTACAGCGTTGCGTTTATTGTGTAGTGCTAGTGCTATCCTAGCCTCGTCTATCGTTTCGAAGTCTTGCTTGTATGTTGTAAGCTTTCCGTCCCAACTGACTTCGTAAGTTAACTTTCTCATAGGTCTTTTGTTATTAGGTTTCTAAGTTCTGCAATTTCAGCAGCGATTTGTGAGGTGTTGCCGTGCTCGGTCTTGAAGTATTGCTCTAGCCTTGTCAGCAGTCCTGCGTTCTGAATCTTTTCTGTCTCTGTCATCATATCGTTTCGTATAAATTGTTAGATGATACTAGTCGTAGTATACTCTCAGGCTTTAAGGCCATGTAGCGTTCACGCTGTACGTCATATATTAAAAAGTTGTTAGGGTTAAGGCAAGACTTCCCGCCCTTCGTGTGCTTGTGTACACTTGCTCTACCATGGAAGGATGTAATCTCTCCGTTGGCCTTTATGTACGTACCCGCTACAAACTTTCCGCTGTTGATAGCCTCTGCAATTCGTTTCTTAATGTCCATTTATAATTGTTTTTATCATTGATGTAAATGTAAAACTTTATTTCTAAACCACCAAACTTATTCTATATAAGTCAAGTCGTTAATCTCTCCGTAATAACACACAGAACTCCATACAGCATCCATCGTCAACTCATCTGTTAGAGAATCGTGAAGTATTTCCAATGCTAAATCTTGCTCAACATCTTTAAATCTAGTCTTTACATCTTCAACACTCCATAGATTATACGTATATAATCCCCTTGATTGTAATTCTAACCTCATGTCTTCGCTTGACACGTCTTTTAAATTTTTCATAATTTATTTATATTTGATTTTTTAATATTATTATATCATGGACTCAGTTATAAAGCCACCACACTGCGATGCTAATGCCTCTAACCTAGGTAAATCCTCCATGTACTCCTTTTCATTTGGATAACGTGCTACCTCTTCAGAGGTAATTCCTGTTTCAAAGTATGCTACTATCATGATTTATTTTTTTTATTTATTATTCTATTATTTCAAACTCTGCGTGTTCCCAACAAGCTGAGCATATGTCCGTCTCAAACCATGCATCCGCTGTGCAGCAGTTGGATTGTGGTTTGTCGTTCATGTTGCAAAATAGTTATCGCCTCGCATAGCTCCGTCACTTATAGCTTGGCGGTACGCTAGTTCTTGCGTGTTGTAGTTATCAGGGCTTTGACCCCTTAGTTGTTGTTCCTTATAAACTATATCCATAAAGATTTCTTGCTCGAATGTATGCGGATAAAATGTTTGTTTCATTGTTTCTATTTTTTTAGTAGTTATTAAATCTACGGCTTTTTTCTTTCCTATCCTCGTCTTCTGCAACAATTTTTATATTCAGTTCTTTTTGTTCGCTTTCACTGAGGGAATTGTAGGGTTTGCCGTATATTAGATTAGCTTTGAAAATTAATCTTGATGTCCATATTTTATT
>TARA_R110001592_G_scaffold85280_2_pt1 | contig 19033 bp, 18 predicted proteins | sample TARA_R110001592 | Tara Oceans TARA_R110001592 (sample SAMEA4398387) | marine metagenome | biome: Polar Biome; feature: [SRF] surface water layer (ENVO:00010504); material: water (ENVO:00002006), including particulate matter (ENVO:01000060) such as... | depth 5 m | reverse complement strand
CTGGCGCCGAGCGTTGGCTGGCTTCGAGGATTCCGCCTCCGCAGAGGCCATTCGTAAAGGTATCGCTGTTGCTGAGCAGCGGCTGGAACAGTCTGCCAATGAAGCTGGCCTTGTTGTTGATTAAAACCCGGACACACTTTCATAAACAGAGTCAGGACGGCCAATGTTTATGCCGACCTCGGCATTCCTAATGCTGATGAAATGCAGGTAAAGGCCCAACTGGCCTCCCAGATCGGCGAAATAATCAAGACCCACAAATGGAAACAGGGCCAAGCGGCAGAAGTGCTTGGCATGCCTCAGTCCAAGGTATCCAAGATGCTTCGGGGCCAATTTCGAGGCATCAGTGAAGCCATGATGCTCGAATGCCTGACGCGGCTCGGGCTCGATGTACAGATTGTGATCGGCGCTGACAGCCACTCTACAACGCCAGGCCGGGTTTCCGTCGCCGCCGCCTAGCGTCACCCAGGGCCACAGGACCTGCCGGACGCGGTGCCGGCGATGTGACTCTTGGAGGTGATGCGGCTGGGCCTCGAGGTACTGCAGGACGTGACCTTTTGGAGGTAACAGGATCCGTACCAGGTCTGAGAACTCGTGTGAACTGTTTTGTCCGGAAGGGAGTTAAGGAATTGGTGCGGCCTGCAGCTTGCGAGGAAGTGGCGAGGTTTGGAAGCACCTTGGACCTGATTAAAGCAAAGCTTGCCGTCGAATCCCTACAGTCCAATCTTAAGGATGTTGCTCTCGAACTCAGCCACGGCAGAAGTCCTACTGAACTGAGCGTCCTCCTCAGCGACTACATCAACTTGGCGCTGGAGGAACTCGGCAGCGCCTCTATTTCTATCGAGCGCTGACAAGATATGGGCGGAATGAGTTCATATGGGAATGCTGCACTGGATCACATGGAACAGAAGATCTCGCTCGATCAGCTGCTCGATGTGCACGCTCCCCATACCTACCTGGTACGCGTTCGTGGGGACAGCATGACCGGCGCGGGCATTCACGATGGCGATATTTTAGTAGTCAGCCGAGCTCTTACAGCCGGACATGGGGATATTGTCGTTGCCGCTGTCAACGGCGAGGTATTCGTCAAACGCTTGATTCGGCGCGGTCAGCAATTGATCTTGCAACCTGAAAATCCACAATTTGCGCCCTTGCATGTGCTGGAAGGCGATGAACTGCAGATCTGGGGTGTTGTGCGTAACAGTATTCGCTGGCACCTGCCCTGCGAGAAATGAGCATGGCGCCCAAAAGCTTTGCCTTGATCGACTGCAACAGCTTCTATGCCAGCTGCGAGCGCGTATTTCGCCCTGACCTGGCAAAGACGCCCATTGTCGTACTGAGCAACAACGATGGCTGCGTGATCGCTCGCAGTGCAGAGGCTAAGCCGTTCATCAAAATGGGCGAGCCTTACTTCAAGATCAAGGATCAGCTAGGTCAGCACGGCATCTTGGCTTTCAGCAGCAACTATGCACTGTATGGCGACATGAGTGAGCGGGTGATGACTACCCTGGAAAGCCGCCTCCCGCTGGTTGAGGTGTATTCGATTGATGAGGCCTTTGCCGACATGACCGGGCTTCCCGAGCCGTTGGATCAACTGGGTTACTCATTGCGGGCTGACGTGCTGCAAATAACTGGTATTCCCGTGGGTGTTGGCATTGCCAGCACCAAAACTCTGGCAAAGCTGGCCAATGCAGCCGCCAAGCGCTGGCAGCGCCAGACCGGGGGTGTGGTGGATATCCGCGATCCAGAACGCAGAGACAAACTGCTGAAGGTCATGCCCGTTGGTGAGGTCTGGGGCGTTGGTCGACGCATGAATGAGCATCTACAGGCCATGAGCATCAAAACAGCCTGGGAGCTTTCGAATGCCGACCCTGCATTGCTGCGCAAACGCTTCAGTGTAGTGATGGAGAAAACAGCCCGTGAGTTAAGGGGCATCAGTTGCCTGGATATGGAGCCTGAGGCACCGGCGAAACAGGAAATCTGCAGTAGTCGTGCCTTTGGCCAGCGCGTCTATGACCTAAAGGGGCTGCAACAAGCGGTAGCCTCATACACCACGCGAGCTGCCGAAAAACTCCGTGGTCAGCAGTCACTGTGCAAAGTAATCCAGGTTGGCATTCGAACAGGGCTTTTCAACCCCAACGAGGAGCGTTTCTCGCGCAGTCTACAGGTCCACTTACCCTACCCCACCGACGACTCTCGGCTATTGATCCAGGGGGCTATGCAAGGCCTGGAACACATTTACTGGGAAGGCCCTGCGTATGCCAAGGCCTCTGTCATGTTGCTAGGGCTATGCCAGCGCGATCAATACACCCCAGACCTGTTTGCCCCTACTCAGGCAGCGACATCAGACCGCTTGATGCAGACAATGGATCAGATCAACCAGCGCTGGGGAAAGAACACGCTGAAACCTGCCCGCCTCCCTGCAACGCCTGAGTGGGGTATGCAACGGCAATTACTCAGCCCTAGCTACACCACTCGGCTTGATCAGTTGTGGACGGTTCGTGCTTGATACTAACGGATGAGACTGGTTCGTAAGGCTCTTGCACCAGCAGGCTTGATTCGTAGGTGCTGACCTTTGTCTTTGACCAGGTAGGTCATCAGGTTAGCTATCGCCTGACGGCCCTGTATATCTGATCGACCAAACATTCCCGTTCCCCTCAGGTCATCATCACCATTAAATTCACGGCTGCTGTCGTGCCAATAGCCACGGTTCTGAGTGATGTCTACCCACAGCTCACCGATACGCTCCGCAATACTGGACTGGCGAAACACATGTGACCCGTTAAAGAAAAAGGCAGTATGTAAGTGGAAGCCCTGGTCTTGCCCCTGCTCTATTCTGACGATATGGCCTACTAAGTACTTGAAAAGGGGATTTGTTCTCCGCGCTGCGACTAAACGGTCCATATCTGCATAGACTTGCTCGATGGTAAGCCTTTGCCTAGCGATCTCGCGGTAGTAAAGATTTATCCGGAGCACCAGTACCTTGGAATAGCGTTCAGTTAGTCGGTGCACGAAAGCCTGTATGTCCTCTGCTTGACGCTTAGCTCGGTATCGACGATCAGCTGATCTGCGACGATAATCGGCCTCCTTGCTCATTTCACGGATACGCATCACCAGCAGATTCATCGTCTCTGGCTCTGACAAGTAGCAACCATCCTGGACTGGATCAGGACAGGTGTGACGATAGCCATCGTATTCCAACCTGATGTCATGGCATGCGTTGATGAACAATTCCAACTTCTCGCTGTAGTCGTAATCCACACGACCATCAAACAGAGCAATCATCTGGTTCAGGTACTGCAGATCGATGCCCAGGACAGTCATCCGGTAAGGTTTCGTTGTGTCTGGGTGGGGGATGAAGGCCAGAGTCTTATAGCGCAGTACATCATCCACGAACTGATCAATGAGGTAGCTGACTTCTGCTTGGGATAGGGCTGGAGATGAGGTAGTGATGGCTGAGTACATGGTATGTCTCCTTTGTGAGTGACATACCAGTCCCTGCTAATATTTTTTTTTACCTACCCTGACTAAAACCCTACAAATATAGTCAGGTATATTTCTTGCGTTCTCCTCTGGTGCTGCTTGCGATTCCTGGTGGTAGAGGAGCAGTAAATAGCCCTGAAGGAAAAGCTAGCCAACCAGTATATAAATTGATCCCACCTTGGCCCGGATACAAATGCCAAGCCTGGCTTGCGTTCTGTGGAAAAATTCACGCTGTGCACGTGCAAATTGGCGTGTCGCGACAATGACGAGTTAGTTGATCTCGCGACCGTATCCGACGTGACAAGAAACGGCACAGGAGCACCACGACGCAGTGCCGTGGTGCCCCTGTCAGACAACATAATTGAGCTGGTCCCGCTCCTCGATTCGTTCCAAAATCCAGTCCTGGACTTCGCTCTCGATCCAGCCGACGCAGCGGTCACCCAGAGATATTGGTTTTGGGAAGGCGCTCTCGCTGATGTACTTGTAAATTGTCGACCTGGCTAGGCCCGTTGCGCTCATCACATCACGCAGCCGTATGATCCTCATGAGCAGTCTCCTCTGTTGGCTCAGAGGATGGGGGGCAGTAGTAAAAAAAAACGAGGCAGACTATACCTTGGCCGCAAGCCCTGCCTTCTCAAGAGCAGTTAGTGAAATCTTTTGCTCATTCAGAACAACCCCTCCCCAAGCCCCATAGCCTTCAACCGCGAAACCTCGAGGCTCTAAAGCTGGAAATACGAGAACTCCAATATACTCATAACCTTGGGCCATATTGCCCGGTAGCATTAGGACCTTATCTCGCGCCCCTAGCTCAGCAAGCAGAGGCCTAATCCGACCATCCAGCTCCTGTACCAGCAGGTAAACGAGAAAAGCCAGACCCTCTATCAACTCCGAGACCAAGTCAGAACGTAGTGATCCATCGTCATAACCCCGCATAACGCGCGCGATATCCGCTTTCGCATCAACCTCGAGTGAAGCACGATCAATCTTCCCCTCGGCTAACGCACACTCGAACCCTTTGCTCGCAAGCTCGAGCAACATGAATTCCAACTGCTCGAATGCATGAAAAGGAAGGGTTCGCAATAGCATCACCTCCCGACCGTAATAGAGGGGATTATTACTTCTAGAATCTATCAAAAGGCTAGCCACAAAACCCCATTCGGCCTCACTGCCGATAAGGCGGTTGATGACCGCTGATACCCTACGCCCAGTGGATGAGAATAACGGGTGATTCGTATTGAGCAGAATGACGCTCTCAAGTTTACGTTGAAAAATTGGGGCTGCCACACCGGGAATCACACGACGAAGAACCCGATGTCTCACCAGCTTTTTCAGCCGGCCCTTGACTGCTAGCTGCGTCACCCCAATGGCAGCAGCGATCTGCCTAAAGCTCCATCCCTTTACCACTCCCATCTGGTCAGACACAGCGAGCAGCAACGCGAGCAGCAATACATCAGAAGCATCTAAATATCCTTTCCGACCCTCAATCATTCGCCGAACCTTAGGTGAAATCGAGGACCCGGCTTCACCGCTTTCAGATGAGTACTCATCAGCATCTAACGATTGCAGCTGATGGGACCAATTCAATCTTGAAGCCTTGATCGTGGGGGACTGAAGGAATAAACCGGAAGAAATAATGCTTTCCCGACGAAGCTTTCTGGCTTCGGGTAACGCACGAAGCTTTACTTCGTTGACAGCGAATTCACGCAACGGCCTACCAAATGACCCATAACACGTTCTCGCTTTTATGAACCCTGCGTCCAGTAGCAAAGGCACCGCTGAAGCCACTAACCTCGCCCTCAGACCCAATTGCTCGGCGAGGGAAGCAAGCGTCATTGCACCGGTCCAGCGCTTCTCAAAATTTGCAAAAAAAACAAGTAATACGAGCTTTTCATTTGCGCTTAAAATTTCAGCATTAATTCCTATCAATTTTTCAAGCATGGATAGATCGCCACTTATCTCCTTTCCAGATAGGGTATTTTATAAAAACAGTTATGTATAGCATTATGGATAACGTTATGTATAACGCTATACTGGAAAAGCAACCAATGGAAACTAAATCCCTAGAAAAGCAGTGGTATCCGGCATGTCGAGGAGCAGTAAGTGACTGAGCAGATTGAGTGGCTTAGGGATGAGAATGAGTGCTATTACGCTACAGAATACCTGAAAAGGCGAGCGAACGATCTGGAGCGGAGCTGCATCAAAAATACAGGCATCCAGTTGACCGAAAAAGCTAATGTACGCAGAACCGTAGAGGCGTGGGTTAACGCCCTACAAAAAAATAAATGCAGCAAAATAATTACACGTCTACAGAATAATTTAAGGCAACGCCGCTCACAGAAAAAAAACAAAGAGAAGAGATTCAACCTCTCCCTAGAAGCCTGTAGGGCCCTGGATGAGCTCACAAGAAAAATTGGAAAAAGCCCATCCGAGACCGTCTCAATATTGCTGATCAATACCCCTGAAGCCCTGGCAGAAGCTCGAGAAAAATGGATGTTCGAGCACAAAAAACAAATAGAACAGTGGACCTACGAGCACTTGGGCTTGCAGCACCAGCTCAAAATAAAGAACCTAGAGGTAGACGAACTGCATAAGCAGCTACGCTCACACATTCTCGCGCTAGAGATGTGGAAGACATCAATGGATAGTGACGCACCGCCATTCGACGGCGAAATCGAGGAGCTTGATGAACAGGTCAATGAGAAACTTCGTATCATTCAACGAGATGTGAAGAAGCAAACGAAGGTTCTCAGTTCAATTCCCGGTTAGAATTGCTGCATCACAAGGCACCACCCCCTTGCCAATCACAGATTCAGATTCCAAAAGGTATTCCAAGCGAAAACTGAACCCGCCAAATTCTATTAATATCAGTACATTAATGACCCTGTTCAGATTACCCCGGCCCACCAAACAACCCCTCTATAATGCGGTTTGAAGCAGGAAAAGAGGGGAGATGTTGCTGAGTAGTGTTGAGGAATCCTGTGGGATTCAGCGGCATTTCAGCAACATTTTTTTTGCCTGTGATTTGAGTGATTCTATGAGAGCGCCAGGGAAATTGAGGGCAACCCAGTCCCTCACATTTTCACCACGCCATAATCCACCGGTACTACTCCTCCTGCTTGCAGGGTTTTGAGTAGTTGAGTCATTGAAAACCCAAACAATAAAAACCCGCCGAAGCGGGTTTGTTTTAAATATTGTCCTAAGAGAGCCAAAGAAAGTGCATGTAACTGCTTAAGCTGCCTAGCAATCATGCATGCATCGACTACCTACCCCATTCCCAGCTCAGACGTGCATATACAACCCAGTCATCCTGGTCTGGCAGAATATCGTCCAATGCATTTGCATAGGTCATGCTAGCCGAAAAGCCCTTAACTCCTGTCCAGCCAAGCCCTACACCGGCCGCTTGGGCTGTCTGCGTGGGGTTTTTGGAAAGCACAGTGCCAAAATCATAGAATACAAATGGGTCGAGATCACCACCCAAGGCGCTCATTCCGCTGTAATGGGTCTCAAGACTGGTCTGGATACCGTAATCACCGCTGATAAGGCCAGGCGCATAGCCACGAACCGATGTCGGCCCACCAATGGAGTAGGCAACAGCGCCTGGAAGCGCTTCCTCATTGGTGTATTGATAGTCCATCTGCATCAGCCCATACCAATCGGATTGAGCGGGTCGGTAATAGGCGCTGGCGTCGCCATTCAGCACCGCAAAGCTCTTGTCTCCGTCGGTGGCTGCCTGATTCTGGGCGTTGACCCAACCGACCAGCTGCCGAGCTGATATTTGCCAGCCCGAGCCGAGCCAGGTCAATTGAGCGCCAGAACTCAACTTGCTAATCGTGTAGTCACTGATGTCCTCTCCAAGCACCGAGGTCGAGGAGTTCGAGTACATCGCTGAGCCGAGCGCGTTAAGCCAAAAATGACTGGATGACATGGCAAGCCAGGACGCATCTAGCGTCATGCTGGTGGAGTCCCCCTCCACCGACAGATCCTTGAAATCACCCTCGGTCACCTCTGACTGATTGATGGCAAGGCTGCCACCAAGCCGCCACCGGCTGGCCTTCACCGGCGCGCTGTAAATGGCCGTGAACGCTTGGTTGCCGTCCGACGCCAGCGCATACAACAGCCCGCGGTCATTCCCAGTGAATACACCCTGGCGGCGATAAATCGCGCCCACCTCGGCCTCACCGGAGCTGGTATAGCCATAGTTATCGATAAACAGCTGCACTGTATTGCGCAGCGGCTCGTCAACCACCACAACAATATCCGTAAGACCAAAGTCCTTGCCCGCGCGTAACTCGGCCTGCAACCGTGCGTCGTTTACCCGGTTGAACTCCAGGATATTGCTTTCCAGCGCGTTTATATCAACCAGCGTCTTGTCCGCGGCGAAGGGCACCCACTCCCGCACGTAGGGTTCAGCAAGGTAGCTGTTGCCCTCGACAACCATTTCGCCAAGCTTGCCTTCAACTAGTCGAACAATCACAACACCGTCCGTGACGGCCTGCTTGGGCAGCGGGGCAGTGGCCGTATAAATGCCTTTTCCTTATAGGCCGTATTAATCTGTGTAACCATTCGGTTCAGGTCAGATAAACGCGTTTGCTGGCCCAGGTCGGCATTGCAATCGATTTCAGCTCCTGCGCGGAGAGCAACTCAGATTTGGTAAAACGTATACTAAGGAATTGAAGGTATTTTCCAATACGAGACAAGTGTCCGCTTGACTGGATTGGCAGCACCCAGCTGGACCAGAAAAGTATGTATGGACCGGCTTTTTACCGTCTCGATCACGCCTTTAGAGCCGCAGAAACAGCAAAGACTTTAACAAGCAAAATTCGCCTTACATCCAGGCCCCGTGGACTATAATGAACACAGCAAATCCCGTGCTGCGCAGAACGTCACCCGCAGCGCAAGACAGTGTTTATCCCCGAACAGGTAGCGCATGAGAGGAAGGTTTCAGGAAAGCAGTCTGCATGATGAGCGTCTGGACATCGTCGTCCAGCACTTGCTGGAAACCAACGCCTGCCGGGTGCTGGACCTGGGTTGCGGTGGCGGCGAACTGTTACAGCGTCTGGCACTTCAGGATCAATTCGAGCGAATCGTTGGTATCGACATTGACGAGGTCAGCCTGACACAGGCCCGCCGTGCACTTGGCCTGAATCTGCTGGACGACTGTGGCCGCATCCAGGTCCGCTATGGCTCCTTCGAGGAACCGGATTCGCAGCTCAATGGGTTTGATGCAGCTACACTGGTAGAGACCATCGAGCATATTGACCCTGGTCGCTTGTCGCGGGTCGAGACTGCAGTTTTTGGAGATATGCGGCCGGGCGTGATATTTGTCACCACGCCCAACGTCGAGTACAACGTATTGCATGGCATGCCGCCCGGAGAAAAACGTCATCCCGACCATCGATTCGAATGGAGTCGGGCGCGGTTTCGCCAGTGGGCACGCGGCGTGGCCGAGCGCAACAGCTATCGGGTCAGCTTCGTCGACATTGGCCAATTTGATCCCCAGCACGGCAGTTCGACACAGATGGCGCGCTTTATCGCCATATCCTTTAGCGAGAACAACTGAACCCGGAGGTCCGAGAGTGGATGTCGAGCTGATCGAAATACGTGACCATCTGAAACGCTTCCCACCTTTTGAAACCCTGCCGGACGAGACCCTGGATAATATCGCCCGGCACGTCGAAATCAGCTATTTCAAAGCTGGCACCGAGATTCTGCATTTCAATGATGATATCCAGTATCTACATTACCTGCGCAGCGGTGCAGTGGACGTGTTCCGGCGCAATGGTGATCTATACAATCGTCTGACCGAAGGGGATATTTTCGGCCATTTCGGTTTGCTGCGTAACAACAAGGTTCGCTTCCCAGCTACTGCGATTGAAGACAGTCTGGTCTATTTTATTCCAGGCTCCCTATTCCAAACGCTATGCGACGAGTACGAAATTTTTGCAGATTTCGTCGAGGCCGAGGGCCAGTCGAGACTCAAAACAGCGGTTGAGAACGATAGTAAAGCCGGCGAAATGATGAAGTTGCGAGTGCGCAAGCTGATCGAACGATTGCCGGTAACCGTGACCGCAGACACAACGGTCATGCTGGCAGCACAAATAATGATCGACCATAGCGTCTCGTCGCTTGTGGTCGTGGAAAGCGCCACTGACCGGCACGACATTCATCGCGGAGCCGGCTCGATGATCGGCATCGTAACCGACCGGGATTTCCGCAGTCGGGTAGTTGCTGCAGGCTTACCAGCGGACACTCCGATCCGGGAGGTAATGACCCCGAATCCAATAGTGGTTCAGGCCGACGACTCGATGTTCGAAACCATGCTGTCGATGTTGCGTCACAACATCCATCATTTGCCGGTGTTACAGCGAGGCCGACCGATCGGGGTGGTCAACTTGCGCGACGTGATCAAGTTCGAATCGCAAAGCAGCCTCTATCTGGTCAGCAACATCCACAAAAAGCAAAGCATCGACGAACTACAGGTCTTGTTGCCAGACATACGTGCGACCTTTGTGCGCATGGCCACCGACGAGGTGTCTTCACACATGATCGGCAGCACAATGGCGGGTATCGGACGGGGTGTCAGCCAGCGCCTGCTGGAGCTGGCTGAGCTTTCGCTGGGCCCGCCACCGGTGCCTTATTGCTTCATGGCCCTTGGCTCAATGGCCCGCGATGAACAGATGATCGTAACCGATCAGGATAATGCACTGGTCCTGGATGACAGCTTCGATCCGAAGCTGCATGACGATTACTTTTTCCGGCTGGCCAGCTTCGTCAGCGATGGCCTTGCCGCCTGTGGTTATACCTACTGCAAGGGTGGCATCATGGCCACCAACCCCAAATGGCGACAACCTCTGAGCGTCTGGAAAAAATACTTTACTCAATGGATCACACGACCCAATCCCGAGACACTGCTGAACAGTTCGATTTTCTTTGATCTGGACACTGTCTACGGCAAAGCTGAACTGGTGGAATCGTTGAAAGATCTGCTCGCCACCAGCGCCAGTTCCAACGAGCCTTTCCTCGCCGCACTGGCTCGTAACGCGCTAAACCGTACACCGCCGCTGGGCTTTTTCCGTGACTTCGTGATGGAGCAAGACGGCGCCCACAAGAACATCATCAATATGAAAGGACGTGGCACAGCGCCGCTCACCGACCTGATTCGCGTACATGCCTTGGCTTGCGGTTCCAAGGCACAAAATTCGTTTGATCGTCTCGATGCTATTGCCGCCACCCGCCTGATGCCACCCGATGCGGTCAAACGCCTGCGCTATGCGCTGGAGTTTCTCTCCAGTGTACGTATACGCCACCAGGCCTTGGAACTCGAAGAGGGGCGAGAACCGAACAATTATATTGAGCCGGAGAAGATCTCCACTGCCGAGCGACATAATCTGAAGGAATCATTTCAGATTCTCAGCAATGCGCAGAAGTTTCTTCGCTTTCGCTACCCTGCCCTCCCGTCGATGCGCACGCTATGAACAAAAAGCGGAATCCGTCCCGCCCGCCCGGGCATGAGACCCCGAACTGGCAAACGCTGTTGGCCAGCCTTGCTCAGACCGCACGTGACGAGCGCCTGCAGCGTTTTTATCAGGCAGGCGCTGTAGCCCCGCAAACGCCAATTGAAGAGGTGCCACTGGTTGCGCTCGATCTGGAAACCACAGGATTGAGTCCACAGCGCGATGCGATTGTCAGTGTTGGGCTGATGCCGTTCACTTTGCGCCGGATTCGCTGCGCAGATGCGCATTATCATGTGGTCAAACCCCTCTCCGAGCTGAACTCTGAATCTGTCGCCTTTCACCGCATTACCCATAGTGACCTTGACGACGCTCCACGACTGGATAGCCTGCTCAGTGAGATTTTGCAGGTCATGGCCGGGCGTGTCGCAGTCGTTCACTACCGTAATCTCGAGCGCGGATTTCTCGACGAAACGGTACGCCATTACCTGAACGAGAATCTGCATTTTCCGGTTATAGACACCATGGAGCTCGAGGCCCGCCTTCACCGGGGCACTAACGATATCAGCTGGTTTGACCGCCTTCGCGGAAAAAAGGCTGTGTCCATCCGACTCGCAGAAAGTCGTATGCGCTATGGTTTGCCCCTGTATCAGGCTCACCATGCATTGACCGATGCGCTGGCCAGCGCGGAGCTGCTTCAGGCACAGATCGCCAGCCACTTTGATCACGGCACGCCGGTTAGCGAACTCTGGGACTGAGCGGATCAAGCGGTCATATCGCAGACACAAAAAAGGCGCGACCAATAATGGCCGCGCCTTTTTTTGGACCCGCGCTACTCTAGCGCGGTTCTGACATCAATCCCTTGACGATCGAGACGCAGCCGACCAGCAAGACGATTGTGAATGGCAGTCCAGTGGACACCGCCATCGCCTGCAGAGCGACGAGTCCGCCTCCGAGCAGCAACGCAATGGCTATTATCCCCTCAATGCACACCCAGAATACCCGCTGGGGTACCGGCGCATTGACCTTGCCACCGGCAGTAATGGTGTCGATTACCAATGATCCGGAGTCGGACGAGGTAACAAAGAACACAATCACCAGAATAATCCCGATGAACGAGGTAATCGATGCCAGTGGCAATTGGCCCAGCATGACGAACAACTGAAGCTCCAGCGCTGCATCTTGCACACCAGTGAAACCATTAGCCAGTTGATCGATGGCAGTACCACCGAGCGCGGTCATCCACAGCACCGATACCAATGAGGGCACCAGCAAAACTGCTATCAGGAATTCACGCACGGTACGGCCACGGCTGACCCGCGCGATAAACATACCGACAAAGGGCGACCAGCTGATCCACCAGGCCCAGTAGAAGGCAGTCCAGCCCTGACTGAAGTTGGCATCTTCACGGCCAATCGGATTGGACAATGCCGGCAGATACTGAAGATAAGCACCCAGGTTATCGAAGAATCCGGTCAGGATTGCGAGCGTAGGACCCACCACGATGATGAAACCCAGCAAAAGTATTGCCAGCCCCAGATTCAGCTCGGACAGACGCTTGACGCCTTTGTCCAGGCCTGCCAGTACCGATAGCAGAGCAATCGCCGTGATACCGATAATAAGCAGGACCTTGCTGGTACTGGTGGCGGTGATGCCGAACAGATAATCAATACCGCCCGCAGCCTGCTCGGCGCCCAGTCCGAGAGACGTCGCCAGACCGAACAGGGTCGCGAAAACCGCGAGAATATCAATGATATGCCCAGGCCAGCCCCAAATGCGCTCACCCAAAATCGGATAGAAGATGGAGCGAATGCTTAACGGCAGACCCTTGTTGAAGGAGAAAAGCGCCAGCGCCAGCGCTACTACGGCATAGATTGCCCAAGGATGCAGACCCCAATGGAAAATAGTCGCAGCCATACCGAGCCTGGCTGCCGCCTCGACATCACCACCGGCAGCCGCGAGGGGCGCCCAGTCTGTGCGCACACCGGCTTCTGCCACCTGCCCGCCCAACGACGCGGAGAAATGTGACATCGGCTCCGATACGCCATAGAACATCAAGCCGATGCCCATGCCTGCGGCAAACAGCATTGAGAACCATCCCAGGTAGGAATAGTCAGCCTTCGCTTCCATACCGCCCAAACGTACTTTACCAAGCGGAGACACGATCAATACCAAACAAAGAACCACGAAAACGTTGGCCGCACTCAGGAAGAACCAGGCCAGATTTCCGGTCAGCCAATCACGCAGCGCACCGAACAGCGGCGCGATATCGTTTTGTAACGCCAGGGTAAGCAAAACAAACAAGAGGATGGTGATGGCCGAAATGCTGAACACCTTGCCATGGATATCCATAGCAAAGGAAAACTGGCCTTTGATGTTGTCTTGCCCAATCACATAGTCAGTATCGATCAGCGTGGAATCGCCGGAAGGCGCGGGTATCGCGTCAACCGTTTCTACTACTGGCTTGTCATTCAGATCACTTAAAGGATCTTTCTCCATCGGAAACACTCCTGATTGGTGGGTCAGGGCTACTTCTAGGCAGTGCACATACAGCGGGGAAACCAGCTCAATGTCCAGCCAGGTAGGTAACTCAACCTGCTTGACGGAATACCGGCAAAGGGGTCGCCGATCTACAGTCATTTGATGAATAATTTCATCAATTGACGTACATGATAGCTATTGGCGGAACATTAGGGAAATCAGATTGCCATCTTTGCCTGCGTTCCCGGCCTGTTCAGGGGGCTGAATCCCTACTCCTGTAACGATTGGAGTATGGCCAGCACGGTTGCGGGGGAGTAGCCATAATCGTCCATCAAGGCCTGAAGCTTGTCGTTGAACGCCATTTCCTGTTGCAGCCCGACATCCTGCTTCATGGTTTCCAATTGGGAGAGCTGCTGCGCTAGCTGGCGCTCGGCGGCGCGAAATTCTGAAAGATTTGACATAAGACATTGTGATCCTCGGTTCCTCAGCGAATTCTACACTAATACGCCTGCATTAGACGCTTGGCGATGTTACGTCTAAGCTTGCGAACATGATCCTATTACGATTTCCTATAACTCAGTTCAACGCTACCAAAACAGGTTTACTCCTGACACTGCTCTGGCTGCTGGCCAGTTGCAGCGGCGTCGATCCAGCTACGAGCAACAGAACAGAACAACCACTGGATGAGCGGCAGGCAAGCCGGATGATGGTGTCCGCGGCCCATCCAGCTGCGGTGGAAGCGGGTTTGCGGGTACTGCGCCGGGGTGGTCATGCGGTTGATGCGGCCGTCGCGGTGCAGATGGTACTGGGCTTTATCGAAGCGCCCGAGACCGGCATTGGTGGTGGCGGTTATCTGCTATTGCACCAAAGCGACACCGGCGAAACGTCGACCTATGACGGCCGAGAAACGGCGCCCGCCGCCGCACAGCCTGACCGCTTTCAGCTACTGGGGATAGATATGCCGTTAGCATTGGCAATCCCCAGCGCGGCGTCGGTAGGCGTCCCCGGCCTGATCGCAATGCTCTCTGAGGCGCACCGCGAGCACGGCCGACTGCCGTGGAATGAACTGATCGCGCCAGCAATAGCGTTGGCCGAGACGGGCTTGCCTATGCCACTGCGCCTGCAGCGGCAGATAGAAAAAGACTGGTCGCTGCGCCTGTTCGCCGACACCCGCGCCTATTTTCGCAGCCAGATACAGGAGAAGCCTGCTGTACTGCGTAATCCGCAGCTGGCCCAGACCTTAAGGCGCATCGCCAGCCAGGGGCCGCACGCTTACTATCGTGGCTCGATCGCCACCGGCGTGCTCCAACGCTTGCAGGCCGCACGCTGGGGAAAGAGCGGCATGACGCCAGCTGATCTGGCGAGTTACCAAACGGTGAAACACGACGCCGTGTGCCGACCGTATCGTCAGTGGACCGTCTGTGGCGCGCCGCCCTCCTCCTCTGGTGGCATCACCGTACTGCAAATACTAGGTATGCTTGAGCAATTTGATCTGCGCTCAATGGAGCCCAACGGTGTTGCCGCCGTGCATCTGATTGCCGAAGCAAGTCGCTTGGCCTTTGCCGACCGCAACCATTATATAGGCGATCCTGATTATGTGGATGTACCCGTGGACCGCTTGCTCAACCCCACCTACCTGCACCAGCGGGCCGACTTGATCGATCTCGATCGCGCCATGGACAAAATACATCCGGGTGATCCCGGAAAGCGGGTCGAGATCGAAGAAGTCGACGTCCAACCCGAAACCGCTGAACGGGGTACCTCACATTTCAGCATTGTAGATCAGGATGGCAATCTGCTGGCCCTCACCAGCTCCAACGAAGCACCTTTCGGCAGCCGCATGCTCAGTCAGGGTTTCGTACTCAACAATCAACTGACAGATTTCAGCTTCAACCCCATCCTGGATGGGCGCACGCATCCCAATGCTGTCGCCGGAGGCAAACGGCCGCGCAGCTCCATGGCTCCCACCATGGTGTTTGACGCACAAGGGACGCCTCGGCTGGTCATCGGTTCGCGTGGCGGCAGCCGAATTATCGGCTATGTAACCAAAGTCCTGATCGGGGTACTGGATTGGGACATGGACGTGCAGGACGCGATAGCGCTTCCCAACAGGGTTGAACGCGGGCGCGGCCTGGAATTGGAAGCAGGTACCTCACTTGAGTCCCTCGCACCCGCGTTGGAAGAACTGGGCCACGAGGTCAGTATCGTACCGATGACCAGCGGCTTACACGGCATCGAGCGCGTTGCCGGTCGCTGGCGCGGTGGGGCTGATCCGCGGCTTGACGGCGTCGCATTGGGCGAATGAGCTGTTGGACTGACAGAGCCATGCTAGGCTGCTGCGCTGATAATCTCGACGGAGACAGACATGACCCAAACTGATGCTTTTACACTACCGCCCTGGCAAAAAACCGCAGAGGGTCAGTTGCGCAAGGTGGGCGTGGAGCTCGAAATGAACGGCCTCGAGCTGGATGAAATCGCCCGTCTGGCCGCTGAATTTCTCGGCTGCACGGTGGAGACAACCAGCCGCTATGAGCGCTCCTTGCGTGGAGATCCCGCAGGGGAATGGATCGTCGAGCTCGATTTTGCTCTGTTGAAAAAAATGGGCCGCGAAGAACGCATTGCGAGCGATCTGGGCAATGAAATCAGAGGCTCAGCCGAAGACGTGATCAAATGGTTCGCCGATGGCCTGGTACCCCATGAGCTGGTCAGCCCACCCCTGCCACTGAATCGCCTCGGAGAAGTCGACAAGCTCATAGCTTACCTGCGTGAGGCCGGTGCCAAGGGGACGGGGGACCGGGTGACCAACGCCTTCGGCATGCAGTTCAATCCGGAGGTGCCAGCCTGCGAAGCCAATATCATTACGGCCTATTTGAAAGCTTTCCTGTGCCTGTTCGATTGGCTCAGTGCCCGCGCCGACATCAACATGACTCGGCGCCTGACCAGCTACGTCGATCCGTTCCCGGGTCTTTATGTAAAAAAATTGGTTCAGACCGACTACTGGCCCGATATGGCCGGATTGATTGACGACTACCTGGAAGCCAATCCGACACGCAATCGGGCACTGGATATGCTGCCGCTGTTCAAGCATATCGACGAACAGCGCGTGCTGGGTAAGGTGAGCGACGAACTTATAAAGTCTCGCCCCACCTTTCACTACCGGCTACCCGACTGTTTGATCGATCAGCCAGACTGGGGTGTTCACGTCGCATGGAACGATTGGGTTGAAGTTGAACGCCTGGCGGCAGACCCGCAACGGCTGGAAAAGTGCTGCCGCGCCTACGCCCTGTACCTGGATAAAAGCGTCGGGCGATTGCTGCACAACTGGGAAGACGAGGTGCAACAGAAATGGCTGAGTGGGGCAACATGAGCAAAACGGTTGTTGCCATCACCGGACCCCGCAAAGGCGCCTTTGGGCCCCGCTTCATGGTGTCTTGTGCTGTTCGCTGGTACGGCGCCAAACCACTGCACATTCGCCCCGGCGACGACATACAAACGCTGCAGTATGACGCTGTGGTCGTCACCGGCGGGCACGATATAGATCCAGTGCTATATGCCGCAGAGCCGGAAGTGCATCCCAAGTATGATCCGGAGCGGGACACGCTGGAATCCGCGGTAATCGATGACGCTCTAGTGCGAGGACTCCCGCTGCTGGGCATCTGTCGTGGTGCTCAATTATTGAACGCCCGGCGTGGCGGCAATCTGTTCCAGGATCTGAAATCACATCGCAGGCTGACTTCAAACCGCCGCACAATACTGCCGTTGAAGACGCTATTGCCCGAGTCAAATAGCTTTCTGAGCAAACTACTGCGGACCGACAGGTGCAAGATCAACAGCCTGCACAATCAGGCTATTGATCGCGTCGGTACCGATCTGCAAGTCAGCGGTCTTGATCTGGACGGCATTGTTCAAGCGATAGAGGATCCCGGTCATGCTTTTTTAATAGGCGTGCAGTGGCATCCGGAGTTTCTGCTTTTCAACGGCCGACAGCGGCGCTTGTTCGGCGCATTGATTAAGGCAGCCAGACACTAATCTGGCTGCAGCCACAACCTGCTCGAACTGACTTAATACAGCGCCAGCCCGCTGATACGCCGCACCGGGGTACGTACTGCCTCTTCGAATACGCCGTCACGGCTTTCCAGCAGAGTAAAATGCGTGCTGGCCCGGGTGATTGCGGTATAGACCAGCTCCTTGGTCAATACGGGGTTACGTGTCGGAGGCAGCACCAAGGCTGCATGTGTGAATTCCGAGCCTTGGGATTTGTGCACAGTCATGGCAAATACGGTTTCCACCTCGGGCAGGCGGCTGGGCAGCACAAAACGGATGCCGCCGCTGCCATCATTACGCGGGAAGGCCACCCGTAGGGTTTCACGCTCAGGTGTGCCCGGCAGCAAAGCCGGTTCAGCTACGCGCAGGGCAATACCGATATCTCCGTTCATCAGTCCCAGCGCATAATCATTGCGCGTTACCAACACCGGACGCCCTTCATACCAGCCCTGATCGTGGGCCAGTAGCCTACGGGCGCGCAGCAAACTAGCTACTCGCTGATTGATTGCTTCTACACCCCAGTCGCCCCTGCGCACAGCACACAGCAACTGAAACTGATCAAAAATCGCCAGCACCTGCCGCGCCCATGCCTGCCAGACATCGCTATTAGCTGGGCTTCCAACATCGGGCCGCTGCTCCTTGAGTACCTGCAGATAACCCTGATAACCCGGTAATTGGGCAGTACCCAGCACACAGGTAGCAAAGGCCGGATCCCCGGGTTTGCTCAGACTGCGCTGGTGTATGTCGGCAAAGGTGCCGGCCTGCAGCAAGCGTCGGGCATCGCCGTCAGCGCAGCGATTCACCGCCCGCGCCAGCTCGCCAATGCCACTGTTACCGCGAAAGCGGTGTGAGTAACGCAACATGGCTGTCTGCTGCTCCAGCGCATGGGTTGTCTCGTCGCCGGGTTGCAAGTCCGCTTCAGTCAGCGACTGGCCGCTGACCTGCTCCAACCACTGGCGCGTTTGCACGCTGTAGTGGCCCTGATCGGCCCGCCGACACAGATCGCCAAGCACCGCTCCAGCTTCTACCGAGGCGAGCTGATCCTTGTCGCCGAGCAGAATCAACCGTGCCGAGGGTGGCAGAGCAGCCAGCACACAGGCCATCATTTCCAGATCGATCATCGAGGCTTCGTCAATCACCAAGACATCCAGCGCCAGCGGATTATCCACGTGGTGACGAAAATGCCGACTGTGCGGCAAGCTGCCGAGCAGCCGATGCAGGGTACCTACTTCGCTGGGAATAGCGGCCTTGACAACAGCGTCCACTGGCAGGCTTCCAACTTGCCGACCAATGGATTCAGTCAACCGCGCCGCCGCCTTACCCGTTGGTGCGGCCAGACGAATCCGCAGTGGCTGCCCAGCAGCCACTGCGGGAGCCTGCAGCAACGCCAGCAAACGCACCACCGTGGTCGTTTTACCGGTACCCGGACCGCCGGTGATGATACTAAAGCGGCCACGGGCAGCCAGCGCACAGGCTAACAGCTGCCAGTCCGGATTTTGCGTGCTGTCGGCGAACAGTGCCTGCAAGCGCTGTGGGAGATCGTCCATCAGCGCCAACGGCGCCTGCAAACGGGCATT
>TARA_R110001592_G_scaffold43362_1_pt1 | contig 19073 bp, 14 predicted proteins | sample TARA_R110001592 | Tara Oceans TARA_R110001592 (sample SAMEA4398387) | marine metagenome | biome: Polar Biome; feature: [SRF] surface water layer (ENVO:00010504); material: water (ENVO:00002006), including particulate matter (ENVO:01000060) such as... | depth 5 m | reverse complement strand
GACGGGTACAAGTCCTTTGGTTTGGGTGCGCCCATTTTTTCCATCATACCGTCCATGCCACCGCCCTCGCCGCCACCCATGCCTCCTCCCGCACCAGCACCCATACCGCCGCCCTTCGCTACTTTCTTATCTGTTGGCTGCGGTGTATTGGGAATAGTTGGGGGTATAGCTTGATTGGCAGCGCCAGGCTGTCCGCCATAGACATCCGGATGGTGGCTTTCATGCTCTGCTTGCGACTGCTGAGCCGCTACCGGCAAACACAGAAAAACACTCACTATCGGGGCCAGTGCGAATTTTTTTAGGGTGTAGAAAAATGGTGTCGGTGTTGCCGTAAGTAACTTGCGCGGATTAAAAAGACTCATTATGGTTGTTTCTCGACTGAGGTTAAGAGGGCAGCTTGTTCGGCTCTTAGTACGGTCACAGCCTTACCCACCCGAGTAATAAAGGTCAGCCGGAGCTGAGCAGTTAATGCTTCGATATCCGCTATTATTTTGCGAATACCCTCAAGGTCAGGTTGGCCTTGAGCAGTCGCTTGCCAAAGAGCCTGCTCAAGATCAGCAATCTGCACATTAACCTTTTCTTGATACGCCCCCCATTCATTTTTAATGACAGTCAACGATTCTGTCTGTTGACTTGATAGTGAAAGTTGCTCGGTGTGATCAAGAAAAAATTCTGCTGCACCCAGATGATATAAATGGGCCGCTTGAGGATAACCAGGCAAACTATCCGTAGTTTGCATTGACTTAGCCTGGGACATAGGTCGCTGCCCCATCATTGACTTCTGCATATTCATCTTGTTTTTCATTTTCTTGCCCATAGCCGGTTTCGCGTGCTTGGCTTGTGCATTATCAATCATAACATTTGAGGCTTCTTTCGCCTCAGTTACTGCCCTCATAGCGGGGTTGGCATTTGAATTATCGATTTTCCCAAGAATTTTTTGTATCTCATAAAGCTGCATTTCTGAAGAAAGAGTCTGTTGTTTTCTATCAGTAACAGACTCTTGCAGCGGTTGCTGTGAAGCTGCCATTTTTTCTTCTGCACTAACGGTATATTCGGCAATAGCCACTAATATGATAGTCAGAAAAACACGGCGGCATCTTAAGCCCTTCGGCTTGCGTATTGGGAAATGCATTGGTACATCCTTTCTATATTTTTGGGTTCACATGACACTAAGACGTCTCGATGCCCACAGTATTAAAAACGGGAAACGCCTAAGAATTAATCCTGTGCTTTAACTTTTCAAAAACAGTATAAACCTGCGTCATGGACACAGGTCAAAAGATTTAATTCTTTAGCTTAAGCATGCAATAACAGATGGGCCCAAATGCTGGCACCATAACCAATCGCAATCACCGGGGTCCACTTTAGATGACTGAAAAAAGTATATTGGCCTCGAGCCTGCCCCATTAGAGCAACACCTGCTGCGGAACCAATCGACAAGAGACTCCCTCCTACGCCTGCCGTTAAAGTGACTAATAACCACTGCATATGAGACATTTCAGGATTCATGGTTAACACGGCAAACATCACCGGTATATTATCGACAATCGCTGACAATAGACCGACCAGAATATTGGCATTGGTGGCGCCAAGTTCACCATACATAAATCCAGAAACCATGCTTAAGTAACCAATAAAACCGAGTCCGCCTACCGCTAGAATGACGCCATAGAAGAAGAATAAGGTATCCCATTCAGCATGCGCAATTTTGGCAAAAACATCAAAATCATAAGGGTCATCATTTGAGCCGGGAGGGTTTTCTGTGCAATGCGACCACGCCTTTGATTTCTGACGTAAATGAAAACCATAGAGTTTCAGATACGCCAAGCCTGTCATCATCCCAAATACGGGTGGGATATGTAGAAAATTATGGAAACTGACTGCGGTCACGATGGTCATGAGAAATAGGCCTACGACCATTAGTCCACCAAATTTCATTCCATCCATATCCACTTCTTTTTTGGGTGGCTTACCCGCAGGTAAAGCGAATTGCATAATAAGTGCCGGCAAGACAAAGTTGATGACTGAAGGAATAAACAGATCAAAAAACTCCCAAAAATCAATCACTCCTTTTTGCCAAACCATCAAGGTTGTGATGTCACCGAAAGGGCTAAAGGCGCCACCGGCATTAGCGCCAACGACAATATTAATACAGGCAATGGCGACAAACTTAGGTTGATCCTCACCGACAGCAAGCACAACAGCGCACATTATTAATGCGGTTGTCAGGTTATCTGCAACTGGCGAAATAAAGAATGCCAGAATTCCCGTTAACCAAAATAAAGCGCGATAACTCAGCCCTTTTGCAACCAACCAGTTTCGTAGCGCTTCAAAAACACCACGTTCTAACATGGCATTAATATAGGTCATAGCAACAAGAAGGAAGAAAAAGAGCTCTGCATATTCTAGAAAATTGTGCCGAATGGCTGGTTCGACACTATCAGGCAAACCTTGTGAGTTATAGGTTAGCGCAATCAGTATCCAGATAAAACCTGCGGCTAGCATGACAGGTTTTGACTTTCGCATATGTATCTTTTCTTCTAGAATAACCAAAACATAAGCCGCTATAAAGATACCGATCGAAGCATACCCAACCCAATGGCTGGTTAAATCAAGCATCAATTCATTATTTTCAAATGCTTGTGCACTCCCGCTTACCAGCAAGCCAATTACGAAGGCAATATACCACCTCATTTTACTCTCCTATTTTAAAGTTTTAATAATTGAAAGAGCAGCTTCTTAGTTCTCGAAACAAAAGCGAACTAGAAGAAAAGGCTTCTGTGTTTGGAGTTTGGAAGAGAGCCCTTTTTAGCCGAGCGCCAGCTACTTTAATGGAAGGGGATTATCCTCTCAATGGCAACAATTTCAATACAGGGAATGAAGAAAAAGGGTTGTGATCAGTTAAATCATCCACCTTCGTTGGTGTTCCATTAATTTTCAGGTACTGAGGTGAGGCATAAAGTTGAGCATGGATTGTCCCTATTTTTTTTGAAACATACTGATCGCTGCCTTCACTCCCGACCCGCAATGCTATATCCAAATTATCGTCAATAATAGGCTGTAGTTGCTCAGAAATATTAAGTCTTAGCTTAAGTTTAGGATGCATATTCAGAAATTCAGGTAGACAATTTCTGATCAGAAACTCGCCAATGCCAGGAGGCGCACTGACATTTAATATTCCCTCAACGTTTTCTCTTAATAGTTCAATCGCCTGCTTCACTGAGACAGAACTTTCGACCATTTTCTTGCAATGTGGAATGATTGCGCGCCCTTCTTCAGTAAGGGTTATCTTTCTTGTTTGCCGGTGTAAAAGGCGAATACCAAAGTAGAGCTCTAGAGCGCGAACCTGTTTGCTAACCGAAGACTTAGCCGTACCAAGTTGCTCAGCCGCCTTAGTAAAACTCCCCGTTTCAAAGACAGCCAGAAACACTAACATCTGTTGAAGTAATTTATTTGTTTTAGAGTCCACGTTGCACCTCCTTAAGTTTTAATTAACGGAATTCATTGTACTGCATTATTACTTTCGTTTCTCATACGAAACTATTGGTTTCCAATAGAGGCTGTTTATTGTGATGCTCTTGTTCACTCAGAATTTCAAATTAGCAGTACTCTCTATGCTGCCCAATATGTTTCCTATTAGTTTGGTGTTGGGGATTATGGGATGGTTCGACATACCCTTTGATGTAGCGACAATTATGGTAGCCACTATGACCTTGGGAATAGCAGTGGATGACACCATTCATTACCTTATTTGGTTTAAGCGGAATATGAAAGCCGGAATGAATTTACAAGATGCTGTAATGAAAACGGTGAGAGACACTGGTAAGCCTATTGTGGTTACTTCGGTGGTCTTATTTTTTGGATTTTCAGTGATGATTCTGTCTCAGTCTGTGCCATTACAATATTTCGGATTGCTAACCGGCTTGTCAATGCTGTTTGCCATTATTGGTGACCTTGTATTATGGAATATGCGCATTTCATTCAGTAGCCCAACACATATTGAGTTTTTAGTGGTAGACGATAATTCAGAAAGAATCGATAGAGTTTCTACGGCAATTCGCCTAGGTGGGGTATTAAATGATACGGATTTTCATCTGACTTTATTCAATGGTATTTCTAACCCATTACTATTTCAATCCCAGTTAAAAGCAAGTGCCAATACCACGCCCAGCACTTCAATGAACTATAATATTATTTCTGAACTGGTTGTGGACCGTGTCTCTGCATTAGGGGTGGATGTAGCTAAAAGCGTAGATAAACTAACTCTTAGGGCTGAGCTTTTTTATAGCCCTAACATGGTGGCAGTTATTGAGTCTACTCCATCGGATATCTTTGGGGCTATTGAGCAGTTATCACTCCCAAACACTACTTCGCCCATCGCTAATATTTCACAGCTAGATTAACAAGCCTATTCAAGTTGGGTAATTGGTGCCGACTACAATTATCGTGGCACTGATGGTTTCCTATTTGTAGAGTGGATGGACGGACAATATATAGATGCCAAGAAGACTTATGCTGATCCCCTTTTGAGTGAGCTGTTAACATTACGTTGGAAAGACCGGTTCCTTCAAGACTATTTGGAAGTGAATCGGCACTTTTGGTGAGCACCACCGAAAAAGATATTGCTCATGGTTTCTACTTAAGAGGTGCCTGGAATTTTCAAAGCGGCCTAATTACAAGTATTAGTGCTTTCATTTTTGATGGCAATGGTGACAGTATGTTATTTGAAACAGTCAAAGATAAGGATTTTATATCAATGGAAATTAAGTATGAATTTTCACATTAGTATTTAATACTATGAATCGCTTCATTAGAAGAATTAGGCCAACTTGCTTGTCAGGCGTAATAATGGCTCCTAGGGTATTTAGTGTGGTGTAAATTCGCTTCATAAATATTAGCGACCGAGTTCACAGACAAGACCTATTAAGCGTTAAGGAAAAAATATGTCAGTCATGCTTATTGGCGAAATAGAAACCCTATCTATCATTATGACCGTGGTAGCGGGTCTTGCGGGATTAGGCTGGGCCCTCTTGGGCTTTAACCTGAATGTGTCGCGGTCTGCCGCGCTGAAATTCAGTGCCGCGAATTTCCTGGTAGTTGCGATGGAAGTGTTCGCAAGGTTTCGAGGGCCAGAGGTCAGCCTCATTGATTTCTACCAATCCTTTAATATTTCTATTTTTCTGATTCTCTTCTGCGTGTTCCTGTTTCGTGCCGGCATGTTTGAGTTACATGGCAAGCGCTGCATAATTGGGCGAGATTTTTTTATTACGATGGCGGCTTTAGGCACTTTAATAACGCTCTCCTTTGTATTTGAGATGGAGAATCTGGCCAGTGCCAGTGTCTTCCTGGTGACCAGCGTGTTGTGTCTTGTGAGTTTTCAGCAAGGCTTCCGCTTATTAAACAACAGCTTTAGCCCTAGGATGAGCTTTGCGCTGCTATGGCCGTTCTTGGCAGCGGGTTTTCTGTTTGCCCTGCGTGTGCTCGATGAGACCCCGATCATGATGCATATTCATGGCGAGGTGCCTGATGCCATGCGAATCAACAATCTGCTTCACGCCCTGTGGGCCCAGTTGCTGGTCTTTCTGTTGCTTAACGCCTCGTTGGTCGGCCAGACCATTAACGCCCTGTTTAAGAAGTTGAACGATCAGACCAATCGATTACAACATATTCTGGACGTGGCACCGGTGGGCGTGGCGGTGAGTACCGAGGGGGTTGTTCGCTTCGCCAATCCGCGTGTCACCGAGCTGCTAGACCTGAAAGCAGGCGACACCACCGACAATGCCCTGCTAGATCCCTCGGTACGCGAACCCGTCATCAAAGAAATGCAGACCCATGGTGTGGTGAACGATATGGAGGTTCAGATGTACTGCCGACATCATACCGTGCGCGATCTATTGATGACCTACATGCCCACCCATTATGAGGGTAAGCCCGGTGTACTGGCTTGGATGATAGACATTACCGAGCGCAAGAAGAATGAAAAGAAAATTTTGTTTAACCGAACGGTGGTGGAAAACTCCGAACCGATGTTTTGGGCAGACCCCAATACATTAACGCTGGTCTATGCAAACCGAGCCGGATTGGCCCTAATGGAGGCCACGGCTGAGCAGATTATCGACAAAAAAATACCCAGCCAGTTTCTCTTTAACCTTTCTCTGGACGAAGTACCCCAGTTTTTGGAGGAGCTGCGTCATGCCGATCACCCCATGGGTTTTGAAACCCAGTACACCTGCAATAATGGGGAAAGTGTTGATATTGATATGTCTTGTTATATCGCCGAAGACGAAGATCGATCACTAGTTGTGGTCTCAATGCGGGATATCACAGAGCAAAAGTTAGCCGAGAAAGCGATACGACAAGCCAAGGAAATTGCCGAAGAGGCAACCCGGATGAAGTCGAATTTCCTGGCGAATATGAGTCACGAAATCCGCACTCCGATGAATGCCATTATCGGCATGTCGCAACTGGCCCTGAAGACCGAGCTGAATAGCCAGCAGCGTAACTATATTGAAAAGGTCGATGCGGCGGCCCATAACCTGATGGGCATCATTAACGACATTCTTGATTTTTCTAAAATCGAGGCTGGCAAGATGCAGTTTGAATCGGTCGGGTTCTATCTGGACGATGTAATGGAGAATCTGGCCGATCTGAGTGTCATCAAGGCTCAGGACAAGGGCCTGGAATTGCTGTTCGATGTCGGCCCGGATGTGCCTACCGCCCTGGTTGGCGATCCACTGCGACTGGGGCAGGTTTTGCTCAATTTAGTGGGCAACGCGGTTAAATTTACCGAACGCGGTGAGATTACGGTGGGGATTCACACCATGAAGGCCAATGCCGACACTCACGCTAATGGCAGCACTCAGGCCAATGAAATCTGGTTACGATTCGAGATCCGCGACAGTGGCGTAGGCCTTAGCGAGGAGCAACGCAGCAAGCTGTTCAGTGCCTTTTCCCAGGCCGATGCCTCGACCACCCGCAAATACGGCGGAACCGGCCTGGGTTTGACCATCAGCAAGCGTCTGGTAGAGCTGATGCATGGCGAAATTGGGGTCGATAGTCTGATGGGGGAAGGCAGCACCTTCTTCTTTACCGGCAAATTCGGTTTGCAAGCGCAACAGCAGCAACGCCCGGTACTGGACCCGGACCTCAAAAGCCTGCGGATACTGGTGGTTGACGACAACGCCAGGGCCCGCGAAATTATGCTGGCTATTCTGGATTCACAACAGTTCGAGTCCACGGCCGTGGCCAGCGGTGAAGAGGCCATCAGGGTACTGGAAGCGGCTCAGGTAGACGGCCATCCCTTTGGTCTGGTGCTGATGGACTGGATGATGCCAGGACTGGACGGCCTTGCCAGCATTCAGCGCATTCGTGCCAATCCCCAGCTAGAAAGTGTTCCGGCCTTTGTTATGGTCACCGCCCATAGCCGTGATGAGCTGCTGGAGCAGTCAGGCGATACTCGAATTGATGGAATACTGCTTAAGCCAGTAGGGCCGTCGGCGCTGCTCGACAGCATTCTTTTGGCCCTGGGTAAAGAGGTGGTGACCCGAGGCCGAAAATACCAGCAACAAGAGGCCGCCCAGGAAGCGGTGCAAGCGGTGCGCGGTGCGTATTTGCTGCTAGTCGAAGACAATGAGGTGAATCAGGAGTTGGCGGTGGAGTTGCTGGAAAGCGCGGGTATTCGTGTCGATGTGGCGAACAACGGGGCCGAAGCCGTGGATAAAATAGCCGGGGCCGACTATCTTGAAAAAAACAGCGATGACCTTGAAAAACACCGCTACGACGGCGTTCTGATGGACTGCCAGATGCCGGTAATGGATGGCTTTGAAGCGACTCGGCTGATACGGGCCGATGGCCGTTTTAACGAGCTGCCAATACTGGCGATGACCGCCAATGCCATGAGTGGCGATAGGGAGGACTGTCTTGCGGCAGGCATGAATGACCACATTGGCAAGCCTATCGATGTCAATCAACTGTTCGCCAGCCTGGCGCGCTGGATCAAACCCCAACAGCCGGTGGCGAAAGGGGTAGTGACAGCGGCCTCGCCTGCGCTATCAGCTGATGACGCACTGCCCCAGATTGCCAATCTTGACCTGAATCAGGCCATACGTCGAATGGGCGGTAACCGCAAACTGCTACGCAAATTGATTGGCCGTTTTGCCGACACCCAAGCCGATGCCATGACCCGCATTCGCAGCGCTTTTGACAGCGGCGATCTGGATCGGGCGACCAGAGAGGCGCATACCACCAAGGGGCTGGCGGGCAATATAGGTGCCACTCAATTACTGAAACAGGCCAGTGCGGCCGAGAGCGCCCTGAAGCACCGTCAAACCAATGAAATACCCGAGGCGCTGGATGCAATGGCGCAGGAGCTGACGATATTATTAAGCCAGATTGCGGCCGCTCCAGGCTTGGCCGAGCGGGTGACGGAGACGCCGGTTGCGCCTATGGAGGTAGATCGTGAGGCGCTGATTAAGGATGTACAAGAACTGGCAGCCTTGTTAGCAGACGACGACTCGCGGGCGGGCCAACTAGCAGAAAACCTTGCCGAGCGGATGCGGGCACTGGGGCATTCTAGCCTGGGTAATCAGCTTAGAAAGCTAATTGCTGTCTATGAATTTGAAGACGCTTTGGAAAAACTCCAGGAATGTGCCCTGGCACTGGATATCTCATTGTAAACCTAAGGATTGATTATGACTATTTCAAGGGCTGGGCAGAACTCATCAGCCATTCAGGATCAACAGACCATTTTGATTGTTGACGATATGCCGGAAAATATTGATGTATTAACCGAGGTACTGGCACCGCTGTATCGTACCAAAATCGCCCTGAACGGCGAAAAGGCCCTGAAGATTGCCGCCGCCGAGGCCAAGCCGGATCTTATATTGCTGGATATCATGATGCCGGGTATCAGTGGCTACGAGGTGTGTCAGCGACTCAAACGCAATATCGATACCAGGGGTATTCCTATCATCTTCGTTACCGCGATGAACGAAACCGCAGACGAAGAGAGAGGCCTGAATCTGGGCGCGGTGGACTACATCACCAAGCCCATCAGTCCCTCTCTGGTGCTGGCGCGGGTACGCACTCACCTGGCCTTGTACGATCAAACCCGTGAACTGGAGCGGCAGGTGGCCTTACGTACGGCCGAGCTGGCGAAAACCCGTCACCAGATTATTCGCCGCCTGGGTCGAGCGGCCGAATACAAAGACAATGAAACTGGCAACCATGTTATCCGGATGAGCCATTATTCCCGGCTGATCGCGCAGGCAGCCGGTTTGAGTGCCGCCAATGTCGATCTGCTATTCTATGCCGCGCCGATGCACGATGTGGGTAAAATTGGCATTCCAGACCGCATCATGCTCAAGCCCGGTAAGCTGGATGAAGAAGAATGGGGCGTGATGCGAGAGCACCCTGACATGGGGGCCGAAATTATCGGCGATCATGAAGACGAACTGCTACAAGCCGCGCGTTCCGTCGCCCTCACTCACCATGAAAAATGGGATGGAACGGGCTATCCCAAGGGCTTGAAAGGCGAGGAAATTCCTATCTTTGGGCGTATCGTCGCCATTGCTGATGTGTTCGATGCACTCACCTCCGAGCGTCCCTATAAAAAGGCTTGGTCGGTGGAGGCGGCCTTAGAGATGATCGACGAGGGTGTAGGTAAACATTTTGACCCCGACCTGATGCCAGCCCTTAAGGCCGCCCTGCCAGAGATGCTGGAAATCAAGGCCCAGTATGCCGAGGAGCATGGCGCACTACCGGATCTGGATTTTTGATAGAGGATTATTCTCATGACAGATATAAACCCTAAGAAACCTAAATACCAACGGTAACTTCTGTTCGATACTTAAAATCAGGACCCCTTTGTTTCTCTGTTGAAACTCTTGGTTTCCAATAGGTGCTGTTAATTTTGATGTAAAAGTAATTAAATAACGCTCAGACAATAACTAAGAAAATTATTCAAAAGAGCGAGCGTTAGCATTGTCGGCAGTCAGTGGCAGCGTACTAGAGTTGGGTTTTGGTACAGGATTAAATCTTCCTCACCACCCAAAAACTACAACATATTTTAACCCCTGTACAAAAATTACTCGGATGCGGTTGTCGGCTTAATCGTGAAATTGATCAGCTCATAAAAAAAGCAGGATTCACAATAGAGCATATGGAAAAATTTAAAATGGAAGGCGCTACCACATCTTTAGTCAGTTTTTTGTATCGTGGTATTGCCAATCCAGCGTAATGGAGAAAGTATGAATATTGGACAAGTTGTTGCAAAACAGTTACGCCAACCTTATGGTCTTTTGGGGCGTTTTTTCGGCCTATTAATGAACAGAGTTAATCACAATCTTAATGATTTCATGAAAAGAAATATGGATATTCTAGATACTGATTATATTCTGGAAGTCGGATTTGGTGACGGCACTCTCATAAAAGATATGGCGTCAGAAATTAATAATGGAAAGATCATCGGCATCGATTTTTCAGAAGTAATGGTTGCCCAAGCTAAGAAAGTTAATCGCCAATACATTTCAGAGGGGATTGTTGATATTCAGCAATCTTCGATTGAAAACATTCCTTATGCAGCAAACTATTTCAATAAAATATGTAGCGCTAATACAATCTATTTTTGGCCTCAACCAGAAAGTAATGCAAAAGAGCTCTATCGGGTTCTAAAAGCTGGAGGCAAACTTATTTTGGGTTTTAGAACAAAAGAACAACTCCAGAATACGTCATTTTCTGAACATGGTTTTCAATTATATTCTGAAGACTCTGTCGTGAGTTTATTGAGTCGTGCCGGTTTTGAAGATGTTGAAATAGTGAAAGAACCCTCCAAAAAATATGATTCATATTGCGCAATTGCAACAAAGATATAATTCCCTCCTCTGGATAGGGAGGGTTTGGGGGGCTAAAGAAGCTTACTTATCCGGCGGCTCTCTCAACGTGTGCGTATCGATGCGGCTGAGCAATAACACGCTTTTTTATCTGAGTGGACGAGGTACGGGGATTATAAAGAACCTGTATTATCTGCTTTCCTTCTGCTTTTAAGTAAGCTTCCACAGCAATATTATGCGGCTTACTGCCCCAGTCTTCTCCTACCACGAAAATATCTGCCTTTACTGCCTTGCAGCCCGATACATATTCAAGTTCATGATAGGGGTGAACCATATCGACGCAGCTTAACGCTTCTAGCATCTCTTGTCGTTGGTCTAGTGGAATAACAGGCACGTTGGGCTTGTAAGAATTTACCACGCTATCTGAGGCAACTCCAACGGCAACGCTGCCACCTAAGGAGCTGCAGTATTCTAGTAAGGCAAGGTGGCCTACATGTAGTAAATCAAATGTGCCTACGGTATATACAACCATATGCATGTAACTCCTATATCAAAGTGATTTTGGTTATCGTGCTATATTTTGTTCGTTAAATTCTAGATAAGCTGCCAAGCATAAAAGCTGGTCAGCACAAGCGTATAAATAGCGAGGATGTAAACATTGACTGGGTTCCCAGAAAGCTTAGGCGTCTTAATTTGGGATACGTTCAAAGCAGCAAGAGAGACACAGCTAAGATAAAGAATGATAGAAAAGGCTCCCTTACTCACCATGCTTTCAAATAAAAATATGAATACTAGGATTAAATTGTTGTTATCAAGTGCGAGGCCTGTATATTTAGTGCCGCCTGAAAGGCCAAAAGTACTAAAATAACTTAAGCGTATTGCACTGGCAGCGAGCATAATAAATGCTCCAATCAGGTAGATGGCATCAAAATTCCCATAGCTTAACAAGAGAATGGCCGGCGTGACGCCATAGCTGACGATATCTATCAATAGGTCTAGTTGGCCGCCAAAAGTTTGGTCGTTACCGGTACGGCCTTTCATTTTTCGTGCAATGAGTCCATCTGCCCAGTCAAAAGCAACGGCCCAAATCATGCCAATCATCGCCGCGTAATATACACCTAAGATACTGAAGTAAATGGCTGAAATTGTGCAGGCGAGGCCTGCCAGCGAACATATATTAGGTAAATCTTTTACATAGGATAGAATCGTCGGCTGCAGCGCTTGTGGCCCAGTGTTAGGTATAGTCATTGTATTCCAGTAGTAAGGCTTATAATTCCAATAGACATCATAAGATTCAGAGAATATATCGCCAAATAGCCGCAAATATGGGGCCAAGGAAATGAAGATTAACTACGAGTAGTAGGTGGTTTAGCGAAATGTGAGGTGAGCGTTTTTAGTAACGATCGAGTTTGTAGAATATAAAATATGAAAGGGACAGGCTAAAAATGCCTGCCCTTTAAAGAGCTTTTTAAAAACTAAAGAGCAACAATGTTTTCAGCTTGAGGGCCTTTTTCGCCTTGAGTTACCTTGAACTCAACTTCCTGGCCTTCTGCCAATGTTTTGAAACCATCACCCGTGATTGCGCTGAAATGTGCGAAAACATCTGGGCCAGATTCTTGCTCGATAAAACCAAAACCTTTAGCTTCATTAAAAAACTTAACTTTACCTTTAACTGTAGACATAATAATTATCCTGTAATTTAAAAATAGATAAACCTTCAAGAGGCTTGAATTGCAAAAAATGTCGACTTGAACTTAAAAACTGCAGGACGAGGATTTACGAATAAAACAGCGCAATGTAGGATATAAATAAGAGGCTTCTTTTCTAGCTGTGGACAACCCTATAGATATAGTGGCGACTAGTACACCTTTATTTGCTATTTATCTGAAGACGCATCTAAGCTAAACGAAGTTAGTGAGCATCAATTCCTTGATAAGGGCTCGGCAGCCAGAAGCAATTTAAGAGCATAAAAGTGCTGCAGTGAATGGCCAGAAAAATCTGCTTAAGGGCGCTTTCCAGGAAGCATAAATCGGCTACCAAAAACACTCCGTCGTGGCAAAAGGTCTGGGCCATCATAAACACTTTTTACATCAGATACAGAATACACGGCAGTATGATCAAGCTCTTTAATTAAGCGGATGAGCGAAGGAACGTTGCGCCTTTTTTCAATGATAAGCAGCAACTCAACTGGATTTACTTCTCCCATATCACCATCGAATGAAGCGACTTTAAAGCCCTTGTTGCGTATCTTTTCTGCTAAGACATCACGATTGTATGAGATGCAACGAATAAGTTCATTACCTATAGCAAAACGGCTTTCAATCCACATGCCAAAATAATTACCCACGGCAAAACCGCCAGCATAGGCTACGGCAAGATACCACTTGTCAAGGTTTGTCAAAACCTGAGATGCGGCAACGACCCAGATAATAATTTCAAAAAAACCAATAAATGAGGCCAGAAATTTGTGGCCACGAAATATAACAATGGTTCGAAATGTCCCCAGCGAAACATCAGCGACTCGGGCAAAAAAGATAAGTGGTGCTAACAAATATGGATATGTGACTAATAATTCAGTCATTACTACTCCTGAGTTAATTACGCTTATTGCAGAACAGCAATATTAGTCCACCTTTTGGCCTTGGGTATCCTTGCGCAACATGGTATCCAGTTGATCGACAAACTCAAGCCTATCACTATCTTCGTCTAACATCTGTTTTAAAACAGATACTTCTGAAGACTTCCAGAAAGATACCGCGTTGAACTCGATTCATCCTGACTGCGCGTCACAACCTGCTGCGGTATTATGATTTAGCAATGCTCTGTTATAGCAATAAACACGGTCAGCATAGCGAATCAAAGACTGTTGTCATGTCTAATGTTTGCCATTTATTCCGAGAGACCCGCTAGGCTTGGTATTGTTGGTCGGCATTGCAAAAGAACACTCAAGACAACAGAGCTAAAAATAAGAGCAGAAGTTATTTTGTTGAAGGTCAAGTGCTTCATTTTTAAGGGGAATTTTTTGGGTTGTTATTTGATGAACGCTGTTTGATGAAGTCTCTTGTTAAATTGGTTTAACTGAATTCCAGTAGTGTCTTTTTGCTTTTTTGAACAGATGCCTAATTTCATAATTACTACTTACGTCGTACTTATTTAACAACCATTGTTGAGCGGCTTCATAGGCTGCTTCAAAGTTATCATCTTTGAGAACAATTTCAGTTTGCTTTCCTTTCGCATAGAGTGATAAGCACTCGTAGGATTTTCGCTTGCTGCGTTCACTCCATTTTCTGCGTAAACCTTTTATGCTGCCATCAGAAGCGAATAATTTATTGATCGTTAGGTCGGCTTCCATTCTTCGAATATTTAATTGCTTTTTTAGTTCAGCATCCCTTTCATATGCAAGCAGTTTGGCTTTTTTAGCGCCAAATTGTGTGATGGAAAAATACTCATTTATACCAAGTGCTTTAACTTGGACGCGGTATCTAAGAGGCTTGAGTTTATTCGGATGAAGCATGACGCCCATATAGAAATCTCCCGATTTGAATAGAACTTATTTATCGCAGGACTGTAAGTATAGCGATGTCTGGATTAAATTGCCTATATTATGAATAGAGCAGAATATTGATTCAATATTTGCAGCTAGTGAAGGGGGTTGTCTAGGTGGGGGAGAGTTTTTCTTTTTTTAATGGTGTTTATTATTTTGCTTGAAGTAGGGTTGCATCAATTTGATAAATCGTCGTCGTGCCACTGACTTCATTTCCTACAATAATTAAAGGTTCATTATTTGGGCTATCATCAGCCGAGATAAAATGAATGCCCTGCGAGTCTAATTCTACTGCCTCTTTTTGAGGCAGATATTAATAATAGTGAGCTTGAACACTCAAACTATAGATTTACCCACTCTTCCTCACCTGGTGCATAACAGCGAATACCGGCATCGGTCAGCACTTGAATGCTCTGGTTTAGCGCTTCATCTGATAACGATGGGATATCTGGTGCGGGCTCTGCGCCTATCCATGCTCGTTTTGGACTACCTAAGTTATGGTAAGGCACAACAGTGAGTTGTGAGATGCCATTCTCAAGTAAAAAAGCTGACCACTTAGTTAAATTATCGACGGTGTCTGTCATACCGGGAATAAGAGGTAATCGAGGCCAAACTTTTGGGCCACGCTTATTTCTGGCTATTTGGGTGAGTGTTGCAAAATTCTGCTTTATCTCATCATTAGCGGTTCCGCAAAGTAGTTTATGTTGTTCAGAATCGAACACTTTGATGTCGAACAGCACCAAATCAACCTGAGATAATAGTTTCCATACGGGGCTTTTTATACTGCTGCCTACGATCTCAAGAGATAGTTTTTCAGGCGCATCCTGGTCCAGTTTGAATTGCCCGCAGGTTTCAATTGCAACATGAATCTCGTCATCCCGAAGATGCTTGGCAATATCCGAGGCGTAATCGGGAAACAGCGTGACTTCACCGCCGGAGAAGGTAACGCCTCCTGCAGAGCTTTTGTAAAACGTGTATTCAGGGCGTAGCTCATCGAGCACTTCTGCCACCGCTCGTGCTTCCCCAAAACGGGTCATCGCACCAGAAGGACAAGCCTCCACACACTTAAAACACAATGTGCAGCGTTCTTCATCCCATTCACCCGGTGCGCTGATGGCTTTTTCAGGGCACACCTCGACACAGGTTTTGCAGTCGATACATAGGGTATGTTTATACGCCAGCTCTGTCTTAAGGTTCCAGGATTCTGGGTTTTGACACCAGACACAGCGAAGAGGGCAGCCTTTGAAGAAGATGATGCTTCGTGTGCCTGGCCCATCATGCAAGCAAAAATGTTGCACTGAAAACATATTTGGTACTTTGCTGGTTTTTTCTTCATTGCTGAGATTTTTAATGGAGTCCATGTTCACTCCTATTAATAATTTCTTGCTGCACTTCTGGGTCAAGTTCTTGAAAATAGGCACAGTATCCTGCAACGCGAACAAGTAGGCCGGGGTAAGATGATGGATCTGCCATTGCTGCTCGTAGCGTCGCCGCATCAAGAATATTTACTTGAACCTGCATGCCTTTTTGATCCACAAGGTAGGATCTAAACAAGGAGCTTAAAGCGTTAAAGCCGCTGTTTCCCTGAACCGTCTTTTTATCAAATTTGATATTCAAATTAACGCAGTTGCCCCAGTTCTTACTATCTAGGCTGGCTGCTGAACGCAGCAAGGCCGTTGGGCCAAGGCGATCAGCGCCATTTGATGGTGACAAACCATTTGCTAAAGGTTGTCCTGCCAAACGACCATTTGGTAAGGCGCCGGTAATTTTTCCGTAGGCGACATTACAGGTCATGGAATATATACCCGCTAGATACTTGCCACCACGCGTATTGGTGTGGGCGGTAACAGCATTAGAAAATGCGTCAATCGCCACCTGAAGCATTTGATCTACTTGTCTATGACCATTGCCATAACGGGGAAAGCGATTGGCCAGCTCAACTCGCAATGGTTCATGTCCGATAAAGTTCTTTTTGAGTATGGTAACGAACTCTGAAAGCGTCATGCGCTGCTCATCAAAAACTAATTTCTTGATGGCAAATAATGAGTCGCCGACATCGGCTAGGCCAACGGCTTGTACAGAGGTAAAGTCATAGTCCGCAGCACCCCAGGTCACATCCCGACCTTTGTCTAAACACCCATTTGTTACGCTGGAATTTACCGGTGAACTTCGGCAGGTTTTGTAGGATTCTTCGAGCCAAGAAATAACGGTGACCGCCTCATTTACAGAGTCGTTAATTTGCTGCGTGTAAGCGTCTACAACATCGTCAAAAGAGTTCATCTTGCTTACGGGTAAGGTTTTAGCGCCGATACGCTTTGCAAACAGCGAGCTGTCAGCGAACTGTTTTCCCTCATTCAATGCCAGTTCTAGGCAGATGGGCAAGTTAAATAAAGCCGCATCAGAAGAGTTATAGGTTCTTCCTTGGCTGGCCGTTTCAACGCAACCGATGACAGCATAATCTCTGGCATGTTCCTTAGTCATACCTGCATGTTGAAGTGCTTCGATAATCGCCGCATCACCAAAAAGCGCAGGGCTACCACAATCCATTCGCAACAGGGTTACCGCTTTATCAAGAAACCATTTCGGTGTGCCTTCATGCACTCTGGCATGCAGGTTGGGTTCTCGGGTTCTGATCTGTGCGAAGGCATCCAAAAATAAGCCGGATAAGGTATTGGTGACATCATTGCCTTCGGCATCAGTACCGCCCAGCGTGATACCTTGTCCGACGGTATTGCCGCTGAAAAATGGATCCATGCGTTTTGACAGTAAAGGTATGGTTTCGCAGGCTTTCAGCTCAAAACTGGCCAAGAGTTCTGCGGCACTTTGATTGTTTAGTTTGCCTGTTTGAATATCTTTCAGGTACAGAGGATAAAGCACTTGATCAATCCGTCCGAAAGACAGGCCTTGCTCGAAGTCTTCAAGGTTCAGGCAAACATGAACGATCCAGCAAGCCTGAAGGCCTTCCTGTAAGGTTCTGGCCGGATAAAAAGGCACCCGACGACAGGCACTCGCAATCTCAAGCAGTTCAGAGCGGCGTTGTTCAGATAAGCTTAAATCTCTAGCAAGCCGAGTGGCTTCATCTGCCAGGTTTTCTGCCATCTGCCGAATTCCCTGAATGGTAATGCCGATAGCTTCGTAGAAGGCAATCTGGTCAGCATCCAGCAAATTTCCTGAAGGAGTTCGGCCTTCTTCAAGGCATTTTTTTGCGGCATCGGCAACGGAGCTGAGCCCTTCATGGACTACTTTTTGGTAGTTACCCACTTGGTGGGATACGCCAGCCTCTTCGGTGACAATAAATCGCTTAGCATTAAGAATGGTGGAGGAAAGTTTTGAAATCCGCGTGGGCGTGAAAAAAGTCTTATACGCCACGCTCTTAGTGGTATGTCGAAGACTCAAGTTGACTAATTTTAATTTTTCAGCCTTACTAAGTTTTAAAGGCACTGCTCGGTCTTCCAAGCTGAAAATATCTTCCACAATGCTTGAGGACGCACTCTCTATGTAATAGTTAGCCGCGATACGCTTGGAGCTCATATTGCCAGAGATCAATTCATCTTCATAAATAACTGGTTTTCGGTGACTGAAGACATAGGCGAGCGCTTTCGCTCTTTGGATAAGCGTATGATCTTTTTTGTTGAATTCAGCGGAGTTCCAGAAATTTTCAAGCAAACTAGGGCGCTCTAAACAGATTGAATATTCGGATTCAAATAAGCTTTGTCTAATCGCTTTAATGCGTGCGCTAGGCTCAAAATAGGCTTGTTCATTATCTTGTGTAAGAAGCTTACCGCGCATTTGATCTTGAATCGCATCATTGGCTATGTTCATATTCGTCTCCGTATTCTCAGTGACCATTAAGTGTGTTGTGTTTATCTCAAGTCTGCTTATTGTTACTTAAGCGAGTGAAGAAATATTGTCATCGACCGACAACTTTTTAACAATCCGCGCCATTATCAATCACCGTTTCAATCAAGCTAAGTCATCGACTACGTCAAATGACGTAGTCGATTTCGTCAAATGCCGATAACCCTTTCATACCAGCCCATGAATAATGACTCTCGACGATTGAAAAAATACATTCGCTTGAGGAAGGTAATAATCATGAAATTTAAATCCATGTTGAAAGGTGTTGTTCTAGGTGCCAGTGCATCTGTTTTTGCAATGAGTGCCGTTGCGGCTGATACCATTAAGGTTGGTGTATTGCATTCTTTATCCGGCACGATGGCGATCAGTGAAACCACGCTGAAAGATACCGTGTTGATGATGATCGAAGACCAAAACAAAAAGGGCGGTTTATTAGGTAAGCAGTTAGAGCCTGTTGTGGTTGACCCAGCATCAAACTGGCCCTTGTTTGCAGAGAAAACACGTGAGCTTTTAACTAAAGATAAAGTAGATGTCATTTTCGGTTGTTGGACGTCGGTATCACGTAAGTCGGTATTGCCGGTTATCGAAGAATTGAACGGCTTACTTTTCTACCCTGTTCAGTATGAAGGTGAAGAGTCTTCTAAAAACGTGTTCTACACAGGCGCAGCGCCAAACCAGCAGGCTATTCCAGCTGTAGATTACCTAATGAACGAAATCGGTGTGAAACGTTGGGTTCTAGCGGGCACGGATTACGTTTATCCACGTACGACAAACAAAGTATTAGAAGCGTATTTACAAGCTAAAGGTGTTGATAAAAAAGACATCATGATCAACTACACGCC
>TARA_R110001592_G_scaffold89703_3_pt1 | contig 19075 bp, 15 predicted proteins | sample TARA_R110001592 | Tara Oceans TARA_R110001592 (sample SAMEA4398387) | marine metagenome | biome: Polar Biome; feature: [SRF] surface water layer (ENVO:00010504); material: water (ENVO:00002006), including particulate matter (ENVO:01000060) such as... | depth 5 m | reverse complement strand
ACCTCCTTGTATCAACAGTCTCATTAAGCAACCTAACCCTGAACATAAGGCTCGTATATTCTTAGTAACTGAAATGGCTCATAATATGCGTTGGTTTGCAGACCCAGATACAATTTCACCGATACAGACTAAGGAGATTGAAGACTCAATTGTTGCGTATATTGAAACTCTGGATTGGATAGACTATAACCAACATGTTACTCGTGAAGGAGTAAGGTCTTGTATGAAACTCAAGAACCCTCCGTCTTGTAGGACAATACAAAGACGGGGTTGGTGTAAAGACAGTTGTTGGAGAGACGATGGGACATTGGAGTGATAATATGAGTATGAAGGCCAAGAAGTTTAGACGGTTCAGAGATTTCTCTGCTAAATTGATACAGCAAACAGGAGATGATTATCTCGTGGCTGAGTTAATTGATAAATACATTACTCATTTGCAAAGGGATGGGAGGCCTGGAACAAAGGGTGTTCCTAATTCTATTGCTGCTGGTCAAGCCTTACGCTGGGATGAACGATTTGAAGTTTTAGAAGAAGCATGGCAGGGACATCTGGGTAAAAATGGGATGAAGGTCGCCTCATGGTATCTCAAACCCCAATACCTATGAAGCCTTTATATGAGTTTATACTCAACGCTCTTACCAATGCTTCTTGTTGATGACAGGGAAAACCCGACTATTATCCAAAAAATCCTCGCCAAGTGTGGTGACTCAAAACTTGACAATAGAGGATATGCTGAAATCCGAAGGATGAAATCTGGTGATTATGTCATAGGAAAAACAGGTATTGAAGCAAAGGAGATAAATGACCTGTATCATTCAATCATGGGTCATGGGCGAAGCAGAACAATTGTAGGTCAGCTCATTGAACTCCAAGAAACCTTTGAAGAGCCAATGCTCGTAGTCTATAACAGAAAACTAAAACCGATGAAAAGAGGTAGGTATTTAAACGGTTTAGAGGCTGTAAAAGAAATGGCTCGTATGGTGGCTGTAATTAGAAAGTTTAAGCGTGAGTTTTACTCTAACTTCCCTAAAATCAAATACATGGAATTAGAAAGTATGGATGAGATGGTGGAGTTTTTATCTGCTACTCATTACCAAAAGACCGTTGCAGGTATGTCTGCCCCAACGGTGGTATATGATAAGCGAAAGGGAGGTCAAAATACTGATAATAGAATTGCTGCACTATCAGCAGTAAAAGGAATTAGCGTTCAAAACGCTGCTGACCTCTTAGACAAGTTTGGTTCTTTAACAAAACTGCTCAATAGCCGAAGAACTCAAAAACAGTTAATGTCTGTAACGGGTATAGGCAGAGCAAAAGCAAAATCTATATTGGATTTAAGAAACAGCATCAAGGAGTAATTCCTGTTGTTTATATTCTTTTTTTAGTTAAAAAAACAATAAATGTGGAGCTGTGAGGCATTCACCTTATTCTTTTTATTTTTCAGGGGGTGTCGCCCACCATACTTCTCTGCCGATAAAATAATTAAGCCAAGTGTCTAATGACATAATTTCTTCAGCCATAGATTGACAAAGCCTAATATACCCCAAGTCGCTCACGACCCTCTTTAACTGACTCATTTTTGATTCTTCAATTGGATTTAATACAGCGACATAGGGTTTTCTAATTCGTTTATTCCTTTCCTGTAAAATCTGTTTATGATAGCCTTTGCCTCTAAAATCCTTTCTAACATAGGTGTTTCCAACCAAAATAAATGAGTCAATGTATGATGTGCAGGTATATGCAACAGGAATATCCCCTTCATACAAAAACCAATACATAGCACCATCAAAAAGAGGTGGATAGCCCTTTTCAGTCGGACACATTATAGAACTGCCCCACACTTCTTCAGCATTTTTAATACCAGATACTATTTGTAAAAACATAATATCCCTCATGCTGTGTTAAAGTAATCGCTTGCGTTAGGTGAGATATCAGTGGCTATATCCATTTCAACTGATATTGAGCTGAGTTTTATTGCACCATGCAAAGCAGTATCATTGCCTTCACCAGCAACCCTTTCAATTTTAATTTCTAAGTGATTTCCAGGAACATCAGCACCATTTACCTTCTTAGTAAACAGGTTTTGTTTTCCGCTGCTCGCAAGTAAAGCGATTGCTGTTTCTTGAGTTGCACTATCACCCGTTTCAACACATGTGACTGTTGTATAGACAACTGCTTGACCGTCAACATATTGATTATTTGCGTTTGATTCAGAACCACCAAATACCTTTTCATTAGGGTTTGCTTGGTCAGATTCACCACTAAAGGTTAGTCCTGTGTTAATACTTACCAAGTTTGATGCTGCATTTGAAGGAACAATTTGTATTCCAGAGACTTCTGCTACTTCTTTTTGTGTGGTATCAGGATTGTCGCCTTGAGGGGTGCTTGCTTGACCAGGTAAAGTAATTCCTGTTTCGCTAAGTGCTGCAGTACCGCTTGATGGAGTAAATGCACCGTCATTAGATACTAAAGTTTGTCTTCCAATGGCTGCAGCCAAAGGTCTTTCTTGTCCTAACAACGCCCAATCACCATTGCTTACAGGGAATTGCATTTTGCCTTTTATTCGGTTAAGCATCCCTGAAGACATATTGTTTACCCCCATAACCATCCCAGCAGTATGAGCCGAATAACCAGTTTGGTTTCCTCCTAAACCAGGATGCACTTCTGGCTGAGGTTTTGGTTTGGGGTTTGGTATTGGGTCATCTTGAGCTCCATCATCAGGCATAGGCTCTCCTTCTTCGCCGTCTTCTCCACCACGACCTGTTGTTGTTCCACCCGAACCAGAAGGAGGTTTAACGGGGTCTTTTGATGTTGGAGGAGCAATAAAGGTTGAAATGCTGTTAAGGAAATGAGATTCATCTGTTGTTAAGCCCAATGTAACATCTTCTTGACCTCCTGTTTTGACAGTCCAATTTACATCGTTAATAATCAACGGTTTGTTTGTAAATCCGTATGTTGAATCTGAATAGGTTGCTGCAGTTGCTGTTTTGAAATTAACATCGTCATTGATAATCAATCTCGGTGCCTGCCACATATACCGTTCTTGGTTACCTGAACCCATTTCAGCATAATGACGACCTCCTAATGGGAATAAAGAATGAGGGTTAGGAGTATTTTCTGCTTGGAATGTTGCACCCAAAGGACTTCCTAATTTATGAGCCATGTTGCTTAACATTGTTGGGTCAGTACCACAGCGGTTTCTTAAAATAGCCTTGAGATATTCTGTGTTAACTGATACAATAATTTTTTTGTCTGCGTCAGCAGGCGCATTACCATCCACCCAATACATAGGAGGCACAACGATTTCAGAAAAACCATTTGATAAATCTGATGTAAGGGAAAACGCATCCGAAGAACCCCAAGTCCCACCACCAGGTTTGTTTGTTTTTGCGTTGTATAGATACCCTCCTTGGCTTTCTGCAAAGTATGCTTCTGATTCACATATAACATTCGGAGTAGTCCCATCTGTTCTAAATCCAAAAGAAGCCTCATAGCCTGTGTTTCGTGCGGTATCATCCTTGAAAATAGGGTCAACCAAAAATAATCTGAACCTAACTGCATCAGCTGCTTCTTCTAATGTTGATGAAGCGGTAATGTTAGAACCAGATTTGAATCCGTTAAGAGTTATAAAAACTCTTAATTGGTTTCCTGTCGTTGAACTGTATTTGGGGAAGTTTTGAGGAGCATGGACTAATTGAATTGCATTAGATAGGCTGTTTGCCCCATACCAGTAATTCCAGCCTTTCCATAACAAAGAAGTAGGATAACCAGAATCTGTTCCCACTAATGCTGCGTCGTGAGCAGATGAACCTACATTAGCAACTGTAGTGTTGTTAATTTGTCCGTCTAAAGCGTTGCATTTGCCGTTAAAGTGTGTTCCGTCTGTGCGACTATACCAATGTTGGTTTCTCATGCCGTATGCTGACACGCTGGGGTCAGCAATGTAGCCATACCTTGCACCGTCTAACATAACATCAGAACTTGATAATCCTCGCACTACTTTTGCGCTTATTGATATTGGTGCTTTTTTATGTTTGAGGTATTCTTGCTTTGCAATGTATTTTGCCTCATTGATTGTTCCAATTTCAGGCATGTCAATTATTTTCCATCTGATGTTTTCATCACCGACAGTTTCTGGATAGTCGCAGAATGACTTTGAGCCATTAAAGTAAAGTCTAACATTTGTTACCTTTGTTTGAACGCTGGTTTTCATGTTTGAAATGTTTAGAGTGTTTCGGGTAAAATTAAAGAAAGATGAATAACCTGGTCTAAACTCAAGCCTTCCATCTCTGCCTATCTGATAAGTAAATGTTAACCCAGTACCACCTACGCCAACACCACTTGATTTTTGTATTTTGGCGATTGAAGACATATTTGATTCTCCTTTACAATCAGTAGCTGAACCATAAACATCTGTGCTCCCACTGTAAGCCCATACCCATGAGTTTGAATTGATGTTAATATCCTTTGTAATAGGAGTGTTTGCTAAATCAGTAATACCCGTTGTTTGGCTCTTACCGAGCCAATGCTTTGTTTGAGAAGCCATGTCAAGGAATCTAAGTTTATCATGTTCATACCAAGTCCCACTGTTCTTAGTTTCAATTTTTCCAGCAATTCTCATCATAAACATCATTCCGTTTATTGGGGCTAACGAATTGTAAGCAGTAACGCTGTCGTAGTCGTCAAGAACAATAGCATTTACATTTCCTATTGGACTATACCCCCCAGTAAGAGCTGCTTGTAAAGAAGAGAGGTGTGATGCTCTTATTGATGAACTGCTTAAGTCAGCTGGTTGCATCATAACTGATTTAACTCCTTCTAATCTGTTTAAAGAAGTATCTCTGTTTGTCCAGACAAACCAATAAGTGTATTCCATTCGTTGTGTCCCATTCCCATCAGCAGCAACAATTCTTCCTACACCAGAGTCTGCAAAATCAGAAACATCATCTAAATACATATATCCTCCACCTGGGGAATAATTTGTTGTAGTCAAGTCTTGGGATAGAAGAGAAGCATCATGTATAAACTCCATTTGGTTTGGGTGAGGGGTAAATGGTGCTTGAACATTTTTATAACTGTTCATTGCCTCTATCCAATAATTATCTTGCATAATTGGACCTGATGGGGAAAGATTAACTGCAAAATAGTCTTGGAGGTCAGTACGACCACCACCATTTTTACCTGTTTTACCTGCGTTTGCTTCAGTATTGATATTCCAAAACTTACTTGTGTCAACAACAAGGAATGCACCACCCTTGTTTTCCCAATTGTGGTAAGTGCTTTCTGATTCGCTGTTAGATGCTCCAGTAAGAGCCGACCACGCTGCTTCTGTTCCAGGCTCTTTTGTTGAATCTAATTCCCAAATGTCAAGGTCTTCTCCTATTTTTAAATCAGCAAACTTCATTGGGCTTCCATCAATGTTTTCTGAATCAACATATTCTAAACTAACATTGTAATTATCTCCTATCGGCATCATTAAACCAAAGTCAGATTTACGAGTCCCACCGTCTGCATCTGCATTACCGTCGTTTCTCATATCAGCCCACAAAATCCAAATGTGTTTGTAGTCGTTATCAATTTCTCGGATTCTAACAATTGAGCCTCCAGCGTGAGATTCTCTGGCGAACTTAACGCCGTTAATTCTTGCATAACCACCACTTGACAGTTGGCTAAGTCCTGTAAATGTAAAACCGTCAACTGTTCCGTCTGGATTAACAAACTCTCCTACACCACCAGCAGAAGCCATAGCAGTAATTTTGCTGTTTACTTTAAGTCTTCTGTCAAGGTTTACTGATACTCCATTTCTGTATACTGATGGTGTAAAGGTTGCGCTTGTCATTGTAGCGTCAGGTTTGTCAGCTCCACCTGAAGTAATTCCTGTCGTTACCTTATCCTTTTTGATATTACCAAAGGTCTTTTGAAACCATAGTGATTTAGGCATGTCTTGAATCCATCGGGAATGAATGTTTCTTTGGATTGATGGTTTTACTAATGCTGCGTTTGCAGCTGAAACAGTTCCAATTCCCGTTTCATTACTGTAATACAAGTCGCTTGAATCCATTAAAAACCAACGAGAATAACCTGCTGTTCCTGATGGAGCTCCAGCTCCGTTATTTTGAGGGTGCATAGTGTCTAACCAATCATAAGTCATAATTTGGTCACTCCCAGAACCTGAGCCAGAAGGCAAATTAACTTGCACTACATCAAGGTAATGTGTTTGGTCGTTCCAACCACTCTGAGTCATATTTGTTCCGAGCATATTTGAAAAGCCTGTTATTTCAAATACCATACAAAGTAAATAAGTCCTTTTTGGGTCAGAACCAGAAGCAGAGTTTCTGCCAGCAGCAGGTTGAAGAGTGGTAAGGTCTTCACGAGCATAACGCATAACAATTTTTTGTCCGACATACAAATCAGTTGAATTGATTTCATCTGCATTTGAAAAGTATAATCTTGTTATTGGATTATTAACAGTATATGATGCTCCACCAACAGCAAAAGGTCCTCCATGAACAAAGTTATTTGAAGGTTCAACAAAACCGTTCATTGGGTTTGAGCCTTGAGAATTGATTTTAGCCATAGCCAAATCAGCTTTCCAGTCTGCTTGAGGTGTATTTTCCATCATGCTACTATCAAAACTTTGACCCTGCCAACTGTCGGTGTTTGTATTTGGGCCTGGTAATTTATTATAACCAAAGGCTCTGTATAGGCTGTCGTAGGGAACAAGAGCACCACTAAAGGAACTGTAGCCAGGATGAGCAGAAACAGTTGAAACTTCTGCTACTGTATCTTTACAAGAATAATTCGTGGACGCTGACGCTGCCCCATCAGCAAAGGTTGCTGGACTTAATCTGTTTTTAACATTGTGAGTTCCCCCAGACGATGTGTTATGAATTACACTGTGGCTATGCTTATTGTATGTCGGCCATTGTAAATCAAGGATTTGTCCAGATAGATTACCAGCAGTAGCACTACTTCTGGCAGCAACAGTTATACCACCAAGAGTTGTTGTTGAACTTACTTTGAATGCGTCTGTTCTTTTATTTCTTTCTCCAGAAGTGCCTGATTCTCTTAGAACTTTAGTATCGCTTATAACGATTTGTTCTTTCCCAAAGTTTGGTCTGGCAGATGGACCTCCGTTATGAGTTGGAGTAACATAACTGTCCTTAAAAACAATTTTCCATCTGTTATAATAACTGTTACAAGAAGACGATGAGTCGTAGTTTAAGTTATTTGAAATACTAAGGATTGAGCCTGTAGGAGTGTAAGCCTTATCAATATAGAAAAAGTTTGTTTGGGGGTCTCTGACGGTATATGTTCCATTGTAGTTTAAAGAATCTGTAATAGTCAGACTTTCCCCATCAACATAACCATGTGCTGTTGCGTGGACTCTTAAGGGGTTAGTCATGCTGTGTGAATTGGCGTAAAGTGTGCTTGGTTTTTCAAACATCAATTTAGAATAAGTGCCTGAATACCTGTAAATCTCATTTGGAGCACCACCTTCTTCATTATACATTTGAATCGGGTGAGATGAATGTAGTCTCATTCTTGATGCAGTGTTTGCTTTGTAGTTAGGTTTTTCAAATCCTAAAGTTTTTGTTCCTCTTTGTAGGCTTTGAACTCCGAAGTGCATTTTTTCAACAAAGTTTGATGATTCGTAAGGCCTCCAACCAACGGGCTCTGTGTCGTCTATTTCTCCACCTTGCCCTATCTCCCATATTGGTAAACTTCTATCCATAGAAGCCAGGAAATCACGAGCATTGATGGTTATATCCTTCATACCAGGCTTTGATTGATTTATACCTAACTTTTCAACATGACCTCGCCAAATACAACGGTGGATATTATCACGGAATAACAGCAATTCCTGCAGTTGGTTTGTTTCTTGTTGAAACACGCTAAATATGTTTAAGTTATCGCTGGAATCACAAACCTTTAAAGTTAAGTTTGAAATACCATTACTTCTATATTGAATCTTCATGTTATCAAGACTAACCGATTGACCTCCAGAACCAGATGGGTCAGCGACTTCTTTCCACATATAGGTTCTATCAAACATGGTCGTAAGTTTTGATTGGTCTGTATCTGTTCCGACTGAAACCAAACCATCATTAACACCAGAATTAAGTTTTACCTGCCAACCATACATTTCTTCTGCAGTATAAGCAACACTTGTAAGTGGGTTAGTGCCTATTGTTTTCCCTGCATCAATAACAATTCCGTCATGTAATACATCATAAGTCCCTGCAGTAAAGTTAAACTTGAACTCAAAGTCATTCCACATTTGCTCTGGCTGCCACCTTTTTACTGAATCAGCATTAGGGATTTCACCGTCAGAAGGAATTGTTGTTCCTCCGTTATCAAAACCTTCACCTATCATTTGAGCAGGTATATCTCCTATTGTTGAACCTGTTCCGACCATAGCAGAGTTTTTCATCCAAGGGCTTCTGTCTTGATAACCTGGTTTAACTCCAGACGCTTCTGTAATTCTTGCTATATACGGACCTGGTACTGGGGCAGTATCTCTTTTGGCAGTAGTAAATGTGTGTGTTGCAGCTGGAGTAATTGTATATCCTGTATCATTATCAAAAGCATTCTTATGAAAACCACATTCTATTGTATAAAGCACAGGTGGAGTTGCACCGTTATCGTAACCAGTCCAATTACGCCAAGCCATTCTTATTCCAAAAATGTCATTATCTCCTGTTGCTCCTAAATTGTTTGCATAAGAAACCAACCGAATGTCTTTATTTTCAGGAGTGTGAGTAGTAATAGTCAAAAATGGCTTTCCAGAATCCAAAGATTCAATAGGTTCTAAAATTGCTTTAGTAAATGGGTCGCCAGCTGCACCATTAAGCATAGAAGCAGGTGTTGCAGTAGTAGGTGAAATTACACCCTTTGGAGATATTTCTCCTAAGTGAACATTGCACATAGAAGCATATTGCATAATTGGATTGGTTGCTCTTGAACCTGTATGTAATCCACCACCAAGCCAAAGGTTGCTTGCTGTTTCAGCCATGTGAGGTATTAAATCTGATTTGCCGTATGAAGGGTCGGTTTCGCCAAGATAAACACTATAATGACCTGAAGTATTATACCCATTAGTTAACAGTTGGTATGAGGGGAGTGCGGTATCAGCCCCAAACTTACGCCTATTGCCTTGAGTAAAACCATCGGGATAAGAAGGTTGAGCTCGCCCCTCCCAATGATAAGAGTTGTTTCTGCTTGGGTCATTTGTTAACCATTCGTGAGCACCTGAATTGTGAGTTTCATCTCCATCAAGTCTTTGTTTGTATGATTTTGTGTATCGGGGATTCAAACGAGCCTGGTCGTTTGTTGGGTTTCCGTGATGTGAATTAGCGTGTGTGTGAGTACCTGTGATGTTGGGGTTGTTTTCATCGTCTGCTATTGCTCGGCTTGCATTAAAGTCGTCATAATAACCTGCAATAAAAACTGAATACTTTCTGTCTATACTTTTGCTCATCAATATGCACCTACTTCCACTACGCCAGCAGCAACCAGCCTCTCCACTACGCCATCAGTAACTTCTTCAACCATTTCAGGCAGCGACATACCATTAAAGGTATTGTTCACTATCAATTCGGTATTAGCAATAAGGTTTTCAACCCCTTGATTTTTAACTTGTTTTACGAACTCCCCTGTAAAGCCTGATTGGGACAATCCAAAGAACATTGCTTCACGGTTGTTATTAAACTCTCCTATTGCTTCACCTAAATGTTCCACTTCAGTTGCAGCATCACCAACAGCGTCAGCTGCTGAACCAGAACCTAATCCTGCGATAACATCAACGAGCAACTGAGCATCTTCAGTAGTCATTTCAAAAGAAGTTTCTAATTTATCAACCATTTTCTTAATTGTTTCAGCGTCGTCAGTATTAAAGTCACCAGTATCGTCAAGAGAGTGACCAATTTGCTTCAGAGCCTCCTGGTCAAATTGTTTTAAGTATTGGTTAAACTCTTGAACATTCTTACCTGAATCTCTAATTACTTCATTCCACCCTCCTTGGTCTTCTCGGTAGTGCGAAAGGACTTCTAAGAAGTCTTCAACCTCAGCTGAAGTAAAATTATCTCCCATTTCACTTTGAAACCCTGTAATAAGAGCAGCTGATGCTGCTTTTCCGTCTGCATTAGCCTGTTCAACCCAATCTCCACTTGCACCAGACCACCAACCTGCCTCCCAATCGTCACCGTGATTTTCCATAAACTGGTCAAGAGATGATTCAGCATTTGCAGTAGATGACTCAGCCATTTTTTCGTTAGCAGCTGATATTTCACCTGCTAATACGAGTTGAGCAATTAAGAAAGTTTCTTGGGTTTGTAATGCACCTACATATTTATTTGCAGCATCTAATTGACTTTGATAAATCCTTTCCTGCATAGTCGCACCATCACCAGCCTTTATGGCTAAGTCATCCATAGCAGCCCTTACTACATCAATAGTTTCTTTTAATTGTCCAGCGTCTTGAGACAATATGTTATTAGGGTCAATACCAGCTGCTTCAAAAGCAGAAGTAATTGCTTCTGGTACTCCTTCAAGGGATTCTTCAAGTCCAATGTTTTCTAATTGACTTAGGATTGAAAGGCTATCTGTAACTGCGTCGTTCATTTCTATTGTTGCTTCAGTAGCAGCACTTGTTGAGTCCATAAACAAATACATAGCAGCAGTAAGAACGACAGTAACAGCAAGCATAGGCCACGCAGCAGCCATAAAGCCCACCAAAGAAACCTTTGCAGCATCTATTCCTGCTTTACTAAACCACCAAGCCATACCTTCTGCATTCTTTGTTGTTGTTAATTCTTTTGATTGAGTAGATTGAGCCATCATAGCGTTAGTCATTTGAATCATTTGAATGGTGGATATAAGCATAACAGGAGTCATAAGAGCCATGCTGATTTTAGCACCCTTTGCTGAGTCGTCAAACAAAGTGATAATACCAGAAGCAGCACCCAATCCAGCTGACATTTTCATCATTGCTGCTTGAGTCACACCAGCCGCAGCAGCCAATTGCCTATCCGATTCTGCTGCTTGAATTGATGCTTGAACCTTTTGGTAAAGACGCTGTGCTTGTTCTAATGTGGTGACATTGTATCTATCCATTAGGGGAATCATTGCTTGAATAATCTGCATCTCATATTCAGATATTTCATTGTTTACCATTTTCTTATTTACAAGCCCTTCAAGGATAAGAGATTGGTCTGTGTCTAATATATTTATTTGCAGCTGTAAATCAGCATAAGTCATCATTGATTGATTTAATGCTTGGCTTTGTAAAAGGCGTTGAGCCATTTGAGTAATAGTGGATTTTTGCATATCTATTTGCTCATCCTTCATTATTTTCCTGATGCGCTGTTCAAGTTTTACGAGAGCAACTGATTCTCTGGTTAATTCAACCTCGTCTAACTTTCCTGAAACAATTTGCTTTTGCACTGTTTCACTTAAATTATCTAATTGGGCTGCTTGAAGAGCGAGTTCAAAGCCCATCGCCTTTACATTGAATACCTTTGTTTCACCAGGTAGTATTTTTGACATAAACAAAGCGTGGCGGTTGTTTTCTGCTTGTAATAGAGATTCAGATTGTTGAAGTGCTGCTTGTCTTTGAATAAGATTTATTTTGAGCCTTTCTTCTTCTTGTAATGATAAAACATTGTTTACTGCAGCATGAGCCTGAGCAGCTTGAACCATACCTTCTTTGTCAGCTCTTGATTTAGCGATTGCGCTCATTAAGGTTGTTTCTATCCCTGTTTGGCTTTTTAACAAAACATGTTTTTGAGCCTCCAATTGATTGATAGCGTTTCTTTCTCCCATCTGAGCGTGAACGAGCAGTAATTCTTGTTCGTTAATATCTCGTGTTTCTTTTGAAAGGAATAACATTGTTTCTGCTAAATGAGTCAACCTTTGTCGTGCTTGAAACTCTTGATGGACTAAATCGTTTGTATGTTTTTGGCTTATGTTAGCAGCTTGATACATACTTTGATTGACTAATTGCTCGCCTTGCATAGCCCTCATAATTGTTCGTTGAGTTTCCATAGCAACACTAAGGGATTTAAGGTTTAGCATGGCTTCAACAACAGGTCCCAAAACCTTCTGAACCCTTTGAAAGTGGAAAGCCATATCCATACCAGCCTTAATTACAGAACCAAGAGGATTAGTCAATAAATCTGCTTCTGTATAGAAGTCATGTATTGCCTTGTTAAATGAGACTTGCTGTTTTGTAGCCTTCATTTCAGCGGGGATAAACGCATTACCCAACAAAGCCTCTGTATTTTTTAATTCGGCTTGGAGTTTCTTGAGTTCAATAGCCTGGTCTTCTAATTTTAGGTTTACCTCATCTTGAGCATCGGCTAAACCAAGTGCAGCCTGAGTAGATAGTGTTTGTTGTCTTTCAGCACCAGCAACCAATTTAAGGAATCTTACATAGTGGTCGTTACCAGCAACCAATTGAGCCACTTGCTGTTGTTGAGCCTTTGTCATTTCGGGGTATGATTGAGCCAAATCAGCAATAATGTCACTAAGAGGTCTTAATTCACCAGCAGTATTTTTAACTTGAACTCCATAACTCGCAAGTAAGTCATTGTTGTCTTGAGTATTAGAACCTAAACGAGCATAAATCATACGCAAAGCACGACCAGCCTTACCCATTTCTTCACCAGATTCAATCAATACAGCTGCATTTGCAGCCATATCAGCAATACTTTCGCCCGTCATGTGCGCTTGACTTGCGAATTGATTCATAACGAAGGTTAATTGTTGCATAGTAGCAGCGCTTCTGTTTTCTACTGTGTTTAATTGAGTCAACATATCCATGCTGTTCTTTCTAACAAGGTTTGCTTTTTGTTCAGCAGTCATAGCCTCAATTTGAGCAGATGACATTTTGCTAAACATAAAGTTTGTTTGTTGTTGCAAGTTTACCATTTTTTGCATAGCGTCTTGAGTTTCCATATCACCAATCAACGCAAACTTAATACCTACTTCAGTTGCAGCAGTGACTGAGCCTTCACCACCGATAACATCTTTGAGTTGAGCCATTTTAGCACCAGCCTTAAGTGCTTCATTAGCAGTAAACCCAAAAGCCAAACCAATGTCAATAACTTCTTTTCGCACTTGGTCTAAGTTTTCGGATTCACCCATAAACTTGTCAAATTGAATACGAGCCTCGGCAAACTCTTGTGCTAAGGGGACAGTAGCATCCACTAAGCCTTGAACCTGTTGAGTAACTTGGTCTACTGCTTGAAAAACACCCACCATACCGTTAAGCATAATAGCGTTCATTATGTTCATCTGTGCTCGTGCATCAGATAGGAGTCTTTTTGCTTGGAATGTCCCGACTACTTCAAACATTACCATTGCTGCGCCTGTTGTTGCCACTCACTCACCCCCTGTTATTTCTCAGATACCCTGTTCCTCGTTTAATCGTTTTGCTCTCTTTTGTTTTCGTTTTTGCCACTTTGTCCGAGCATTCTTTGACCCATCTCCGTTTTTGGATTGAGCTTTGTCTGAAGCAGCTGCAATTTGGTCCTGCATTTCTGCAGCAACGACCATATCTATTTCCATTTTGTAAAGACCGTTTGGTTCGGTATATTTCATTACAAGGTCTGAAGGTAATACACCTTTGTATGCTGAGCATATTACAGGCGCAACCTTGTAAATCAGACCAAAGGGACTGCACCTTCAGCGGTGTCCCCCCTTACGAACAAGAGCAATTCTCTTAGTTCAGTTGAGGTCAATACACCAATATCAAAGTTTTCTGGAGAAACAATACATTGAGGAACCCATTCTGTCAATTGCATTTCAATGCCGACATTGTTTTCATCAAGGTATGCTACAAACTCATTTTGCTGGTCGTCAGTCCATTCTTGTAAGTCCATTCCAAAATCTCTGAAGTGTCGCAATGCTCGTGCTTGAGCTGCCTCCCACTTCATGCGTTCCATTCCATTTGCCTGTCGTACTGTCAAATTGACAATACCAGTCTCTTTATCTCCGAACTCAAAGTCCTTTTTCATTATCGGCATTTTTTTTCACTGTTCCTATGCTATTCTATACTATACTAATGGTGTAAAACACCCTATAATCAAATGTATGCAGCTGCATCATCAGATGTGATAACGCAGTCCATAATTGCTGTGTTTGCTTCGTTATACAAACCGAAGAATGGGATTGTCATGTTTTGGTGGTCACGGCCAGAAACAGATGTTTCAGGTGAGTCAAAGACAACCTTGTAAAAGTTAAACAAGATATGAGAGTTTGCAGTTTCCAAATACTTCATTGTTAGCATTGGAGTCCCAGATACTGCTGAATCATAAATGAATGTTGAACCAGTGTTTTGAGTCAATTGGTCGTAAAACGGTTCATCAGCCAAAGCAGTATACATTGGGTTGTTGAATTGAATGTTTCCAGAAACAGACCTACGAGTAACAGGAGGTGCCTGTGTAAGAGTCAAGTTTCCGATAGCAAACCCAGAATCTAAATCACGGCTAACGGACACTTCAAAGTCAGAAGACTTAACCGATGCAGACTTTGTTGCATTGTTCTTAAAGAAAATCTCTGCGTTAGCGTAGTAGCATGGTTCATTGGTTGGGAAAACAGGAACCGCCATTGTTCCAGACGAAGTGGTTTCGGACTTTCCTTGACAGTCAAAAGACATAGTAGTAAAGTCGCCAACGCTTGCCGATACGGACATTTTATCAACACCCATACCAGTGAAGATGTGGTCTCTGGCTGTTCGGCCAATGTGAATTGAAAAGGTTGGATAAAAGTGAGAAGTGGTTGAACCTTCTTCAAGTGTGTGGACTTCATTTGAACCAGACACGACAGTATCAGTTGCAAACAGACCAGCAATCATAGTGCAGGTAAATGGGTCAACCATCATAACAGTGTTCAAAGAACCTTCACAGTATTCCTTTCCACGAATAACTTTGGATGCACCGTATTTAGACATGTCTTCACGAACCATTGATTCGTAAATGTGTTTAAATGATTCATCGTCAATCTCACCAAAAACCGCTGCTGTTGCAGGGTCTGTTCCATATGTTGTTTCTTTTTCTATTGATACATAGCGACTGTCAAAATTACCCATTCAATCAACTCCTTATTAGTTACTGTTGAGCATACAGGAACACTTAAAGTCTGCGTTATCTCATCCTATAATTCACTCTTCGTCTGAACTTAAATGAATGTTGATTAACACAAATTACTTCTTCTTCATCAACCTTCATATCAATGCTTGAACGAAAGTCAACAATAGCGTCAGTGTTGTCGTTTTGACCTGAACCTGAGTAAATCTCTTCAACGACTTCACCAGATATTTCTGCACATAATCTGTGAGCATACCTAAAGTCAGCTGATTTAGTCACTACAAATACTTCAACATCAAAGTCATGGTAAACAGTTCCACCACCAAGCGATTCAATGTTTGAGCTCAACGAGGGGACTTGGATGAATATGGTTGGGGGTTTAAGACGAGATGTAGTGGTGGGGGATAAGTCATTAGCATAAACGATTGATGCGTCTTCAACAAATGATTTCAAATACATTCTATTTGATGCCTTTAACAATTCAATAAGTCTATACCCTGTTCTTACGAGCAAATCAGAAGTCCAAATAGATGCTGCCATCTCAGATGTGCTAAACGAACCTTCATTAGTGTAATACACATTACCAAACAGAACAACTCCATTATCGCAACCAAAAGAAGACTTTGTTCCTGTACTGCTTGTTGATACAATAGAAGTAGTAAGAATACCTCCTGATTCAGATTCTTCTAAGTCAAATGGATAGAATACTCCACCTGTACTGCTTAGGGTAAGCCTAAAAATAAATGGTTCAGTTAAATCTAAATTATCAAGAACGGTTGCAGACACTCCAGCACCTTCTATGCTAAGAGATGTTGAGTTTCCAGTTGACTTAACTAATATCTCCTTAGAACCATTATCAAGGCTCGCCAATAAAGTCCCACTAACAGGTGTTGTGTCATACTTTAGTGAAATGATAATAGTTTGAGCGTCAGTTGAATCAATTTTGTTATATCCTACACCACTAACTTTCCAATAACCATTATCAGCAGCACCTGTTACTGTTGAAGTCCATGTTCCTTGATTATGCCCTAAAGGAGAAGCAGGGTCTTCTCCGTTCAAACGATGAGTCCAATTTACTGAATGTCCTGCTACTGTCATTGTAATCCTCTCCTCAAAAACGCATCCATAGTGCTTTGAACAACATGAGTAGCCCACTGATTTAAGAATGGCGTTGGTTGCACTCTTTTAACAGTTTCTCTCCCACCTTTACCAATACCACCAATTGCGCTTTCTCTGTATTTGTTTTGACTTGGAGACCAGTTAATTGATGCAGCCACAGGGAAAGGAGGTGCAGATGGTGCATTACCAGATTTAACTCCTTCAACCAAAGGTGCTAATTTGGCTTCTCTTGAACCCTGCAAAGGTTCTTGCATACTTTTACCTACAAACCCAATAAGAGTACCCTTTTCTTCATCAAAGGTGTAGTTTAGATTCTTGGCGACTAATTTGTAAATAGAAAGGTTTGTTGAATCTCTTTGTAGTCTGGCTTTGATAAATTGATTTGTAATTGGAGCATTTTGTCTATTGTAGCCAGGTCCACCAGACAAAATACCCTTTGCCTTAGTAATACCAATAGTGGTCGCTTCGGCAGTTGCTTCTGCAAACTTCTTTTTTAGTCCTGATTCGCTGACATTCTTTAGCATCTGTTTGAGTTGCCTATAATCCCACTTTACCATCATTGCACCTTGTTTGGGGGAAACGATTTTTTGCATTTCTTTCGCAAAGGCACTTTCAACCATAGCAATATCTCTTGGAGATACATCTGGTATTCTGTTAACCATCTGCATGTATTTAGCCAAACTAAACTTTTCACCTAAAACTTGGCTCATTGAAAGACTCATTCAGAAATCCCTCCGTGATGAGCCAAACGCATAAGAGCATCAATACCTCTTTGTCTGAAGGTATTGCTTCTTAGGTCTTTCCCATCACCGAAAACTGCTTGGTCTTCATAGATGAAACCTGCTGCAATATCAGCACACACTTCTCTTAAAATGTGAGCCATTTCTCCTTCTTGTACTGTTACTCCACTTGAGTGGTCAAATGATATTCCTGTGCATCCTGTTAGTCTATTGAATGTGAATGTTGGTGTAATAGAGCCAGCTCCATTACCAGCATCGGATATAACAATTGCTGTTGGAGAAACTGTATAGATTCCAGCAGAAGTAATAGAGGTGGATGAGATTATTCCTGTAGTGGCTATGGATGCAGTAACTGTTGCATTACCAAATGAAGACGATGAAGTTACTGTGGGGACTGAAGCATACTTTGTAGTATCTGCAATTGGGATTGATAGTAATTGACCTGCAGTCTTTAGAACAGCAGTTAAGGTGCTATTACCAAAAGAGGTTGAATCAATTGCAGTAACCGCAGGAACTGAAGGATGATATGCAACATCTGTAATTGTTATTCCACTAATTACACCAGAAGTAACTGTAAATGTTCCTCCCACTCCACTTGCAATGTTGAATGTTCCTGTGCCGTCAGCTGAACCATCATCAGCAAGAGCTCCTGTATTTGTCCCTCCCAAAGTTATACTATTTACTTGAAAGTGAACAGTATAAGCACCAATGACTACACCATTTACCAAATAGTTTCCTGCTTGACAAGTGGTATTTGTCCCTGAAATAGTATAGGCAGATGTAAGAGCACTAATACCGTATGTTCCTGCAAATCCACTCCCTGCCCCTCCAGTTGCAGTTAGTGTGCCTGCTGTGTAGCCATCTCCAGCAGCTGGAATGGATAAAGCACTAATTCCTCCATCTTTACTAACCCATGTAAATGAATCGCCATCTATATTGCCTTTTGCTGCCGCACTGAAGCCGTTAGCGTTAGTTAGTGGTGTAGTCGTAGCCCCAGCGGAAACGCTGCCGTTAGAAGTGGTTTCTGCTATACTTTTTGAAGGTTCATTTCTGCCCCTATCAAAAAACTCTTGGTCTATTTCAATTGTAGCCCTTCTAATTGCTCCTGTTACTCTACTATTTGCAGCCATCCGTTCTTGAGCACTAAGTCCCATACGGTCAGAAACATCAGCAGTAGAGCAATAGTAAGTCATTAAACCAAGCCACCTAAGTCAATTCCAAGTGATGCAAGCATAGCGAAGAAAGCATATTTTAAATACTTAGCCATAATTGATAATTCAAAAACTGCTTGTTCAAGCAATTTAACCCTTTCATCAAGGGATTCCACTTTGTCTTCAAGGTTTGACATTAAAATCATTCCTCTTCAAGCATTTCTTTTGCGTCATCTGCTATATCAGTAACTTCTTCAATAATGTCTTGTATTTCGTCAAGAGTAATTTTTCCATCAGCCATTACTCTTTTGTAAAGAGCAAGACCTTTTTCTCCGACAAAAGCCAAAACCAATCCATAAAGCACTATTGTATCAATATCCATATTCATTCCTCGTATGTTATTTGAACAACCTTTGAATTAGGGATAACCAAGAAGTGTCGTTCACCCTTCTTCTTAGAAACCAACAGCCCATGAGGTGTTTGTTTGATATACACATTTGTAAAACATCTTTCGGGAGGTAAATAAACAACCTTACCTCTCCTAACCTCATCAGACATATTTGAATCAAGAGGCCTATCTCCTTTAACCGTATCGCTCATTTAATCACCTACAATTAAGTCTTTGCCTTGCTTTTTTTCTTCTTTATCAAGTTTTTTTGATTGTTCGTCAAACCACTTATCTAATAATATACATCTCGTCATTGTGTCACCCATGTTTTTTCTGTTGTAATTGTTGTCCCTGCGCTATCTGTTGCGCTAAATACTGCTTTAATCGTTTCTCCACCAGCGTTGTTTGCAGGTATTCCACCTGCTATCCAAAGCCAAAATAAAGGATTTACCATAGCTCCTGTATTTGTGTTCATAAGAGTTATTAAATTGATTTCAACAGAAGGAACAGCAGGCGCTCCGCCCCCACCAGGAACTCCTCCGCCACCAGGATTGAAAGGGTCAAAACCGCCTTCACCAGGATTGAAAC
>TARA_R110001592_G_scaffold144484_2_pt1 | contig 19109 bp, 18 predicted proteins | sample TARA_R110001592 | Tara Oceans TARA_R110001592 (sample SAMEA4398387) | marine metagenome | biome: Polar Biome; feature: [SRF] surface water layer (ENVO:00010504); material: water (ENVO:00002006), including particulate matter (ENVO:01000060) such as... | depth 5 m | reverse complement strand
GCCCCTGTTTATAAGCTAGTGCATTGAAATATATAAAAAAAATATAAAAAAAGGGTTGCCCTGCCATCAGAATCAATGCATATTTTAATCATTCAAGGATACATTCCTTAAAGAGGTAAGTTTACTTACCGAACGAGTAACCAGATTTCGTGCATAGCGTGGCTTTCACAACTTCGGTTTTGATTGACGGTTATGAGAGTGATCAGAATGGTTATTCAAGAAGGTTAAGTCTAAGAGTATCTTGGTTTTCCAGTCTGCCCTTCGGGAGCGCTGAAAAGTTTGAGATACCAACCAGGGTAATAAAATATTTTGGTCTGTTTGATAGTTGGAAGACGCAGCAGATAAGACGATGGATGGAAGTTGATCACGTTGGTTGCTTCCCTTGAGGATACTTCCTCACGAAGTTTCTATCCGTACCTTCATTTTATATCTGTCAAAGGATATGAACAAAAGCTTCTCTATGGCAACGTAGAGGAGCTTTTTTGTTGCCTTAAAACAACCACCCTCCTTTCATAAATACTGCGCCCCTTTCGTTTGCGAACGGTCGCCACGAAAAATTCCTTGCACAAATTTTTATCGTGGGATAGGTTTTTAATATGAATAAGATTTACAGTAACATTGTTAATGTCGTGCTCGTCCTGCTAGTCGTCCTTGTGGGCGAAAGGGTGCTGCATGCGTGAATAAACACGATGAAATCTTAAAAAACAGCGCCCCACATTAAAATGGGGCGTTTTTTTATGCGTGAACACTAAACAAAAAGCAAAATATGCGTTAGATTACGAAACTCGAAAAACAGGAATGAGAGCCATGAGCAACACGAAAACAAAAAAAGGCGAGGCCATAATCGCCAAAATAAAACCGACAAAAAAACCAAAAACGCAAGAGATGACTGGCGCGGAGATGGTCATTAAGGCGCTACAAGAGCAAGGGGTCGATACAATTTTCGGATATCCCGGTGGTGCGGTTCTTCCTATCTATGACGAGATTTTTAAACAAAATAAAATCAAACATATTCTGGTACGCCAAGAAGGCGGCGCGCTTCACGCGGCAGAGGGCTATGCCCGATCAACTGGAAAAGTTGGCTGTGCGCTTGTCACATCAGGGCCTGGTGCGACCAATGCGGTGACCGGCTTAACCGATGCTTTGCTGGATTCTATTCCTATTGTTTGTATCACCGGCCAAGTTCCAACATTCCTGATTGGAACCGATGCTTTTCAAGAAGCCGATACCGTTGGCATCACGCGCCCCTGTACAAAGCATAATTACCTGATTAAAGATCCTGATGATTTGGCCAGCGCCATGCACGAAGCCTTTCATATCGCGCGCTCTGGTCGCCCCGGGCCCGTTGTGATTGATATTCCAAAAGACGTTCAATTTGCCAGCGGTACATATGTGACCGCCGAAAAAGCCAAAATGCACACGCATTACAAACCGGATATAGACCCTGACCTTACCGCCATAGAAGACGCTGTCGAAATGATGGCGAGCGCAAAGCGTCCTGTTTTCTATACAGGGGGCGGCGTGATTAACTCCGGCGCCAACACCAGTGTTTTGTTGCGTGAGCTTGTGCGCAAGACAGGCTTCCCGATCACTTCCACATTGATGGGGCTGGGCGCTTATCCTGCGAGCGATAATCAATGGCTTGGTATGCTTGGCATGCACGGCACGTACGAAGCAAATTGGGCGATGCATGATTGTGACGTTATGATTTGTATCGGCGCGCGTTTTGATGACCGCGTCACGGGGCGTCTTGATAAATTCTCACCCAATTCCAAAAAAATCCATATTGATATCGACGCCAGTTCCATCAACAAAAATGTGCCCGTCGATATTCCAATTATATCAGATGCGGAGCGCGCCATTCGCGCCATGCTCGATGTCTGGAAGAAAAAAGGATACAAGGCTGATCAAGTCGCTATGAAAGCGTGGTGGGAGCAAATTGCAAAATGGCGTTCCAAAAACTGCCTTGCTTATAAAAAAGATAAGAAAATCATCAAACCGCAATATGCGTTAGAGCGTCTGCGCCACTTCATGGCCAAAGACCCGCGCGAAGCCTATGTCAGTACAGAGGTCGGCCAGCACCAAATGTGGGCGGCGCAGTTCCTCCCCTTTGATGAACCGAACAGATGGATGACATCCGGCGGGCTGGGTACAATGGGTTATGGCTTACCTGCCGCCATCGGAGCGCAGCGCGCGCATCCTGATGCACTTGTGATTGATGTGGCCGGCGAAGCCTCTATCCTTATGAATATTCAGGAAATGAGCACAGCGGTACAATATCGCCTGCCTGTGAAAATCTTCATTCTGAACAATCAGTGGATGGGCATGGTGCGCCAGTGGCAAGAGCTTCTCCATGGGGAGCGCTACTCTGAAAGCTATACTGAAAGCTTGCCTGATTTTGTGGCCTTGGCCGAAGCCTATGGCGGTAAGGGATTGCGCGCCGACACCGTTGATGAATTGGACGGCGTGATTGAAGAAATGCTCGCGACTGATTGTGTGACGATCGTTGATGTGCGTGTTGATCAAAAGGAAAACTGTTTCCCGATGATCCCATCTGGTAAGGCACATAACGAAATGATCCTGTCACCCGATGCCGCGCAATTTGATAAAAGCTTGGTTTAAATCCGGCGTATATCATACAGACATAATGCCAGCAGCCCGAAATTTCTTGGGCTGCTCAGTGCAGATATATTTACGTTTATAAAATCTGACCATACACTATATTCGTATTTCAAAAGAACCGGACACCGCACATGACGCAAACAGAAGATAAGTTTCTCCCCTATCTAAGCTACGGCGCGTTTATGTGTATTATGCTGGCACTCGTGCCATGGGCGATGCATTTTGTCTCTTATGCGATTAATGTCGACATTGCTTTTCTTACCTTATCAGCAGAGCGTTTATTAGAGGGGCAAGCCATGAGCGAAGCCTATTACGATACGAATCCGCCCTTAAGTATTATCGTACAAGTTCCTGCTGCACTCATCGCGCAGTTCACCCCCATTCCGCTGTACTATGCGACCACCTTATATATCTTTATTCTTCTGGGATTATCCTTACTGGCAAGTAACTTACTCCTTAAAAAGATGGGCAATATCAGCATCGCGCAACGCTACATTATTCTGGCTATTTTCCTTGTTATAAATACCATAGAAACACAATATGACTTTGGTCAAAAAGACCATATTCTGGCTATGGGTTTGTTTCCGCTCATCCTTGTACAAATATTAATTACAATCCGTGTCGAATTTAATAAAATTTTGAAATGGAGCACGCTCCTCTGCGGTGCATTTCTTATTTTACTCAAACCGCATTACGGTCTAATTCCGGCAGCTATTTTCATTCACCGTATGGTTTATCAAAAACGTTTCAACATTTTTTTAGATCAAGATTTTATATGCCTTGCAGGTATGGCGATCGGGTATGTTGCCGCGATATTCCTCTTTTTTCCGGATTTCATATCCATCATTTTGCCGGATATTTTAAAATTCTATGCTTCTGATATTTCGCCGCAGGTTATTGAAACCGGCATCATCTTAATGGTACAGGCCGCCATCCCGCTCATCATTTGCCAGATTTTTTTGAAAGAAGCGCCCCCCCTGATTTCAATTTTTGCAGTTTTTTCAATCTTGAGCTTCGTCCCGTTTATCATGCAAGGCAAGGGTTGGGCCTATCAAGCGCTTCCGGCCAATGTGTTTTTCTATTGCTCCGTCGGTCTTTTTATCAGCTATCTCACGACACTCACACTTGATGCCTTCAAGATTTCGGCAATCAAACAAACGGCGGGGCTCCTTGTGGTTTTCGGGGTCCTTCTGTTTTCTATATCCGAAAACTACGCCAAAGATTTTACCCCTCCGACGCATGATTCATATAAAAATACACAGTTTGCAAAGATGATCAATGCATGTCAGGGCGACTGCTCGTTCCTTATCTTGCACGACATGATCAATATGTCGCAGGAACTCTCCGTCTATACGGGGCAGCCGCACGCCTCGCGCTTTCCAACAATGTGGTTTGCCGCTTTTCTGTTAAATGCGCAAAGAAAACTCGACGACCATGAAACGCCGCAATTCACCCAAGAGGAAATAGATGCGGCCACACAGAAATACACAACGATGATCGCGGAAGATTTAAAAAAATACGCGCCTGATATCATTTTTGTCGGTCTCGTCCCAAATCCGGCCAAAGAAGGAACGTTATTCGATTTTCATGCTTACTTGCTCGAAAAGAATCCGAAACAATTCCAAACAATATGGGATTCCTATACACTGGCCGAGTCCATCGATGTTGATCGGCTCGACTATATGATGCGGAAAAAACCGAATGAAGGCTTGATACGATACGATATATATAGGAAAAAGAAACAATAGAAAAAGGACATAAAATGGTAAAATTGGAAACCAAAAGACGTAAGAAAAGCAAAAGCGTCTACGCCCCGAACCCTGTTCTTAGCGAAGAGGAAACGCACATCCTTGCCGTTTTGGTGAATAACGAACCGGGCGTTTTGGCGCGTGTTATCGGCTTGTTTTCTGGCCGTGGATATAACATCGAAAGCCTGACAGTTGCAGAAACCGATCATATCGAACATTTATCCCGCATCACAATTGTATGCACCGGAACCCCCGAAGTGATTGAACAAATCAAAGCGCAGCTTGACCGGCTCGTCCCTGTTCTCGAAGTATCCGACCTATCCATCGAAGGCGCGCATGTTGAGCGCGAACTTGCCCTTGTGAAAGTGGCCTGTACAGGTGAAAAACGTATCGAAGCATTGCGCAGCGCCGATATCTTCCGCGCACGCGCGGTTGACAGCACGCTGGAATCCTTTGTGTTTGAAATCACAGGCACGACTGACAAGGTTAATGCCTTTATTGATCTGATGATCCCCCTTGGTATGGTTGATGTCAGCCGCACAGGGATCGCCGCAATTTCACGCGGGAAAGAGCCCATCGGGATATAGCATGAAAAAAATAGCAACCTTATTTCTGATCCTAGCATTAACAGGCTGTGTTTCGCGGGCTGATGCCGATAAAAATCTTGCACGTGGTTGCTCTGCGGCGGTTGAATTATTTATGGATGAGTATTTCAAGATCAAGACACTCAAAAGTGTAAAATTCAAGCCCTCCTCCGAATTTGGCGCAGGCTATCGCGTTGTTATGCTCTTTGCTGTCGTCAGTGACGGCTGGCTGGATGTCGACAAAGAATATGAGTGTGTATTTACCGAAGAAATGGGCGCTATGAACGCGTCGCACCGTGCCAACCTTTACCAAATCAAAGCAGACGGTAAAACATACGGCATGAATAAAGCGACACCCTTGCAAAAGAAATTAAACGAAACCGTTCAACGCGCCATGGGGCAATAACGTTTTACAAACGGAACTTTGCACAATACGGGCTAAAGTCGCATCTTTTGCTTGATTCTTGGCGAGAAACCTTGTTTTATGCGACTTCTTACAGACAAATTTTACAAAAGGTTTTTACAATGGGACAAAGCACCGCAGCACAGGATATTCCGGCCAATCAGGCTCCGCTGAATGTCTATTATGATAAAGATTGTAATCTTGATTTAATCAAGTCGAAAAAAGTGGCCGTCATTGGATACGGATCACAAGGACACGCACACGCGCAAAACCTGAAAGACAGTGGCGTTGAAAACGTTATTATCGGTTTGCGCGATGGGTCTTCTTCTGCTGCAAAAGCGCAGAATGCAGGTTTTGAAGTTCTTGCCCCAGCAAAGGCCGCCGCACAAGCCGACGTGGTTATGTTGCTTGTGCCCGATGAACATCAGGCTGATCTATATCGTGATGAACTTGAAGCCAATTTGAAAGAAGGCGCAGCCCTTCTGTTTGCCCATGGTTTGAACATTCACTTTGGTTTGATTAAACCCCGCGCAGATCTTGACGTATTCATGGTCGCACCAAAAGGCCCCGGCCACACAGTGCGCGGCGAATACCAAAGAGGCGGCGGCGTTCCATGCTTGATCGCTGTTGCACAAGACGCCTCAGGCAATGCCAAAGATTTGGCTCTGTCATACGCTTCTGCCGTTGGTGGTGGTCGTTCAGGCATTATCGAAACAACATTCAAAGACGAATGCGAAACTGATCTGTTCGGTGAGCAAGCGGTTCTTTGTGGCGGTGCTTCCGAGCTTGTTAAAGCGGGTTACGAAGTTCTGACCGAAGCCGGATATCCACCGGAAATGGCGTATTTCGAATGCTTGCACGAATTGAAGCTGATCGTTGATTTGATGTATGAAGGCGGCCTTGCCAACATGCGTTACTCTATCTCCAATACAGCGGAATATGGTGACTATGTTTCAGGCCCACGCGTGATTACAAAAGAAACCAAAGAAGAAATGAAACGCATTCTTGCCGATATTCAATCCGGTAAATTCGTTGAAGGCTTCATGGGCGGCAACAAAGAAGGCCTAACCCGCCTTGTTGAAATTCGCGAACGCGAAGCCAAGCACCCTATCGAAGAAACAGGCGCAAAATTACGCGCCATGATGCCTTGGATTGGTGCAAACAAACTGGTTGATAAAGACAAGAACTAAGAATTCAACCCGCTGAAATCAGCAGGGCTATAATTTAAACAACCGCTAGCATCACGTTAGCGGTTGTTTTTTTATGTCATGGTAATGCTCGCCCCCCGCCAGAATAATCAGGCGAAGGGTAATAGGAGTAAATTAGAACCGACCAGCCGCATAATCATTCATGGCGGTGCGGATTTCATCGTGCGTATTCATCACGAACGGGCCACGGCCAACGATAGGCTCTTCAATCGGTTCACCGCTCATAAGAAGAACGATTGCATCCTCTTGCGTTTCCAGCGCAATCATTTCGCCTTCACGTTCAAACAAAGCCAGCTCTTTTGCGCCAAGGTTTTCTTCGCCATTGACGCGCACTTTGCCGGATAAAACCAACACAGATGTATTGTGACCTTCCGGCACGACCAGCTCGGTCTTATGTCCGACTTTTAAACGCATGTCCCATAGATTGATGGGCGTAAAGGTTTTCGCCGCGCCTTGGCTGCCGTTATAATCTCCGGCAATAAGGCGAAGGCTACCGGAACCATCGGGCAAATCCACAACGGGAATATCACCTGACAGTATTTCCTGATAATGCGGATCACTCATTTTATCCTTGGCTGGTAAATTCACCCAAAGCTGGATCATTTCGAGCGTACCGCCCTTTTGCGTAAAGTCACGGCCATGCATTTCTTCATGCAATATACCACGCGCCGCAGTCATCCATTGCACATCACCAGGGCCGACTTTGCCTGCATTTCCGGCATTGTCACTATGCTCAACCTCGCCTTGATAAACGATGGTCACGGTTTCAAAACCACGATGCGGGTGTTGCTCTACACCGCGCGGCTTGTCCGAAGGCTCAAAGTCCGCAGGGCCGGCATAATCCAGCAATAAAAACGGGCTGATTTCTGTGCCTTGTGTGTCATAGGAGAACATGGTGTTAACAGGGAAGTCATCCCCGACCCAATGTCCACCTGTGCCGCGGTTAACGCGTGTCATATTTTTCATGTTCATGGCATTTCTCCTTTTGTTTTGAGATAAGACAGACTATATAATGTATAGGATCATTTTAACAAGTACGCACAAAAAGGATACTGTAAAACAGTGCCGCCAAAGGAGAATGATTTATGCGCAAAAAGGACGTTTTTTGCCCCGTAGAAACAACGCTGTCTTTGCTTTCCGGCAAATGGAAAGTCATGATTATTCATTACCTTTTGGAAGGCACAAAGCGGTTTAATCAGCTACAGCGCGATTTGAATGGCATCACACATCGCACCCTAAGCAAGCAACTCAAAGAAATGGAAGAGGACGGTTTGGTTATCCGAACCGATTACGGCGAGATCCCCCCGCGGGTTGAATATAGCCTGTCACCCCTTGGTCAATCGCTGGATTCCGTTTTATCATCCATGCATGAATGGGGGGAGCGCTATGGCAAGGGAGAAACTCAGCGTAAATAAAAGAGCAGAACAGCCATTCTGCCTCATTCCATACCCTCACAAGTAAAGCCAGCTTTACATACAGCAATAAAACCTTAAAGTCTGAATACGAACACCCGATCAAGCGTTGAGAAGATGACACACACCATTGATGATACCATACGACCTGATCGTATTTTCGTGGCGATTGGCTGCTGTATTATGGCGCATTTTTTGTTTGCTATTATGGGCGCATGTGCCAAATATTTATCGGCGACGCATCATGTGGCAGAGATTGCATTTTATAGAAACCTCGTTGTTCTTATTCCCGTCTTCTTGTTTATCATGCTTGGTAAAAAGACCCATTTGCTGCACACGAACAAACCAAAGCTTGTGGCGGTGCGCGCGATCATTGGGGGCTTTAGCCTGATCGTCACCTTTGCCGCGCTGTCCAAATTGCCCATGGCCTATGCCACAGTGACCTTTTTCACATCGTCTATCCTAACGCCTGTTCTGGCCTTTCTTTTCCTGAAGGAGCATGTCGGCATACATCGCTGGGCCGCGGTTTTTGTTGGTATGTGCGGTGTCCTCATCATTGCCCAGCCCAGCGGCGCAGTCAGTATGTGGGGGTTATCCTTTGCCCTGATGGCGGCCTGTTTCCATGCCTCTATGTTTACGGTTCTAAGGGGGCTTAAAACAGAATCGCCCATGACCATTACATTTTACTTTATTCTGGCAGGTGTCCTTATTCCGGGGATGTTTATGCCGTGGGTTTATAGCCCTATCGCGTATGAAGAAATATGGGTGTTTTTACTCATCGGTGTATCGGGCGGAACGGCGCAAATTTTTCTGGCCAATGCCTATAAATACGCCCCCGCCGCCGTGGTGACGCCGTTTTCCTATTCCGCATTACTGTGGACGACCATGCTTGATTTATATATGTGGCATTATGATCTGGATTTAGTAGCCGTGTTCAGCGGCGCGGCGCTTATATTATCCGCACAGCTTTATATTGTTTATCGTGAGTATGTGAATAAACATCGCGTAAAAACGGCTCATTAACGCGGCATTTGTGGTGCGTTAAGCCCATCTTTGCTTTGTACGTCAGGCGTGATATCCGTATCGGGCGCTACCTCTGGCGGCGCGGGCGTGGTCATTTTTGTGGCCAGATCTTTGCTGTAATCCATCATTTGATCCATCAACCCACCCTGATTATAGCCATAGGCCGTAATTGTTGCATCCTGAACCTGCGCATCACGCCCGCCCATTAAACCGAGCTTCCAGCTTTGCCCCGCAGATAAGGTTTCACCAAAGTCACTCTCTATTCTCGCCCATGCCACAAACCCGATACTTCCCGGTTTATTGGCAAGTTGCAGACGGTAGAACAAGTCCTCCTCTTCACCGGGTTTGGTCAGGGTCGCATTATGCGGAACTATACCGTTAACACTATAATCCATGTCAACGCGCAGCCGATCAATCACCATAGTCGTCCCATCAGGCAAATCAGATTGAACACTGAGCGCCGTCAAACCCGCTTTATCAGCATCAACTTTTCCGCTCATCACCGTGACAACCGGATCGCGATCAATGTCAGGCGTGGTTTCGATCTTGTGATAAGCCTCATCTAGTATTTGCCTGAACATCTCAGGCTGAAACACACCATGCCCCGCGCCATAGACAAATTTCTGTCCGTCATCATTCGTATAAAGATGCATCGGCTCGTCTTTGCCTTCGCGCGCCTGCGTGTCAATTGTCGCCATTTTGGCAAGCGTGGTGATTTCATCTTTTGTCAAAATCGGCAGATTTTTTGCTTCCCTTTGGGATTGCTCATACATTGCGCCGGACACATATCCGGCTTGTTCGGGCGCGGAAAAAGATGTGCCATCAACGCCTGATGTATAACCGTTGGCATCAACATCTTCTTTTTTTCTAATCTCTGCCATAACTTGAGTATGCAACGTTTCCGGATGCGCCATATAGGCATCAACTTTTGCCTGAAGCTCCGCTGCGCCCGGTCCGTCTTCAGAATATTTTGCACTAACCTCATCACTGAAGATCCGATATGCGTCTCTTAATACATTGTCTAAGGCATTGCCGTGCAAAACTTGCCCTATATCAGAATCCTTAAGTTCTTGCAGTTTATGGGATACTTCCTGATCGATAATCCATTCACGTACAAGGTCTTCATGCCCAACCAAAGACGGGCTTGGGTCATACATCTGATATTTAACCCCTCTGTTAAAGGGGTTGTCCGACGCCAATGTCGGATTAATCATACTGCTATGATCTTCTAAATAAGGGGAGGATTTGCTGGCATTCGCCTCTCCGACAACCAAACTATTTCGCGCTAAATCCGCCACTCTTGGCATTGCCGCTTGCCGCGATAAACCATTATTACCTGCCGCAACAATATAAATAGGCATATCTTCTTCTGCAAAGGCACGCTTATACAAATCAGCCGTTTCCGCGCCTGCAATACCACTTGAATGGAGAATAGACCCTAATCCGACAGCTGTACTCACTGAAACCACATCATAACGCTCCAACGACCCCAAAGACCCCGGCGTTTCCGGCTTTAGAGGACTTTCGCGAACCAGATCAACGGTAAGGCTATCATTATCGGTAAATTTACGTAGAATATCCTGATGTATATCACGCGCAACTTCGCCATGACGCTGATATAAATCATACAAATCATATGCTTCCACATTTTCAAAATGCGCGTATTTCGATGGCTCTGGATCAGCCATAATATTCACCCGTTTATTTTTTTATAATCTTAGCATAAACCGACTAAAAACGGCAAATACAAGTTACATTGCAAATGAAACATGATATCAGTGTCATAAGTAGAGAATAAAATGAACTTTTCCCAAAAAACACCCCTATTTATGGGCATCTTATTTGCCGTCATCAATGCCTTCATGCTCGCAGGTATGAGCCTGTTTGCAAAATTGCTAGCCACCTATTTCGGCCCTGTGGAAGTCACATTTTTCCGTAATATATTCTCTCTGCTCGCCCTTGCCCTCTGGTTAATTTTCTCAAGACGTTTGTTCGTGCTTAAAACAAAACGCCCATGGGCGCATGTTTTCAGGGGCGCAATCGGAACAACGGGTATTGTTTTGGGCGCGTGGGCGCTCTCTATCATGCCCTTGGCGGAAACGACGGTGCTCTTATTTACCTCCCCTTTATTTACGGTGCTGATTTCCTACCTTGTTCTCAAAGAGAATGTTGGCATGTACCGTTTAGGCGCTGTTTTATTCGGGTTTACAGGTGTTATTATTGTTGCCAACCCGATGTCGGATGTTTCAACATTGCCGTTATTGGGCATACTCATCGGTTTGGGCTGGGGGTTTTCCTCGGGCTGTGTGGATGCTTGCTTACGCTGGCTCGGCTCGACCGAAAACTCTATGACCACCGTTTTTTACTTTGTGCTATTCGGGACATTAACAACAGGGCTGCATTGGCCAGTGGCAGATGTGAAACCAAACGGTTTCTCGCTTGATGCATTTTGGATCATAATCGGATTGGGTACGACGGGGCTGCTCTCTCTTTTGGCAAAAACCCAGAGTTTTCGATTGGGCGAAGCCTCTATCATTGCCCCCATCATGTACAGCATGATTATATGGACAATGGCCTTTGATTATCTGTTTTGGGATAAAGTGCCGAGCATGAATGTCATCATCGGCGCAACGATGATCATCTCTAGTAATATTTTTATATTATATCGTGAGGCCCGCACGAAAAAATCAAGTCTTACGGCACCAGAAAGTATACATGGAGGCAAATAGATTCGGGTTTTTCTCTTCCCATGCCGCCCAGCTTTCTAAATTCGTGGCGGATTCATCATCCGGGTTATGCGTTTTGTATTTTCTGATTAAATCTTCCGTTAAATAGAACTGCAAAAACTCCAGCCCGAACGTATCGAGTATCTCTTTTATTTCTATCAAATCAAATTGATGTTCCTGCACATGGAACAATAAATCACGACATTCCGGCAACGCATAATAATCAAAGAAATGTTCAATATTTTTTATAGATTTATGTTTCAGATGCGTTTTTATATTCTTTCTGAAATCCCGTATAGATTGAGCGTCAGAGCCAATATTCTTATTTTGTATAACGGATCGTGCATCATTGACTGCCCATCGTGCGTGACGACTATAGAGCGCGATACGCATCAGACCATTGGGTTTCAGTAAATCATATAATATTTTCCATCCGGCCTTCGGGTCTTTCAAATGGTGCAATACACCTGCGCTGGCGATGTAATCATATTGCTCATCCAAACCGCCCAACTCCATAATGTCTGCTTGCTTGAATGTAATATTTTTAATGCCCATTTGCTCGGCTTTGAAAATACCATAGGCTAAACTCGACCGGCTGAGATCAACGGCCGTAATCTCAGCATCAGGAAAAGTATAAGCCATCTGAATAGCTTCTTTCCCTGTACCGCAGCCTGCATTCAAAATCTTCACGCCGCCTTTTTGTAACTCTCTGACAACATCTTTATTAAAGGCATGCCGCGACGCCACAGTCCAACGCGGATAAGGGAAGTTTTCATATTGCTCACGCACGGCAGAAGACACATTGTCATGAATAACCGTCAGCGCCTCAATCTTATCTTTGATTTTATCTTGCGTCTGATATTCTTCAATTTGGGTTTTCAAAATTTGCGACACATGATCGCCGCCTTGCAAATTCTTGTAAATATCTCCCGCATTATCCAGATTATAAATACGCTGATAACACGCCAGACACGCCAAATCCGAAAGCTTAGGATTTTTCGTAGCCAATACTCTCTTTTCCAATTTGGCGACTAATGCGACCTCTTCCGGTGACGCATCCATGACATAATCCGTAAAGAAACAATAGCGTGACAGTGCGCATGTTATGAGATCAATATCTTCGGGATCGGAAAATAAAGATTTTTCTTCGACAATGGATTCCAGCAAATAACGTCTTATATAACCGCACCATACTTCAAACGTATAATCCAGAATAATAAACCGCCCGAAACCTGTCAGGAAAAATGGTTCGATCAAACCATCACAATTGGGAAATGATTGGATGTGCTTTTTAAACGCCGCATAGTTTTTACATTTAGACAACTTATAAAAAGGCCCTATCGTCGCGTCACGCGACACCATGCTAAGCCATGGTCTTCCAAAGAAATGAACGTCAATATTATCACAGGCCAGACATTCGATTAAAACGCCCTTCAAATTGGGGTTGGCTTTTTTAAATTGAAAAACACTGACGACATCAACAAGCTTTTGCATATATTGCTCGTCCTGCGGATTGATTGCAACCGCCTGAGCATAGCTCTCTATCGCCGGAATACCTTGTTTGGTTGAATAATAACAATCCCCCAGCAAAGCGAACGCCTCGTGGTAGAGCTTATCAAGTCTTACGGCATCAATCAGGGATTTGATCGCGCGAACCTTATCCTCTTTCGCAAAATAAGCCTGCGCCAAAGCATAATAAACTTCTTTGGAGGCATCGCCCTCCAACTCTTTTTGCAGTAAAACCAACGCCTGATCATAATCACACGCATCAAGGGCTATCATTGCATTTTTATAATTTTGAGAGAGTTCTACATCAGACGTAGAAACGCGTAAATCCCGCATAGCTATTACACCACTTGATTTCCATTATTCCGTATTATAATCAAAAGATTAGTAGTTTTGAAACCCGTATTTATTAAAAAGACCAAGCGGCTCATCGTCATTGGCATCATAATAAACATAAAACATACCGTTTTCCTCGGCTGTTGTAATGCCAAAGACATAATCAACAAACTTCAGAACGCGAATTTGATCGAAATCAGAGAGCTGTACAAACTTCTCTCCAACGCGCAGAACAGGAATACCATCATCCATATACTGCTTCACAAGAACATTCATCGTATAAAAATCACGTAGAACAACCTTCTCATCGCCTGGATTATCGATCCAATCCTGCGGTGTCCATGTATCATTATCATGAACCGAGCGCTGCTTGAGCTTCTGTTGTCCAACATACGGATCAAAGTTATGCTTATACCCATCATGGTAAAAAGCATCCCAGTATGTGGCCTTATCGGCGTGTGATTGCTGTGTAAATCCGGTGAAGGCGACCGCGAACAAAAGAAGAAAACCCAAAAAACGCATTACTATTATTCCTTATTAATTCCAACTCATTATTATAAATAACATTTTAACCTACAATATGGTATATTAAAATAATGATAAATGCCATTGGAATAGCATTAACGGGTTTAAATTCTGCATCCTTGCGGTTGAATGCGAGTGCCTCCAATATTGCAAATATAAATACGGTTGGCTCTTTAACCGATACAAACAATGCGCCCTACACCCCTGTGAGCGCGCAATCCTCATCATTAGGAACCACTGGCGGTGTAAGAACAGACCTGCTCCCCCGATCCCCTGCCTTTGTGCCTGCCTATGATCCAAATTCACCTTTTGCTGATGCAAATGGCATTATTGGCGTTCCGAATACCGACTTAGCCGAAGAAATCGTCAATGCCAAGCTGGCAGAGATTTCCTATAAGGCCAATTTAAAGACAATTGAAACTGCCGGTACATTATTCGATAGCTTGCTTGATGCGTTCGACGATTAACATTCCAGCATCATTTTACGCTTGATCCCTCCCCTGATTTACTGCCAGACTACGCCCTATGAAATTCTGCTTTTTTGGTTACGATCACACATTCAATGTTCTGCAACAGCTCATCACCGATGGGCATGAGGCGCTGCAGGTTTATACGTTCAAATGTGACAATTATTATTCGCATAACAAGGATATCAACGCCTTTTGTACGCAAAATAATATCCCGATAAAACAAGGCAAAATAACCGAGGACGACGTGGCGGCGTTACTTGATAATGGCTGCCAGCTATTCCTGTCCTCGGGCTACCCCTATAAAATCCCCCCGATTGATGAGGGCAAAGCCTATGGCGTCAATATCCACCCGACTTTGTTGCCGAGAGCGCGCGGCATAATGCCCCAGCCCTATATCCTTACTGAGGAGCGCGACGCCGCAGGATTTAGCATTCATAAACTCACGCAAGATTATGACGCAGGGGATATCCTGTTCCAAAAAGCCATCCCCCTTGATGAGACAACCGATATTGAAACCTTGGCCGCGCGTATATCGCTGCACACGCCTGCTGTTGTGTCCGATGTTATCAACAACATCAAGGAATACTGGACAAATGCCACCGCCCAAGATCACGACAAAGCATCCTATTACGATGAACCTGACGCCGTTTTCAGAACATTAAACTGGCATGACAGTGTTGCGGTCTGTATTCAAAAAAACCGTGCCTTTGGGCGCTTTGGGGTTTTTGCCAGAGTGACCGACAGATACGGCGAAAGCCAAAATCTGGCCGTTTTTCAATTTAACGGCTGGACAGAAAAACATGACCACCGCGCAGGCACGCTGATCCGATCCCTGCCTCGCGAAATCACCGTCGCCGTTCAAGATGGCTATATTTGTTTGCTCGACTTCTCACCCATCCGCTAACCCCAAATAAACCAAACAAGACACATCGAAAAGCGCCTTCGCAGCGCACCCATTTTCATGACTTTCTTGTTTTCTCACATTTTTGGTATAAGGTATAAAAAATGACGCTAACCTTCTGAGTATTGCACCTTGTCACTCATACACACACGAAAAGCCCTATGGTTCTGCCTGTTTCTATGCCTTGCATGCTGGAGTATGCAAGCCCAAGCGCTCGAAGTGGATTCTGTTCGTTTTGGGAAACATCCCGATAAAGTGCGCCTTGTCATCGACATGGACAATGTCGCCGATTTCAGAGTCTTTGCGTTAAGCTCCCCCTACCGTCTCGTTATTGATTTGCCTTCCTTCACATGGAAAGCGGGGAAAACAGAGCATCCCAAAGGGGTCTTTATAAATGATGTGCGCCAAGGAAAGTTAATGCAGGGCGTATCACGCATTGTCTTTGATCTTGCACAGCCCGTAGCCATTCAAACCGCCTTTTTCTTGCCGCGTAATCAAGACCGCCCCAATCGCCTTGTCATTGATTACAAACCTGTGAACGCCGTCACATTCGAAGCAACCAAAGCAACCATCCACGGCACATTAAAAACCGAAGATTATACGCATGACGATATACCACCAACTCAGGCTTCTATTGAAAACGGCGTGCCTCTACCACCGGCAAATGCGGCGCGCCCACAATATCGCCCGCCGTCAAACGCAACCGTGAAAAAGCCCCTGATTATCATTGATCCCGGCCATGGCGGCCAAGACCCCGGCGCCATCGGGCACAACAAAGCTTATGAGAAATACGTTGTTTTAAGCATCGCAAAAGAACTGCAAAAGGAATTGCTCTCTACCGGACGCTACCGCGTTCTTCTCACGCGCAACACAGATGTTTTTATCAAGCTCAAAAATCGTGTGAAATTCGCGCGCGACCATAATGGCGACCTTTTCATATCCTTGCATGCGGACTCTATTAAGAAAAGTAGCGTGCGCGGCACATCTATTTACACCATCTCCAAAAAATCATCCGATGCACAAACCGCCGCGCTTGCCAAAAAAGAAAATCAGGCCGATTTGATCGGCGGCGTGGGGCTGAGTGTTGAAGACGAACAGGTGGCTTTCATTCTGGGGGACTTCTTGATGAACGAAACCATGAACCAATCGAAATTCTTTGCCAATACATTGGTTAAAAAATTACAAGCCAACGGCATCCGTATCCTTGAAAACCCTCACAGATATGCAGGCTTCGCCGTTCTGAAAGCACCAGACATCCCGTCTGTTCTGATTGAAACGGGTTTTATGTCCAACAGACAAGAAGCAAACTTGCTTAGACAGAAAAGTCACCAAAAACAAATGGCCAGAGCGATTCGCTCGGGTGTTGATGCATATTTCGAACATGCCGCTTTGAACGAAAACAATTAATGGCTGACAACGAAAGTAAAAGACCCAAAAGTGTTACATATTTGCATCTATACTGAAAACTGTTGCAAAAAAATCAAAAATAACTTGAAAAGCAACCCACTTTGCATCAAGAGTCGTACTTGTGAATTTATGAGTTTGTCATTTTGGCAAAATATCAAAAGATTAACTTAAACGATACTATAACGAGGAATGAAAATGAAAAAATCAGTTGCAACATTTTGCCTAGTTGGCGCGACACTTGCTTTATCCGCTTGTGATTCAACAAACATGGGCGACGTAGATACAAGCCCACCATACGCAATGGAACGCACAGCAACACATGAGCAAGGTGTAAAAACTTCTCCTGCTGTTGTAGCGACACCGACACGTGTTGCACCTGCGGAAAAAGTTTTCCACAGAGCACAAACAAAATAAAACATCTCTTCTAGAGATTGTTATTTCAAAAAGACTGTCCTTGTGGCAGTCTTTTTATTTTACAGTAGTCGCCATTGAAAAAGGTCACCATGAAAACGTATAAAAAACTCTTTCTATTTTTTGTTTGTAATGCCCTCGGCTTTAACATCGGCCCCGTAATTTATGTCCTGTCGTTAAAATTCGACTGGGTAAACAGCCAAGCCATCGCCGAAGCTGGTGGAAATCTGGAAAGTGCGCTGATCTTTGGCCCATCCGTAACGTGGCTGGTTTGTGCATTGTTCAGCTTCGCGATCTTTTTCGTAAGAAAATCTTGGCGCACGATCTTCCTGCTCGCCCCGATCTTTGTCCCACTCATTCATGCATTGGTCATGCTCGTCAAAGTTATGTAATTCGAACGAAAAACATAAAGACAACGTGACAATAAATTCTGCCGTTATTTGACGGGATTATACGTGAACATCAATCATTGATATGTGCGTCCACAACAACGACATTGGGCTGAACTGAAATTGCAGTAAGGTTAGGCTTTTCTTTCGGGACAATAACCGCATCCACGTCCTTTTTATCACCTTGCTCAACGGCGCTCTTTACTGCTGCTTCAGAATCCTCATCATCATCATCCTGATCTGACACCGCCGCGCCCTGTTGTTCAGCATCATCGAAATAACGCGCGATACGAACAGGATACCCCTTACGCTCACGTAAGGCGGCGCGCACACGTGGCCAATTCAAACGATCCGCGTAACGTCCCGCCTTATCAATGATCAAGGCCATATCATCATCGGTGAATTTCTGCTGCTCGACCATGCCCATTTCTTCCATCTTGATGGCCTGCTCCATATCAGGATGCGCCTCCAGATACAGTTCATCCCCAATCCATGACACTTTAATGGGCTGGTTAATCACATTGACCTTTGTGCCGACAGGGATTTCTCCAAAAAACTCGACGATGTCTTCGGGGTACATTCGGATACAACCGCTACTCACTCTGCGCCCAATACCAAAGGGACGGTTTGTGCCATGCATCGCATAGGTCGGCCAGCCAAAATACAAGGCATGCGTACCAAGCGGGTTTTCAGGCCCTGGTGGAACAACAGCAGGCAAATCAGGGTCTTCTCTTCTCATACGCGCAGTCGGACGCCATGTCGGCCCCTCCTTCTTACGTACAATTGTTGTTTTACCAACGGGCGTATTGAGCCCCTCGCGCCCAATTCCCAAAGGATAAGTATAGGGCGCATCATCGCCGTTCATATAGGCGTAAACCCGCATCTCTGGAAGATTGATAACCAGCCCTTCACGCGGCGCTTCGGGCAATAAATGACGTTTCGGCAAAATAACTTTCGCCCCTTCGCCCGGAATCCAAGGGTCCAGCGTTGGGTTCGCGGCGCGTATCTCAACAAATCCAAGATCATTTGAACGCGCCAAATGAACCAATGTGTCTTCATACACGGCGGTATATGTTTCCATTTCACCAATATAATTTTCGTCATAACCGGCAAACGCCGATGCGGACAGGCCGCAGACAAACAATAAGGTCGCAAAGGCACGGGTTTTCATTTTCATAGTATGCATTAACTTTTCCCAAGAATATAAAATCACGGCTATATTACAGGAAAATACAAAAGAAACATCCCGAAAAGTAATCAAATTCAATATAGATCATTTCCCGCGACTACGATAAACGCTCTACCTCATCATATAGTTTGTCATAGGCGCGCTCGAACACGCCGCTTTTTGCGATGCGCCCCTTACCCAGCTTGTAAACCTCAAACATTGTGGTGCGCGGCCCCACTTTTCTAATCAGAAACTGTAGAAAAGGCGCTT
>TARA_R110001592_G_scaffold69819_3_pt1 | contig 19114 bp, 19 predicted proteins | sample TARA_R110001592 | Tara Oceans TARA_R110001592 (sample SAMEA4398387) | marine metagenome | biome: Polar Biome; feature: [SRF] surface water layer (ENVO:00010504); material: water (ENVO:00002006), including particulate matter (ENVO:01000060) such as... | depth 5 m | reverse complement strand
AATCTCATCAAATACTAAAAACAGCTCACAGGGAGTAAACAAGGAGAACAACAAAAGGTAAAAATACTTAATATTATATAAAGACCTCTTTCACTCCTCATTCAGTCCTCACTGTAAAATTTATAAAACTCACAGGGAGAGAACAAGGAAAGCAACAAGAGGCAAAACACTTAATATTAAAATAAAAACCTCCTTCCCTCCTCATTCAGTTCTCCCTGTAAAAATAATAAAAACATATTACAGGCAGTAATCAAGGAAAACAGCAGGAGATAAAGAGAAATTACTGGTTCTATAAAATATTTAACCTAAAACCTCTTTCCTTTCTCTTTCTCTCCTCCCTGTAAAAAAATTAGTTCCTTAAAATACACGCTCTTCAATCAATTTTATTAAATATTCGCCGTAACCACTTTTACGTAAAGGTTGGGCAATTTCACGCAACTTTGCTTCACTTAACCAGCCATTACGATAAGCTACTTCTTCAGGGCAATTAACCTTTAAGCCTTGGCGTTTATCAATAGTAGCAATAAATTGTGCTGCAGCTAATAAATCATCATGAGTCCCCGTATCAAGCCAAGCCGTACCACGGCCCATAATTTCAACTTTTAACTCGCCAGCTTTTAAATATTGATCAATAACGTCGGTAATTTCTAATTCGCCACGCGGCGAAGGCTTAACATTTTTAGCAAATTCAACGACACGCGAGTCAAAAAAGTACAATCCAGGAACAGCATAATTTGATTTGGGTATTTGGGGTTTTTCATCGATGGAAATTGCCGTACCGCTATCATCAAATTCAACCACACCGTAAGAACGTGGGTTTGAAACATGATAACCAAAAACCGTACCACCAGTTTTTTGTGCGTTAGCATTTTGCAATGACTTAGTTAAATCATGGCCGTAGAACATGTTATCACCAAGCACTAATGCTGCAGAAGCACCATCAAGAAACGCTTGCGCTAAACCATCTGGGCTGGGTTGCTCTTTATAGGAAATTGAAACACCAAAATTATCACCATTGCCTAATAGTTCTTCAAAACGATGAGTTTCTTCTGGGGTAGATATAATCAGGATATCTCTGATACCAGCCTGCATTAGGGTAGCAAGAGGATAATAAACCATAGGTTTATCATAAACAGGCATTAGTTGTTTACTAACCACCTTGGTTAATGGATAAAGACGAGTACCGCTACCACCGGCTAAAATAATTCCTTTTCTCATAATTCTCTCTTTTAATTAAACAAACTAAAATAATAAACTTGCACTGTTTCTCAGAGATGTTTCCATTTTACTCGAAGTGTTTTCATTAGCATTTATTGAAGAATACGTGACTAAAAAAATTATTTAATAACTGAGGTTATATCATCATTAAACAATATATTGAATAAGGACTTTATGCCAATTGTCACCATTTCACTTACAATAGCTTGAGTGCCGACAACATCCAAGTATATTAACAGAAACATCCATGACTGTTATTTATGACATTTGGCATCTTTATCCTAAAAGCTTAACAACTCGTCGGTATCAATCAGAACCGAAAAGGTCTCGAGTATAAACTTTCTCACTCACATCATTTAATTCTAAGCACATTCTATTAGAGACAATCACATCGGATATTTTTTTGAATTCATTTAAATCGCTAATAACTTGCGAATGAAAGAATTCCGACTCATCCAATTCCGGCTCATAAACAACAACCTCAATACCTTTAGCCTTAATACGTTTCATAATACCTTGAATCGAAGACGCTCTAAAGTTATCAGAACCTGTTTTCATTATCAGGCGATAAACACCCACCACTTTAGGGTTTCTCCTAATGATTGAGTCTGCTATGAAATCTTTTCGTGTGGTATTAGCATCAACAATTGCACGAATAATATTATTGGGTACATCATTATAATTCGCTAATAATTGCTTAGTATCTTTAGGCAGACAATAACCGCCATAACCAAATGACGGATTATTATAATGAGAACCAATACGAGGATCTAACCCAACACCTTCAATAATATGTTTTGAATCTAACCCATGCGCTTCTGCGTAACTATCTAGCTCATTAAAGTAGGCTACGCGCATTGCAAGGTAGGTATTAGAAAATAGCTTTACCGCCTCTGCCTCTGTGGAGTCGGTAAACAGCACATTAATATTTTCTTTCATTGCGCCTTGAACTAATAAGTTAGCAAATACTTTCGCACGTTCACTTTGTTCACCAACAATTATTCGAGATGGATAAAGGTTATCGTATAACGCCTTACCTTCTCTTAAAAATTCTGGCGAAAATATAATGTTTTCACATTCAAATTCCTGTTTAATACTTTCAGTGTAACCGACAGGAACCGTCGACTTAATAATCATCACAGCATTAGGGTTTATGGCTAAAACATCTTTTATTACCGCTTCAACTGAAGAGGTATTAAAATAATTTGTTTCTACATCATAATCGGTTGGTGTGGCGATAATTACAAAGTCAGCATTACGATAAGCTAACTCTTTATCCAGTGTTGCTTTGAAATTCAAAGTTTTATTAGCTAAAAAATCTTCAATCTCGAGATCTACGACAGGTGATTTTTTTTGGTTTAATAAATCAACCTTTACTTTGATTATATCAACTGCTATCACTTCATTATGTTGCGCTAACAACATGGAATTTGATAAGCCTACATAACCTGTTCCAGCTATCGCTATTTTCATTTAAAGTACTTTTCCTTTGATATTTAAATTGCAACTGATTAGTTTTGATATTTCGCAACCTTTGAAAAATGAATCTTTTTCATAAGGTTTGCTGACAAAAAATAAAAAATGTTGCGATGACAATTCTTGACCTAGTTCTTCAAAATCAAAACAAATTGTAGACAAATTCTCACTTCTCACAAAATTTGCAATATCTGTTTGATGTTGATCAACACGCTCTAAATTAGGCACACCAATAAACTTAATGTGTTGCTCTAATAAATAATAAAAAGAGCCGGCACCACAGTGTGTTATGACAAAAGTATCTTTGTATTTTTCCCAAAGGTTATTGTCAAAACGAAAGTATTCATGATTTTTTGGTATATATATACCGTCAGCTATTTGAAATATGAATTCATAATTATTGGAAGATACAAATTCATCTAAAAACTGAATTAATGTATCAAAAGAAGTTGTACCAACAGTAACTAGAATTTTCATAATCGGCCACTGTAAATTGCTTTTGGATATAACATTAACAAGCTTTTGTTTTGAACATAGAAATGCGTTGCAATATAATACATACATTTTCCGGTGAAAGACTTGGTATTAAATCGGCTCCAAGTTTCGATAAAAATAACTTCTTTGCCAAACAATCTGAACATTAAACTTGGGATAAGACAAATACCAGGACCTGTAGATAAAACAGCAGAGAACTTGTGTTTAGTTAAAAGTTTGAATATTAACTTCAAATTAAAATAGAAATTTGAAAAATAAGACAGAACTGTATTATTGTGTTTATTACGCAAAGCCTTTGTGACGTACTCTTTTTTTGTAAAAAATGTACTAATATTTTTCTTATCAACTAAAGCAACAATTTCTGTATTTACTAAATTTAATTGTGCTGCCAACCTTTTCATTTGAGCACAATGCCCACCTTCCCCAAAAATAAAAAGCACTTCACTCATTGATTAATCCTACAAATAGTTCTGTAAATTCTTTATTTACATTCTGGGAACAATATTCTCCCGCAGTACTGATAGCACTTGAGACTATACGAGCTTTATCATAGCTAGGAGATTCTATATAATTTATTACGCAGCTAGCCGCCATGCTGACATCATCTTTATTAACTAGGTAACCATTAATGCCATGTTTAATATATCCTCTCGGCCCTCCCATATCATAGGCGACAACGGGTACACCACAAGCCATAGCTTCAATACCAACCAACCCTAAGCTTTCAGTTCTTCTTTTTGTAGGGAAAATAAATATATCCATCGACTGAAATATTCCAGCTAACTCATTTTGCGGGACTTTGTCAAAATATTTTACATTGTTACTTTCAGAAAATTCAAGAATTTCTTTCTTCAAAGGTCCGTCACCAACAATAATGATGTTCACTTGAGGGTGTGTTAGCCAAATTTCATTAATTATCTCTATGAAGTCATTTACACCTTTATCTTCGGTTAACCTACCTGCAAAGCCTACAGTAAAGCTCTTAGCATTTAATTTACTATCCAAGCAGTGTGAAGTAAAAACGCTCAAATCAACGCCACCTGATGGCGATACGAAAACCTTATTTATGGGGATATTATATAAAGGGCAGATAACTTCGTTTTTATAATATTGTGAAGGTGAAATTATTTTATCTGCTAATTTCAGTGCTAGTTTTGATACAGCCTTTTTTAAACTAAATTTGAATGAACTTACGTTGCTTTCTTGTAGAACATCACTTCCGTGCACATGAGCGACATATTTAAATTTTTTACCTAGCAAGCGTATAATACTCACGGCAATAGAAGAATGTGAAACATAATGCACATAAATAATATCGTATTGACCAAATATTATTTTATGCATGGTTTTCACATATAATTCAAGATAACTAAATAACTTAGTCAGCTTATTTTTACTACTTTCATTATCCAAACTAATAATTTTGACATTAAACCCTGAAGACTCTAATCCCAAAGCTGCATTCCTAACAAAAGTTCCCGAATTGGGTAAAGACATTGTCGGGTAAATATTAGTAACGATGAGTATACTTGTATTCTCATTTAGCTCATTCATGTTTTTCTCCTAATAAGACCCTGTAAAAAGCTAAGAGAATGAAACGTCAATACCACTAAAATGGTTATTATTATTGATGTAATAGTGTCTCTCATAGTTACTGCAAGACCTTCTCTCATTAATGAAAAGAAAGATATAAATGAAATAAGATACCAAGCCTTAAAAAAATTATCATTTTTAGAACTTTCATAAATAACATCTAAAAAACGAACATAGAATGCAGTAAACACTGCTCCAATAAATACCCCAATATAACCAGCATAAATCAATAACTCACCGATCAAGGTTACCGAAATAGTTAATTCGACAGGATAGTTCAATATTTCTTTCGTAAAGTAACCAGATGCATTCTGAATGATTATAGGCTTGTCGACCCATAATGCTCGAGGTATAAAGTAGATGAAATTATTTAAGGCTGCTTCTGGATATCTGATAAATTTGTCGTAGTTTTCCAATAATACTCCGACTGAGTCAGCGGGAGAGAAGGAACCTTGAAGCTTATATATAACAGAAGCTATTAATTTATCGTTAATTTTATCTGACGAGACATTATAGCGAATAACTGTAGTCATAAAAATAAGTGATATAAAAGAAACAGCATAAATAGCATACTTTATAAAAGAAAATCGCCCATTCCATAACAGGTAAAAAACACATGTAGTTAAAGGTAATAAAGCACTTGCTCTCCCACCACCAATTGCAACAAAGATTAAAATTCCAAGTGCAGCAGATATTAAAAATGTGCTCTTTATTTCATGAGGCTTAACAATCAATCTACAAGCTATATAATATGAAAAACCAACTGAATATAAAATTCTGGCAACACCCGAACCAGCATTTGCAATATTTTTCTGCTCATAACCTGCAGATGAAACTTTAAATAATACAAATCCATTCTTTAAAATAAACAATAATAAACCAAACATCCCAATTAGAAAGAAGTATTTATAACACCTTTCCATAGTAAGTAATGAGACTAATTGCCTGTTTTTGCAAACTACTATTTTGGGGGTTCTAGTTAATAAAAAATATGTCAAAAAATATACAAAATAGAATAATGAAGAGACTAATAATACTAAAAGTACTGTCTCGTCCGATTGCTTATAAACTACGAATACATTAATTAATTGAACAAATACAAACCAGCCTAGATAAATCATTAAAAAGAATAAGCTAAATAAATTATGAGGTGAAACAATGCCTCTTCTAATAGAGTACATTCCTGAAAGAACTATAACTAATAGTAATATAGCTTCCATAATTTACTTAATTATCAATTTCTTAAACGAACGATAAAAATCAACTAAATTAAACTTAACCATGATTTTATATACCACTGACTTTAAGATCATTTTATTAATTTTAAAATTCCACTTTATTTTATGCTGAATAATGCCTTGTTTTAAAAGCTTTCGACAAAGCGCTATACGCTCTTCATTAACTAAATCTCTAAATTTTGCACTAACGCCATTAGTGTCATAATTACAAATAATTAAATTCAATGCCTTAATGTTATCAATTGAATTTGAGCTAATTTTAAATAAAGTAACTTGGTCTGAGATCAACTTATAATTTTCATCAAATAAATTTTCTTCTAATTTATTAAAATACTCACGACGATAAAAAGTTGCCTGATGGCAAATAGGATTTGCAAGAATAAAGCTTTCAGATGATGTTATCATTTTCGGAGTTTTCTCAACGGTATGGTCTTTAAATACTTGATTAAAGCCCCCGTAGCATAAAACTGCTTTTTGTTCTGCTTCTAAACTATGTAATAATGACTCTATAGATGTTTCAATTATTAAATCGCCTGCATTTAAAAATAAACACCATTTAGAATGAGTTAAATTTATAGCCTTATTCATAGCATTGTATATACCGTTATCTTTTTCAGATATCCAGTGATCTATAACCGAATCATGTTCTTCAATTACGTTCAATGTACCATCACTTGACCCACCATCAATCACCACATATTCAATATCATAAGTGGTTTTAATCTTTTCTATATTGTCTATAGTTTTCTGTAAGAGTTGCGGTGAATTATATACAACAGTAACTATGCTAAGAATGTTTTTCATTGTGTATTTGTTAAGACCTTGAATGCTAAATAGTAAAATGTACAATTAGTTTATTTTATAGATGTTAATATTTCATAAATAGATACATCATTGCTTCCTAAACTAGAAACATTGTTTATTGGTGCTGTATTTAAACAATTTTGAATCGAATACATACAACCTTGCTCGTCATCTACATCAAAGTACTCTACAGTTTCATACCCATCAGTTTGCTCTTTATGGACATTTAAACTTGATAATGCCATTACTTTATTTGATGCCTTACCTTCTTCAACAGTAGTACTCCAACCTTCAAACTTAGAAGGGTTCACGAGTACTTGAGCATCTCTTAAAAAACAATTAAAAATATTTCTATCAATTAACCCTAAGAGTTTAATATTTTCAAAAAGATTATTTTTTTCAATAAAGTTATTAATGAAGTCTGAATAACTAGGGTCTCTATAATCTGAAAATCCACCGCTACAAACCAAATTAAAAGGTTCATTTAAATTTTTCGCTTCCAAACACGCTTTGAAACATAAAATGTGATTTTTATGTTTCCAAAATTGATTAGGTAAAAAAACAAATGATTCAGGAATTTTCATTTTTAGACATAATTTTTTATAATTTTCATCATCGTAATTTACTGAAGAAATAGGAGTGAACCTATAAATCCAAGCTTTACCCTTTACATCAAAAAAATTTCTTGCATCTTTAAGAGCGGAATTGCTACTAAGTAAAAAGTTTTCATTGGCTAAATATTTTTTAAAAATTCTATTTCTATATTTTAACTTTTCAGGGGAAAAATACTCCGGCAAAACGCAATGTTGGAAATCAGGGATCCAAGGTAGAGATTTTATTTTTGTCCATTTAGGTAAATAAGCATGGCTTAATAAGTCTATATTGTGTGACTTAAATAAATAGGTAAGCAAACTATTTTCGCCAAATAGCTTATTAGCAATCCGGAAAGCTAAGCGATAAATACCATGTGATTTCAATAAACTACTTTGCACAACTTTAAATTTATTAAAGGACTTTAAATCCTCTATATGTAAGGTATCAGCAGTAAATATGGTTACAGTATCTAAAGTAGAGTCAAGATCATCATGTAACTTTGAAAATAAGCTTAAGTAATAATTTTTACCACCAATCCAAGCTTCAGATGGAGTATAAATAAAAGCAAAATTAGCCATTAAATTTCCTTTTTAAACCAGTTGACATAACGAGCAATTCCGTCATCAATCTTGATTGTTTGTTCAATCGGAGATTTACTTATATCTGCAATGTACCCTATAGGATCGCCAACTTTTACTTCTCCTGAAAATTTCAATTTAGGCAAATTATCAAAGTGCTCTTGAACATAACCCAACAATTCAGAAATTTTGGTTCCCTTTCCTGAACCACAGTTAAATACAGGAGCATTATCTGAAGCAAACTGAATGGAGTTAAAAATTGTGCCGACTAAATCGTCAATATTTATAAAGTCACGTACTTCTTGCCCCGTACCAAAAAAACTATTATTTCCTTGGTGCATTTTCAAACACGCATCCCAAAGTATTTGTTTTTTCAAGCCATTACCATATACCGAAAAAATTCTTAAAACGGCGGTATTTACACCATAAACCTTTGAATAAAAGCTTACTAAGTTTTCAGCCATTAAATTATTATAACCATAAGCCGACATTGGCTTTAAAGGTGTATCAACACTTATAGGGAACTCAAAACAATTGCCATATACGGCGGCAGACGATAGCTGTATATATTTTGAAGATAGATTATTAACTCGAATGTACTCTAAGATATCTGCAGTGCAAGCCGTGGTTTTATAAAAATCTTTATGGGGCTGCTTATGAGACTCTTGTACATTCCCCCCCCCCGCACAGTTAATAAAAGCAAGGATATCTAGTTCATTTATTTTAGTTGTAAATAAATTATCTAGTGTTATATCTAAGCAATATTCAGTTAAACGGTCACTAGATAAATGTAAGTTACCTCTGCTTATTGAAACCACATCGAAATCTGTATTTTCTATCAGGTAATTGATCAGGTTGCTACCAATAAAACCAGCTCCCCCAAGTACTACAATTGTTTTAATCTTCAATTTTATTTCCAACCTTGTCTTGAATCACCTTAACCATAACTGCTGGGTTCCCAGCAACTACAGTATATGGTGCCACATCTTTTGTAACAACAGCACCCGCAGCAACAATTGCACCCTCACCAACAGTGACACCTTTAAGAATTATTGCATTCATCCCGATCCAAACATCGTTGCATATTTTAATAGGTTTTGAGTTAACCGTTGCCCAATTTTTGTTAGTAATAAGGCTGTTGCCTACACTAGCCTGTAAAAGTTGTTGTTCTATATCAGCTCTTCGTTCTAAGTGATTCAAAGAGTGTGAGTCATGGTCGTATATTGTTACATTCCAAGCAATTGTAACAAAGTCGCCAATTTCAATAGAATTTCGTGATATTAATTTTGTGTTTCCATTAATAAAATTTTTATTGCCTATTTTAATTAAGCCAGCATCAGACTCGAAAATTAAGTTACATGCTAAAACATTATTTTCGCCAATTTTAACTCTCGTTTTTTCGTAGTTTTCTCTAAAGTCTATTGTGAAAGACTTTTGTAAAATAGTTGATTCTTCGCATTCTACAAATCGATTTTTTGAAACCATTTTATAAGGATTATAAAGAATTTTATTTATTAATTTAACGAGAAACATAACTCTCCTTGAGCATTAACTTTGCTTGAACGTTGTATACCACTGCACCAATCAATACCATAATAGATACTGACATTGGATATGATTTGATACCAATATCGAAATGTAACAGCAATTGAAATAAAGGGTATATAAAAACAATCGATGCTAAAGCTAAGAATAATTGAACCTTTAACTTACCCGTGGCGTTAAAAAAGACAGCCCCACAATATGCAATCGCTTGTAAGCTAGTAAGAAAGTAAACACTCCAGAGTAATGGCCAATCTATAATTAATACGCTATCTACTTTTAAAAGGTGAAGTAATATATCAAAATTAAAGGCGACAACTAACAGTCCTAAACAAAAAGTAATTGCGATTAAAATAAGTAAGTTATGGTATTTTTTACACTTTATAAAGTCAGCATCCGCATATGCTTTACTTATTTCAGGCCACATAACAGCGATGGACATATTAAAAACGGATAAAGCCGCTACAAAAACCTTATTAAATATATCGTACATTGCAACATGGTTTGCGCCAAAATGATTATATATAAGTACATTACCCAAATTGAAAGATACAAGAGAAGACAGTTGAATAATAAAAAATTTAAGCCCAAGTTTAAAACTATCTTGTTTTACAATCAAATTAGGTGAAATGAACCTTGGTTTTAACGAAAATCCGCATCTACTTTTAAACAAAAAAAACTGAATAATCTGAGGTATTATATTTGCCGTCACAAATATTATCGATAGAATATATAGTTTCTCGCCTTCTGCTAAATAAACATAAGCTATTGCAAATAACAGCCATATAAATATTCGTAAAGTTTCTAAAAGGCTATTAAGACCAACGAGCCTTAACCCTTGTAAACCAAAGCCAAATAAGCGTAACGGAAACAATAAAGACAAGGGTAAATATAATAACAGTATGGTGGTATTTTCACCTTCAACAAAACCAACTATATGAAATAGAAAAATTAGAGAAAGCGCAAGAAAAATCCCCACATAACTAAACAAGCTAAAAGCTAAGGAATATTCTTTTTGCATTATAGCTTTAGATTTAGTCGCTATAGTATTTTTAAAGCTATTGCCTAAGCCAAAATCAAAAAACAACAACCAAGCGGCAACAGAAGATAACGTAACCCATAACCCATATTGGTCTACCCCTAAAGATTTAAGTAAAATAGGGATCATCACAAAGCTAGCAATTAGGCCGCTAATTTTTGATAGCATAGCTATTACGATATTACCTTTAAGGCTTATTATTCTACCAAGCTTCATTTTTTAAGAAAAATCACTATAAATGTCTTTAATATATGGGATGCTTTTTTGATATATCCGCTCTGCACCATGAGTATAAAGAACTTTAATTGTTCACCTTTACTTTTACAGTTTTTTTTCATTGTAGAGATTGCACTCCTGATATTTTGATACATTATTTTTTCTCTAAAATCATCAGGTACTAAATTTAATTTATTATTCTCTGCAGCACACCTTTTAACTGAATTTGTCCAAAAGTCTAAATCGACAAACCATTGTTTATTACTATTAGTACTATTAGTCGCACTTCCTTCCCAAACGCGATAGCCGGAAATAATTTCTTTACCTAAATAACACCTTCCTACGAGAAATAACTTGTGTAAAAAATCAGAATCCGCAGCCGTAATTTTCATTTGTGCATTAAAAAAGCCTAATTTTTCAGCTAACGATCTTCGCACACAAATAGAAGGCATTCTAAAAGGAATACTATACGGATACTTTAAAAATAGTTGTCCTGGTTCAAAGAGCTCATAATCAAGTTCAGTAAAACTATTTTCAGAAATAGTTTTATAATCACCATCAACAATATTAACTCCCCATATATATAGGTCTCTATCTTGGTGGTCAGTTAAAGCTTTAGAAACAATTTCAAAGGCGTTTTCATTATAAATATCATCATCTGAAGTAATAAAAATATATTCTGAATTAGCCATAATAGCCGATGCATTCCAATTTTCGAACATTGGTATTGTATTTTCTTGCTTAAGAACTTTTACCCGTTTCGATTGGAATTCAATATCATCTCCATTATTACTTACCACAATTTTCACTGGTTCAGGTATAGTTGAGATGAGTTTATTTATATCTTGTTCTCTATTGTACGTAGGGATACAGACAGTTATATCGTTTAACTTTTCCATCATGCTCTTTATCTAATTTACTTTCAGTGTTTTATAAACAGCTCTAATACCATTTTCAATATTGTATTTGGCTTTCCAATTTGGGAATGTATTCATCGTCATAGGTAGCATAACTTCTCGGACACGATAATTTTTTGCCCCCCAATTAACAGGGATAGACATATCAAGTTCCTTTTCAATTATATCCACCAATTTTATGAGTGTAAATTCATCCTTATTAATCAGATTATAGATTTCAAAAGAACTTATAGAAGAAAGATTAATAGTAGCCGACTCAATAGCACAACAAACATCACTAATATGTGTAAGGTTAATCTTCTGCTCACCAGGGCTCATATCGAATCCTTTCTGCGTAATCCCTGCATTAATTAATAATTTAATTAATTTCATGCGAGTATCTTCTTCCCCATAAGTATCATTTAATCTGAGTGAAATAGATGAAAAGCCTTCCGCGTCACAGTAATAAGCAATAAAATCTTCAAAAGCCTGTTTAGTTGCAGCGTATAAATTAACAGGTCGTCGCTCTTTTCCTTCATAACCTTGCCAAGCAGTACCAATATTAATAATTTTTTTAGTTCCACCGATACGCATCGCTTCCAAAAGGTTCAAGCCATATTGAAGATTTGAACTTGTCAAAATTGCTATATCTTCTTTCTTGTGTTCTGCAACATAATAAGATGCGGTATGTATTACTGTGGTATTAGCATTTAAATTTGGTTGTAAAGAAGCAATAGAACCGTCATATTCGATGACCTGACACCCCAAATTAGTTAGGTTATCTTGTGCACCATCAGCTCGTATAACAGCAACGACCTCATGTCCAGCGTCCAAAAAGTGTTTAACTAAATTCGTGCCCAAAAAGCCGTTAGCGCCTGTAATAAATATATTATCCATATTTAAATTCACTTTGATATTTATCAAATGCAGTAAGGTTTACATCTCGTTCAGATATAATAATATTTGAACTATCGATCGGTAAGTTAATACCACAAGAACTGAAGCTCAAACCTCCATCTGCAGCAGGATCATAACTACAATCTGTTTTATAGACCATTAACGAATCATCTTCTAAACTCAAAAAACCATGAGCAATACCAACAGGTAAATATAGGATCACGCCATTGGTTTCGTTCAACTCTATTGATAAATGCTGACCATAGGTTGGAGATTCGATCCGTACATCAACAAAAAAATCTAATACAGCGCCTTTTGGGCAATACACTAATTTGTTATGTGCTGATGGTGGCGATTGAAAATGAAGTCCACGAAGAACATTTTTTTTCGATATAGAGTAAAACTCTTCTTTTAAATCTAAATCAATTCCATATTCGTGAAGAGTTTCACTGTGAAAGGTCTTAATAAATAAGCCTCGTTCATCAGAAAATATCTTCGGAGTGATTTGATAACATCCAGGGATGCCTAATCTTTTGATATTCATCAGTATAAAAGGCTAACATCTGCGTTAGCCTCCCTTCTTTTATATTAAAAATTCAAACCTAAAAATTCTTCAAACTTATCAATAACAAAGTCTAAATGATCCGTAGATAACCCCGGGAAAACTCCAATCCAAAATGTATGATTCATGATGATATCCGTATTGGTCAGTTCACCGACGACACGATATTCAACATTATCGAAGTATGGTTGACGCGTTAAATTACCTGCGAATAATAAACGTGTGCCAATTTTGTATTGGTCCATAAATTTAAGCAGTTCAACACGATCGATACCACTTTCAGGTTTAATAGTGATTGGAAAACCAAACCACGAAGGATCTGATTTTTCAGTTGCTTCAGGCAATATTAAGAACTCTTCACAGCTTGCTAAACCTTCTTTTAAGTATTTAAAGTTGGTTTTACGTGTTTCTACTAAACCTTCTACACGGTCCATTTGCGCCAGTCCACAAGCGGCCTGCATATCGGTTATTTTAAGGTTGTAACCTAAATGAGAGTAAGTATATTTATGGTCATAACCTTGTGGTAATGAGCCTAATTGTTGATCAAATCGTTTACCGCATGTGTTATCGCAGCCAGGAGGGCAATAACAATCACGACCCCAGTCACGGAATGACTCAAGTAGTTTACGTAATTCTTTATCCTTAGTAAAAACTGCACCACCTTCACCCATTGTAATATGATGTGCAGGGTAAAAACTTACCGTAGCGATATCGCCAAAAGTCCCGACCATTTTGCCATCATAGGTAGAACCTAGCGCATCACAGCAATCTTCAATTAACCAAAGGTTATATTTATCAGCAATTCGACGCGCTTCTGATAAATCAAATGTATTACCTAAAGTATGAGCAACCATAATCGCTTTGGTTTTATCAGTTACTGCCGCTTCAATCATTTCGGGCTTGATTTGATAAGTTGGAATATCAACATCAACAAAAACAGGAATAAGTCCATTCTGAATGGTTGGATTTACCGTTGTAGGAAAGCCCGCAGCAACGGTAATAACTTCATCACCCGGTTTCAATTGACGATCGCCTAGCGTAGGTGAAGTTAATGCAGTTAAAGCGAGCAGATTTGCAGAAGATCCTGACGTTGTTGTTAATACGTATGGCACTCCTAAATATTCACCTAATCGTTTCTCAAAGGCATCATTAAAACGCCCAGTGGTTAACCACGCATCTAGAGACGCTTCAACCATTAGTTGGCGTTCTTTGGTTCCTATAACCTTGCCGGCGGGCGGAATTACTGACTCACCTGCTAGAAACAATTTAGGTGCATCAGCTAATTCAGAATATTGCGCTACTAATTCACTAATTTTTTTACGAAGTTCTTGTTGATTCATTTTTTAACCTACTATTTCTAACATTTGAATTGAGTATTTACGTACTTATTAATTTCGTTTAATGTGTGTTCATGCATATTATCACCATTTATCCAGGCTTTATGCCAAGCTACAATTTTATTCAAAGTCGTATTTAAGGACCATCTCGGCTGCCAATGCATACGCATTCTAGCTTTCGAACAATCTAATTTTAAATAATGCGCCTCATGAGGATGGTCACCATCATCTAAAATCCAAGTGGCATCATCAGCCCAAATCTCAACTAATTTTTCGGCTATCCATTGAACTGGTTTTGCATCTTCATCTGCAGGGCCGAAATTCCACCCTTCAGCAAAGCCGCATCCCTCTTCATATAGCTTTTGAGCAACAAGTAAATATCCTGACAATGGCTCTAATACATGTTGCCACGGTCGTATAGCATGTGGGCTACGTATATGTACTGGCTTATTATTTTCAAATGCACTTAACATATCGGGAATTAATCTATCTAACGCCCAATCCCCGCCGCCAATTACATTACCTGCTCTCGCGGATGCGATACCACAACCGTGCTTGGCATATTCATCAGAGCTAAAATATGATTTTCTGAACGCGTCAGCAACCAACTCAGCACAGCCCTTACTATTGCTATATGGGTCATGGCCGCCTTTAGGCTCATCTTCACGATAGCCCCAAGGCCATTCCTTATTGTCATAACATTTATCACTAGTAACATTAACTACGGCTTTTACACCGCCAATTTTTCGAATACAGTCGAGTAACTTAACTGTACCCATCACATTTGTATCATACGTTTCTACAGGCATATCATATGATAACCGTACCAACGGTTGGGCGGCCATATGAATAACAATTTCAGGTTTAAATTCAGCTATACTTTTATACAGAAAGTCATAATCACGAATATCTCCAATAACCGAATCCATTCCTTTTTCGACATTAGCGACATCAAACAAGCTTGGTGTTGTTGGTGGGGTCAGGGCGTAACCTCTAACTTGCGCGCCCATATCTTGCAACCACAAAGATAACCAGCTTCCCTTAAAGCCTGTGTGCCCTGTCAAAAATACTTTTTTGCCATGCCAAAATTGTTTATCAATCACGCTACTATTCCTAAAAATTATTATCGAAATGATTATTTACAAATCATTTATATACAGCCTAAAGTTACTTCCAAATTTTCCACGGAGCTTTTCCTTCGTCCCATAATTCTTCAAGATGTACTTTATCTCTTAGGGTATCCATTGGTTGCCAAAAGCCATGATGTTCGTGTGCCATCAATTGATTGTCTTCTGCTAATTTTTTTAATGGGTATTGTTCCCACGTCGTCGAATCATTTTCGATATAATCGAGAACCTTAGGTGATAAAACAAAAAAACCACCATTGATCATAGCTCCGTCACCTCTTGGCTTTTCTTGAAAGCTCTTTACTTGTCCTGCACTCATATCTAGTGCGCCAAAACGACCAGGAGGAAAAGTAGCGGTCAGTGTTGCAAGTTTACCATGTGTCTTGTGAAACTCGATTGATTTGGTTATATCAATATCACCAACACCATCACCATAAGTAAAGCAAAAGGCCTCATCATCTTTTATATGTTCGGCAACTCTTTTTAAACGACCGCCCGTCATTGAACCATCGCCAGTATCAACTAAAGTCACTTTCCATGGTTCTGCTCTTTGATTATGAACATGCATTTCATTTTCTTTCATATCAAAAGTGACATCTGACATATGTAAGAAGTAGTTAGCAAAGTACTCTTTAATCACATAACCTTTATAGCCACAACAAATTACAAAATCGGTTATACCATGTTCGGCATAAGTCTTCATTATGTGCCATAAAATTGGTTTACCACCAATTTCAACCATTGGTTTTGGCTTTAATGATGTTTCTTCACTAAGACGAGTACCAAGCCCACCTGCTAAGATTACTGCTTTCATTCACATATCCTTAATTTTTTGAACTTTAATTGGATGGTAAAAAAGAATCAGAATGGAATTTTTCATCCTGTAAACCATTCTCTATAAATAAATTTTTAGCATCATGGATCATTGTGTCTGATCCACATGCATATACCTCATAATCGTTTAAATTTTGATGTTGTTTTAATACTTCATGTTGACAATAGCCCTTAGCTTCGCCATTCATCAATTCAGTCTCTTTTGAATAAATAGAAGTAAAGTTAATATTCTCGTATTCTTTTTCCCACTGCTTAGGAAGGTGACTATATAAATCTTTACGATATCGCCCTCCCCAATATATATAGATCTGGCGTTCTGAGTTACTTTCAATTAACTGCTCAACCATAGATTTAACTGGTGCAAATCCAGAGCCTGTGCATAGGAAAATAATGGGCTGCTTACTATCTCTAACAAAAAAAGTACCTAATGGGCCATAAAAACGTAATAGCTGGTTTTCTTTGAGGCCATTAAATAGAAACTCACTAAAAACCCCCTTTTTAACTTTTTTTATATGAAGCTCTAATGTGTTATTGATTACTTTATTTGATGCTAACGAATAACTTCTCTTTTGACCATTCCACATCAAGTCAATAAACTGACCTGATAAATATTCAAAGTTAGCTGTTGGTGGTAATCTAAATTTCAATATTAATACATCATCTGAAATATGTTTTATTTCATCAACCTTTGCAGGTACTGTTTTTCTTTTTATGTGTTGTAATTCTTTAATGTATTCTGCCTGAAGCACTAGATCTGAATGAGGATACGACATACAAGTTAATATCTGACCTTCTTTTAACTCCACATCTGCAGTATGCGTTTTCTCCTCAACATTACCAGATTGTAAAGTAGCTTTACATTCACCACATTGCCCATTTGAACAACTGTATTCTAATGTGATATTTTCAGCTAACGCTGCATCGAGAATAGACTGCCCATCTTGTACAGAAAATTCGACTTCACTTGGAGATAAACGAACATTATATGACATAATTATTTAGGAGACCTACTTACGAAAATTGCCTTGGTTAACTAAAAACCACTGATAAGCAGAGTTTAGTCCATCTTCCAATGATACTGAATATCTCCATCCTAAAGACTTAAGCCTTTCAACATTCATTAACTTACGTGGTGCACCATCTGGTTTACTAGGATCGAATTTAACTTCACCTGTAAAGCCAATAACTTTAGCAACAGTTTCGACTAACTCACGGATTGTACAATCAACACCTGTTCCTACATTAATATGGCTTAACATAGGTTCTGTATTTTCATCATAGATGGATTTATTCAAGTTCATTACATGAATAGAAGCATCGGCCATGTCATCAACATATAAAAACTCACGCATTGGTTTACCACTGCCCCATGCTATCACTTCATCATCATTATTTAATTTAGCTTCATGGAATCGGCGCAATAAAGCAGGGATAACATGGCTATTTTCTGGATGAAAGTTATCATGTGCACCATAAAGATTTGTAGGCATAACACTACGATAATCTCGACCATACTGGCGATTGTAACTTTCACACAGTTTAATACCCGCTATTTTAGCCACAGCATAAGGTTCATTAGTTTCTTCTAACGTACCTGTTAACAATGCCGTTTCTGCCATAGGCTGCTCTGCTAATTTTGGATAGATACATGAAGAACCTAAAAACAATAGTTGTTGAACATTTGCCAAGTGTGCACTATGAATAATATTGCACTGAATCATTAGGTTTTCATAAATAAAATCTGCAGGGTAAGTGTTATTCGCAACTATTCCGCCAACTTTAGCCGCAGCTAAATATACTTGATCTATTTTTTCATCGTGAAAAAAATCAACAACGTCCTGCTGATTAGTTAGGTTTAATTCACTTCGCGTACGGGTAATTATATTCGTATGTCCACTTGCTTGGAGTTGACGAACAATGGCCGAGCCGACCATGCCACGGTGCCCTGCAACAAATATTTTAGAATCTAATGCTGACATACTTTTAGCCTTGATTTTCAATTGACATTGCTACGTTATGTCCGTGCGCTTTGAGCAGTGCATGTTGTTTTGCTTTACTTAAATCATTTTGTACCATTTCAGCACACATTTCTTCTACGGTAATTTGCGGCACCCAACCTAATTTTTCTTTTGCTTTTGATGGGTCGCCGAGTAATGTTTCTACTTCAGCTGGTCGGAAATAACGCGGGTCAACACGCACTATAACATCACCAACAGTTAATGCTTGTGCGTTATCACCAGTGATAGACTTAACTTTCGCTATTTCATCAAGACCTTCACCAGTGAACTCTAATTCAATACCTACTTCTTTCGCTGATAATGTCACAAATTCACGCACAGAAATTTGCTTACCTGTTGCAATAACAAAATCATCGGCAGTTTCTTGTTGTAACATCATCCATTGCATACGTACGTAATCTTTAGCATGTCCCCAGTCGCGTAATGCATCCATGTTACCAAGGAATAAACATTTTTCTAATCCTTGAGAAATATTAGTAATAGCACGGGTGATTTTACGGGTTACAAAAGTTTCACCACGACGAGGAGATTCATGGTTGAACAAAATACCATTACACGCATACATGCCATATGATTCACGATAGTTAACTACAATCCAGTAGGCATACATTTTTGCTACTGCATAAGGTGAACGAGGATGAAAAGGGGTA